>Ga0105240_10003353_pt1 | contig 24921 bp, 19 predicted proteins | sample KBSC54metaG_FD_80426 | JGI IMG/M metagenome (GOLD analysis project Ga0105240, IMG submission 80426) | Corn rhizosphere microbial communities from Kellogg Biological Station, Michigan, USA - KBS C5-4 metaG | ecosystem: Host-associated > Plants > Roots > Rhizosphere > Soil | place: Michigan, USA...
ACCGGTCAGGGAGGGAATCCCCACCGGGGGCGACCGACCGGTCAGGGAGGTCCCCGCTGGGGATTCCCTCGCTAGCCGCTCGGTCAGAATCCCCAGCGGGGGGGACCGCGCGGTCAGCGGCGGCGCATTGGCGCTCTGGCAGAAGGCGACGGTCGTCAACACCATCATGTTGTTTCCGATCGTCGTTCTCGTGGCGCGCTACGCGGCGCCGCTGGTGACCCTGGTGTTCGGGTCGAGTTATGCAAGCGCCGCGCTCGTCATGCAGCTTTACATGCTGGTCGTGATACGCGAGTGCTTCGATTTCGCGCCGGCCCTGCGCGCGGTCAACAAGACCCGTCCCCTGGTGGAGAGCAACGTGGCCGGGCTGCTCGCCTGTGCCACCGCCATGTTGATCCTGATTCCTCTGGCCGGTCTTGCCGGAGCGATGCTGGCCTTTGTCATCGCAAGTTATGTCGATGTGACCTGGTTGGGATGGCGCACCCTGCGAGCCTACCGGGTGAGCTCGAGCGAGCTCCTGCCGTGGCGGAGCATCGCAAAGGTGGCGCTCGCCGCCGCAGTTGCCGCTGTGCTGATCGCCAGCTCCGTATGGACGGAAATCTTCGGCCGGCTGGGGATCCTGCTTGCCGGGATCGTCTATGTCGCGGCGTTTGCTTTCCTTCTGTTGATGATGCGTATTCCCGAGGCGGCTGTGCTGCAGGCATGGGGTAAGCGGCTCCTGCTGCGCGGCGCCTCGTAGCGTGAGGTTTGAACATGCGTTGGATGTTCGTTTTTCTGGTCACCCTGCTCATCGCGAGCGACTTTCTCGGGCACAACCCCGGGCTCGGACCGGGGTTGAGCGTCAAGAACGCGGCGCTCTATACGATCAGCCTGGCACTGATGTTCCGGATGGCGCTGACGGGGAACTTCAAGCTGCGGCTACCGGGCTTTCATATGGCCTGGGGAATGTGGATCGGCTATGCCATCCTGACTTTCTTCACGGCCTGGTTGGTCATCCATTATCGCAACTACAACGAGCTGCTGTCCGCGATCGCGCTGAAGAACGACCTGATCGACTCGGCCATATTCTGCTTCGCGGCCTTCTATGGAATCCAGGATGAGCGGGACTATCGGACCGTTCTCAGCGCGATCATGGCGGCCATCGGTGTTTCCAGCGTGTTGACACTGACGGACCTCGCCGGTTTGACCGCATTGGGCACCAAGGTTGGCGAGTCCGGAGCGGAGGCGGATCGCGTGTTCGGCGCCTTCGGTCACGCGAACGAGACGGGTGCGCTGCTGGCATGCATGTTGCCGGGAGTGGTTGCGCTGGCTCTGACGACCCGCGGAATGCAACGCGTGTTCTGGTTGGGCTGCAGCGCAGCGACGGCCCTGGTGTTCGTTCTGACGGTCTCCCGCGGCGCCTATGCCGGTGTCGCAGTGGGCTACACGATTGCCGTTTTCATGTGCCGCCGTTTGATTCCACCCGGTAAGATTGCTGCGTGGGCGATCAGCGGTGCCGTGCTGGCGGTGGTATCTGGAGTGGCCGCGGCGATCATATATCCTGCGGGGGCCGCGGCCATTGCGGATCGCGTGTTTGGTATCGGCAGCATGGGTCTCAGTGAGGCTTCGTCCGGCCGCAGCGACATCTGGGCGCAGGCTTTGGGCGAGATGATGGAAAATCCGATCTCGCTCATTACGGGGTTCGGTTGGAACGTCTATTCCACCATGCCGACCGTGTTTGCCATGCATAACACGTATCTCGACCAGTGGTTCAACCTCGGACTGTTGGGAGTGGCCGCCTACGTGCTCGTCTATTACTACTCGATCATGGCGGCGAAGCGTGCCGCAGCCGCCAGCGAGGAGTCGTCGTTGCGCGCGGACATGATTGCGTACGTTTTTGGAATGCTCGCGCTGGCGGTGAGCGTATTCTTTGGCAACCTCTACACCTCCAAACCGTATTTCTTCATGTACATGGGTTTGACGGCCAGGGGGGCGTTGTTCGTTCTGGATAAGGCAGCCGCCGCTAAACCGGCGGCTGCTCCGGCTCCACGACTGGGCGTGGGTGTGTCGCTGCGCCGAGCATAGGGGGAGGGCGCGCAGGCGCCCTTGCTCGAGTGCGCGCTACCCGCGCCCGGTCGGGACAGGCTCCTATAGCTTGCCCATCACCAGTAACGCAAGGAATTTCAATCGCTTGGTCTCGCGGGGTGCCCGTGAAGGCTCGGACAGAAAGCGAAACAGCCATTCCAATCCGCGGCGCTGCATCCAAAGCGGCGCCCGCTTCTTTACACCCGCGTAGATATCGAACGAGCCGCCAAGGCCCATGTAGAACCCGCGGGGATGCACGCTGCGGAAGCGCTCTATGAGCATTTCCTGGCGCGGCGAGCCGAGGGCCACGAAAACCAGTTGCGGCCGGTCCGCAAGCAGCTCACGCGTGAGTACCTCCAGGTCGCGTGTACCATCGTATCCGTTGCGGGCGATCGACACGGTGACGTTGGGAAACTCAGCTTGCAAGCGCCGCCGTGTGGCCTCGAGCACTTCGGGTTTCGCACCGATGAGCGCGACCCTGAGCTGCTGTCCGCGCGCGCGCCGCAACACCTCCAGCCAGAGATCGGCGCCGGCGACCCGGGTGGAATGTGCGCCTTTCAAGCGCATTGCAGCTACGACGCCTGCGCCGTCAGGATACCGGAGCGTCGCGCGCTCGACGGTCTCCTTCACATATCGATCACCTGCGCACGTGATCACTTTTTCAGCATTGATGGCAATCGCAAAGCCGCCTTTGCCGCGGGTCACTTCCGCGAGAATCTGCTCTGCGCAAGCCGCGAGCGAGTCGAACGGACTCACGGGAATGCCGCCCACACGGCTGTCGGTGTTCATAGACATGACGCATCACACATGTTTGTTTGCGATGAATTGCGCCGCGAAAGCGTCGGCCGCCAGCGACACCGGGCATAAAGAAACGGGCTAATGTTTGTAAACATGACGTGCATCTATTGACGTTTGAGGGCAGGTGGGAACAATAGCGTCCAAGCCGATAGCGCGGCCCGAGGTTGCAGACGTGCATGCGGTCATCGAACCGCTGTGCCGTGACGGAAATCGCACTCCGCCCGCCACCACGCGAGCCTTGTCCATGGCGCACATGCCATGCGCAGGTCTGCTGCAATGCCTCTCACCACGATATGGTCGTCGTCCTGTCATCTGTCCGGGGGAATAATGCGTCTCGAGTCGATAAAGAAAGGAACAATCGCCACGGCTGCCATCGCTGCGCTCGCGGCCAGCGCTGCGGCCTCTGCATGGACTCCGCCCAGCTTTCCGCGCATCGGCGGCATCCAGATCGGTAGCCCGTTCAACTACGACAATGCCAACTACCAGGCGCAGCTCGCCAGGCAAAGCGTGATGGTGTTGAACGACTATCCGGGCATGAAGCCCGATGGCATCTCGATGCAGGCGGCGCTCACGCAAATCAAACAGCGCAATCCCAACGCGCTGATTTTCACTTATGTGAACGCGAACCAGCTGCGCGCCGACCAGTCGCTCACCAGCACCTCGTGGGGGCCGTATCGCACCACGATCAACAACATGAAGTGGTGGTTGTATAGCGACAAGACGCTGACGTCGTACGTCAACGCCGGATTCGGCACCGCGGGCGACAACGAGATTAACATGACGTTGTTCACACCCAAGGACTCCAGCGGCAATACCGCAATAGACTGGATGACGCGCTTTTTCGTGAACACATACGCGAAGACTACGCCCGCCATCGACGGCTTCTTCATGGACAACGTGTTCTGGCGGCCGTACATCGACGGCGACTGGAACCGCGACGGCATGGTCGACTCGCAGAGCAATCCAACCGTTCAGGCCTGGATGCGCCAGGGCTATGCCCGCTACTTCTCGCTGGTGAAAACCCTCATGCCGGGCAAGTACCAGATGGGCAACGTCGGTGACTGGGGTGCCCCGAACTCCATCCTGACCGAATACCAGGGCATGGCCAATGGCGGGGTCATGGAAGGTTACATCGGCAAGTCCTGGTCGGTAGAGACCTGGGGCGGCTGGGCGGCGACGCTCGCGCAGTACCGTAAGGTCATGGGTGCGCTCGCAGCCCCCAAGATCGGTATCTTCAACCAGTGGGGTAACTCGACCGACTACCAGGGCATGCGTTATGGCCTGGGGACCTGCCTGTTGGATGACGGTTATTACGCCTTCACCGACAACGCAGCGCAGTACTACGGCGTGGTATGGTTCGACGAGTACGACCATAGCCTCGGTAGCGGCTTGGCCAAGCCTACTGCGGCCTGGCAGAAAGGCGTGTGGCGCCGCGACTTCGACAACGGCATCGTGCTGGTCAACCCCAAGGGCAACGGCCCGCAGACCGTGACGCTCGAGGAGCCGTTCGTGAAGATCAAGGGCTCGCAGGATCCGACGACCAACAACGGACAGACCGTGACTACGGTGAGCCTCAAGGATCGTGACGGCATCATCCTGATGCGCACCAAGTCGGTGACGCGCCCGGCAACGCCGAGCGGTTTTACCGTCGAGCACTGAGCATCCCGCGTTCATATCAACCAGGCTCATGTCGACCGGGCTCGAGGCGGGCCACGAGGTCGGCGATCTCGGAGCCCTGGTTGAGGCGGGCGATGGGCTCCAGCCGGCCATCGCGGTTGAATCTGAAGACCGTCGCGTTGTTTACGCCCGCCTCGTTGGTTCTGCACACGATCAGCAGCCCGCCAGGCAGAAGCCGCGCGCGCAGATTGCGCACCATGCGCTCGAGCGTCGGCACGTCGAAGTAGGCGAGATTCAGGATGTTCGCGGCGCGCAAGACGTGAAAGCGCGCCGCATAACTCGTATTCTGCAGAATATCGTCCTCGACGGCGCGCAAGCGCGGTAGCCGGCCGAGCGAGGGGCTCAACAAATGTAACGGCGCGCAGGTGGCCCCGAAGCGGCGTTGGGTCGAGTCCCTCATCCGCAGATCGAAAAGCCTTGCGACAGCCTTCATAACCTGCACGTACGGTAGATAACGGATGCGGTCGCGCCGCCGCGGTGGAGGCAGCCGAATCGCCTTGCCGCCGATATCGAGCTGCATGAGGTGTCCGGTCGTGTCGGTGAGCGCTCTCAACTTGCGACCCAGCGAGATCAGGAACGCGTCAACGACCGCATCCCCGGCCAGCATCTGGCATTCGACCCCTGCCTGCTCGAGCGACACCAGCCACTCGGCCGTGCTCACACCGGAAGAGACCGCAACATCCATGATCTGCAGAGGCCGCTCGGGTGGCAGCAGGCCCAGCACAAGATCGTTCAGATCATCGAGTCGCCGATGGCACGTCGTCTTGCGCGTGCCATTGCGGAGTTGAATGGAATGGAAAAAAAGATCCTCCTGCGAATCCTGCGCGCCGCGGCCGAAGTAGAGGTCAAAGGCAGTAGGAATCGTCGCGCTCATACTCACGTGCGCACCCGCATGAGGTCCAGGCTCCGCGTGTCCCGCGGGCCGTCTTCCAACAGGCTGTCGATGGCTGCGGTGAATCCGGAAGTCATCGCCTCGACCGTGAACAGCTGGCGTACGCGACGAGCCGCGGCCAATCCCATTCGCGCTCGCAGCGCGGGGGACGCAAGGCTGCGCAGGTGAGCGGTCAGCGCATCGATATCCCCGGGCTCGAACAGAAAGCCCGTCTGCCCGTGCACCACTTGCTCCGCAGCACCGCCGATGTCGCTCATGACCAGGGGTTTGCCCAGAGCCATGGACTCGAGTGCGGCCAATGAAAAAGTCTCGATGGCATGTGACACCAACGTCATCACATCGCAACTGCCGATGTAGGGGCGCACGTCCTGCTGCATTCCTGTGATAACGGCATGCTCGCGCAGCCCGAGCGTCTGGATCTGACTCTCGATGGCCGCGCGCTGCGTTCCATCTCCGATAAAAAGCGCCTTGGCCGGAGAGCCCTCCGCGCGCAGCCGCGCGATGGCGTGCAGCAGATCGCCGTGAGCCTTCTCGGGTCTCAGCGAGGAGCACAGACCGACGACGTAATCATCAGGGGAGAAGCCCAGGCGCTGGCGCATCTGCAGCTTCTGCTCCTGGGTCTGGACGTCGGAAAAGTATTCGACATCGATGCCGTTATGAACGACACCGTCCGCGGCCGCTCGCAGGCCTCGCTCGCGCCAATAGTCGCGCTGGTTCTCGCAGACGTAGAGGAGCAGATCGGTGCGCTTGAAGAGCTGCTGATACAGAAGCATCTGCAGTTTTTCCTTGCGCGCTCGCAAGACCGTGGTGTGATAGACCGTCACCAGCTTCGGCCCGCCGCCGACTTTGCGCCGAGCGAGATAGCCATACAGCATCGAATACGTGTTGGTGCAGACGACGACATCGATATGATGCATACGAATCAGCGCAGCGAGCTGCGCCACCGCGTGCCGCTCGATGCCCTCGGTGACATCGCAACAAACCAGCTCGCGCAGCCGGCCGGTGTCGAGCTCGGGTAACAGGCGCTCACGGCGCTTCAAATACGCCAGGTGCAGTCGAAAGCGTCCGGGGTCGAGGTGATTGAGCAGCGTGACTACCTGCTTCTCGGCACCGCCGAGACCCAGCGAGTTGACAATGAACAGCACCCCAGGGGTCATAAAGTGCCAATCTCGACCGAGCAGCCTTGCTGCAGGGCCTCCACCGCGGCAAATGTCAGCAACATGGATTGCCGCGCGGCCTCGAAGGGCACCGGGTGGGGGGCTTCGCCACGCAAGAAAGCAGTCCAGGCAGCCATTTGCTCGGCGTGGCCCTTGCCTTCGAATTCACGGGTGCTGCGTTTGCGGTGGCGATGCACGGCCAATGTTTTGAAATTCTGCAGCTCCGCGGTGAGTCCGGCGCCGAATACAGTACAGATCTCTTTGGGCCAGGAGCTGTCGCCTTCCGCCGAGTAGACCAGCTGTCCACAGGAGCCGTCCGCGAATTCAACCTGCGCGGTGATACTGTCGGGGAAGGGCAACCGTCCCACGGCCGGCCAGACGGTCTGCGCGCTGACACGCACCGGGCGTGAGTCGAACAGGAAGCAGAAGAAGTCGAAGAAGTGACATGCCTCACCGAGCACGCGTCCGCCGCTCTCGGCGTGGTTGGCAAACCAACTGGTGGGCTCGAGCGGGCCGGCCATCACGCGGAAGCTCGCCGTTTTCGGGCCCGCCGTCTCCTGGAGGAGTTTGCGCAGATACGTGGCAGCGGCGGCGAAGCGCCTGTTGAAACCCACCTGCACGCTGCCGCGACTCGTGGCGGCAGCGCTTTCGATCTGTGCAAGCTCACCGCGGGTGAGGCAGAGAGGCTTTTCTACGAATACATGCCGGTTGGCGGCGAGAGCTGCCAGAACGAGTGGCGCGTGCAGGTTATGGCGCGTGGCGATGAGTACGCCAGCATCGACCTCATCGCTGAACACCTGCTCATAGCTGGTGGCGGCGCTGGCAAAACCAAACTTGTTACGAACATGGTTCGTGCTCAACGCTGTGTTGTTGACGACCGCGCCGAGCGCGACGCGTCCCTTCAAGTGGGGAAGCAGCATAGTGCGCGCGAAGTTGCCCGCGCCTATGACGTCGACCCGGGACACGGGGCGCGCAAGCCGCGGCTCTTGCGTGGGGTGGACCTGGGTCGGTACCAACGTCAAACGCGGTGGATTGGTTGCCCGAGCGGGCTCGCTTTCGCGAGCTTGTCCCTCCCCATACTCGAGGATTACACCCGCTTCACCCGCTGCGCCTTCTCCCATGAGATGTTGGTAGACCTGCAAGGCTTGTGTGAACGGGGCGCGGCGCGTCGTGAGGGCCGCGAGGTTGAGATCGCCGCTGCGCATGAGCTGCAGCGACGCCTCGAAGTTGCGCTGCTCGGTCCAGCGGACGTAGCCGATCGGATAGTCCGCACCGGCCCACTCGTAGGCCGGGTCGTAGCGGCCCGGACCGTAGCTGCGGGAAAACCGGACTTCGATTTCCTTGCCGAAAGCATATTCCCAGGGCAGATCGACTTTCGTCTTGCCGACGACGACTACCCGGCCCCGGTCACGCAAGACCTCCAGCGCCTGCTCTGTTGGACCATTGGTCGCAGCCGATGCCGCGAGCACCGCGGCATCGATGCCATAGCCTTCAGTCCAGGCGCGCACTTCCTGGCGCAAGTCCTGTTGTCCGGCGATGACGACTTTCTCGGCTCCCATGGCTTGCGCCAGAGCGCGCCTCGCGGGCGCGACATCGAGCGCCATGACTCGCGCGCCACTGGCGCGCAAGAAGGCTGTGACCAACAGTCCAACCAGGCCTTGGCCCACGACGAGCACGCGCTCGCCGAGCGTCGGCTGCAACTGACGCACAGCTTGCAAGGAGATGGAGCAGAGGGTTGTATAAGCGGCTTGCCAATTTTCCACGCCATCCGGGATACGAGCGGCCAGCAGATCGGGGACGGCAGCGTACTCGGCATGAAAGGCGCACTCCGCGCCCCCGATAGCGACTCGATCGTCTGCACGAAAACGTGTATTGGCAGGATCTACCGCCACCACGATGCCGGCGGCGCTGTAGCCGAGTGGGCTGGGAATCTCCAGGCGATTGCGAACTTTCTCCATCGCCGCGCGCCAGCCGAGGGTGCGCGCCGTGTCGAGTACCTTGCGGACCTGGTCCGGGCGGGCACGCGCCTTTTGCAGCAAATTCATGCGCGCCTGCTCGACCTTCATTTTTTCGGTGCCAACACTGATGACCGAGTGCGTGAGCCGCACGAGAATGCCGCCAGGGGGAGCGGTGGGCAGTGGCACGTCCTGCAACTCGAGGCGGCCGTCCTGATATTGCGCAATCTGCTTCAATCGACTTCTCCAGCGGTGGCTATCATCTGCATTGGCCGACGGCGGCAGCGCGTGCGTGTGTTGGTGTCGCACGCGCCTGGATTCCGAAGCGGTCATAAATCCCGCTCAACCGGGCGAGCGCCTGATCGAGGGAGTAGCTGGCTTCGATGGTCTGACGTGCGGCGTCCCCCAGTTGCTGACGCAGTTCCGGGCTCGTCAGCAGGCGCCGCAGTGCGTTGGTCAGAGCCTCGATATCGCCGGCAGGGACCAACAGCCCGTTGACTTCCTTGGTCACGACCTGGGGAATACCGCCAACCGGTGTGGCGATGACCGGAAGTCCCCAGGACATCGCCTCCAGGAGAGCCATGGGCATGCCTTCGGCGTACGAGGGCAGGACGAAACAGGTGCTTGCGGCCAGCGCCGCACTCTTGTCCTGCGGCTCCAGCCAACCGGGGCACAGCACGCGTTCCTGCACGCCAAGCTCAGTCGCGAGTTGACGTATCTCCGCGATCGCGCCGATGCCGCCCAACATGAGTTTCATTCGTGGGAACTGTGGGGCTAACCGGGCGAACGCCTGCACGAGGTCGAACACTCCTTTGTCGCGCAGCAGGTGTCCCAGGAACAGCACCACGGGCTCCTCGGTCTCGAGGCGCCGCGAGCCGACCGACGCAGGGAGGGCTACAGCGTTGGGTAGGACTTCTACCCTGGCACCTGGACAGATTCTCAAAAGCCGCTCGCGCCATTGCTCCGACAGCGCAATCACCAAGGAGGCGTGCGCCAGAGTGCTGCGGATGAGCCATTTCCCCAGCGGTCCGGACTCGTGTTCGTAGAATCTCGCAAAGCCGCCCCCGTGTAGATGGACGATGTAGGGGCGGCCGGCCATCCGGGCCATCAGGCAAACGAGCCACTTGCGCCAGAAAGAGCCTCGCGAGGCGGTTTGTACGTGCACCAGCGGGGCGTCGAGTTTTCTCAGCAGTAGCGCGACCCGTACCCAGGCTTTCAACGCTGTGGAGATTTTTACCCACATGTTGCCGGCTCGATGCGAGGCCACGTAGACGGTCCGATAACGTTCGAAGAGGCCCCCGTCGACATAGCTGCGCACGACTGCGCGCACACCGCCCATGCCGTCGAGATCCGTGCCAACCATCAACACGCTGCGGCAATCGCGCGGCGCTCTGCGTCGCTGGTAACGGACGTTCAGCTCTGGTTCATCTAAGGTGAACACATCCGACAACGCCTGGATGTATGGAGCTGTCATGCGCGTCAGGTTGAAACGATTGTCCATGTACTCGCGGCTGCGCTGGCTGGCTGTTTCCCACGCGCGCGGGTCACCGGTCATGGTGACGATGGCCTCACATAGTTCTTGGGCGCTCGCTACAGCACGTCCCATGCCATGACGAGCGATCAGTTGCTCAGGGTCGAGGAACGCGACAACAGGTGTGCCGCGCGCCCACGCTTGTAGATAAGTGTTGGGGAAGCCCTCGATTTCCGATGTACCGACGAACACGCGCGCGCGTTCGTAAAATTCACCGACATCGTGATAGGGAACAGGGCCGTGGAAGCATACGTTCGGCAACTCCAGCGCTTGCGCCCTGATCTCCTCGTAGAAGGATTCCGAGCCCGGCATCGGACCGCCAATTATGTGAAATGTAAGTTGCCGCAGCTTTCGTGCGGCTTCCAATAACAGCTGCGGGCGCTTGAGAGCGCGGAAATTGCCGACCCACAAGACCGGGATATCACGCTCAGCAAAGCTCAGTCGTCCCCCCTGGGGATTCCCTCGCTGACCGCTCGGTCGGTGGCCATCATGGCTCTCCGTAAGAGAGGGCACGATCCGACTGGCACGCCGAAAATTTTTCAACAGCGCCTGTTGTTGCTCGAGTGTCTGGGCGAGTACGAGATCGGCGCGCTGCAGTCCATAGCGATACAAACGCTTATCGCGCCGGTACCGGATGAGCAGCTTTGCCGGATCGCAGTCCGAATTACTGGCGACGCGAAAAATGACACGCGCGCCGTGCAGGTGCGCGAACAGCACCACCTGTCCCAGCAGGGCGCCAGCGCAACTCGTGTAATAGATGTCCGCGCGCGCCCGTTTCATTGCGGCCCATAAAGTTGTCCAGCGGGGGTGAATGAAACGAAGCACCGGCAAACCCGCCTCGGGGCGGTAGGCCTTGTAAGTTTTGATGCCGTCCCAGACCGCGCCGTCAGGCTGTCCGTAGTCGGCTACCACCATCGAGACTGCATAGCCGTGCGCGGCGAGCGCTTTGGCCAGCAGAGTCTGCTGCAGCTCGGCACCGCCTACGCCGTGACTACCGTATTCGCGCGCGAGCACCGGCAGATTGGCAAGCCCAACAAAACAAATGGTTGGCGCTTTGTGAGAGTCGAATGTCATGCGGATGCAAGAGGCGGCGCGCCCTCGGGCGCAGGGAACATCATAGCTGGCGGGCTCGCGGTGCGGTCGGTGCGAAAACGTTCCGTTCAAGCTACGCAACAAAGGTGCCTGGACGCACTTTTGCTACGTGCAGCACGCCGGTCGGTGTTCGAGAGCGGGTACGACACTTGCTCCTAAGCTTGGCCAGAAGTTTCCGCGAAGAAAGCCCGGCCCCAGGCCGTAACAAGAGGAGATTCCATGCCGCTGCGATTGCCCCACTTCTCGTGCGGGTTTGTCCTGCTGTTGCTCGCGCCTTTGGTGACGCTGGCTGCGCCACCTGCCGATGTGACCTATACGGTAAAGCCCGGGGATACTCTGCTGGTGTCTGTCTGGAAGGAGCCCGATCTGCAGGGACCGGTACTGGTCCGCCCGGACGGGCAGTTCTCCTTTCCTCTGGCCGGCCAGATGGACGCCCGTAACAAGACTGTGTCGGAACTGCAGCAGGAGCTGACCGGCAAGCTCAAGAAATACATTTCCGACCCCGTTGTGACCGTGTCCATCCAGGAGATCAAGGGCAACAAAGTCTATGTGATCGGCCAGGTGCAGAAACCAGGCGACTTCGTCGTCAACCCACGGGTCGATGTCATGCAGGCACTCAGCATGGCCGGCGGGACCACTCCGTTCGCGGCGCTCGGTGACATCATGATTCTCCGGCGCACGGACAACGGTCAGCAGCAGGCGCTGCCATTCAAGTACACGGACGTCGTCCGCGGCAGGAATCTCGATCAAAACATCATGCTGCAGGCGGGCGATGTCGTCGTCGTACCGTAATGTCATCGTCGCGGGAGCGACGCTGACCGCGGCGCTACTGACGACCAGGGCCACGGCGTCGAACTGGGAGTTCGAGCCGCGGATCGAGGTGGGCGGGTTGTACAACGACAACTATCGACTCATCGAGAGCGGCCGAAGCAAGGTGCCGGCGTACGGCTTGCTCGCGGATGTGGCTACGGGTTTCAGCTTGATCGATCAGCGTTCCGAGCTCGACATCATCCCGCGAGTCCACTCGAGCTTTTTTCCCGATGATCACGAGGACCAGTCAACCGACGGCTACCTCAACATCCTGGGCAATTACAAGTTTCAAAAGGCGACTTTCGGCGGCACTTTCAACTACGCCAACGAGTCGGTGCTGGCCTCCGAGCTGCTGCCGGCCGACTTCCCCGGAGTCAATCCGGGACAGGTGCAGGGGGAAGCGACCGGCCGGGTCACCATTCATAACCGCCGCCAGCTGGAGCAGGTCGCGCCGAAGATGACCTATGACTTCACGCAGCGGTGGCATTTGAACCTGAACGGGCAGTTCGAGAACGCCTCGTTCACCAACAACCTGACTGGCGGACTGACGGCTCAGCAGCAGGCGCAGTACGTCCAGGTAGGATTCAAGGACGCTTACCTCAACGCCGGGGTGCAATACGACATTACACAGCGGCAGGATCTGGTTTTCAGCCTGATCGGGGCGAGGTTCATGCCCGACCGCGCAACCGTGCTGGGCACCGGTTCCACTGCACAGCAGGTCAAAAGCACCACTGACACGAACCGCTATGGGGTGCAGGCGCAGTGGGATGCCAAGCCGACGAACACGATACAGACCTACCTGCGGGTGGGCGTCGACGAAGTCCACGCCAACACCGCGGTCGACGGCGTGATCAACAAGACTCTGGTCGTAGGAGGCGCCGGAGTCGTATGGACGTACCAGATCTCGCAATACGTCGTAGATGTGATTCGGGATCTATCGCCGAGCGCCGCCGGCGCGGTGGTTGAGCATGATGAGCTTCGTTTCCGGTTCCTGAGGGCACTCCAGCCCCGGTTGTATGGCGTGCTCGCGGCTCGCGCGACGCGTGTGCGCGGTGCGAGCTCAACCATCATCGGGGTCCAGGGCAGCGACTATGCGGCGGCATCCGCGTCCCTCATGTACCAGCTGACCCGCAGCTTCCGGCTCGCGACCGAGTATAACTTGACTTGGCAACACTTCGAGGGTGAGCCCCACGCGGTTTCCAACGGCATCGCATTGTCGGTGATCTGGGAGCCCCAGAGCCGCTACAAGCCACTCCCGAATTACAACGCACTTCCACTGGACAGGCCCCAATGAGCGAGACACTGACCACCCCAGATTTCTCCGACTATATCGCTGCAGTCAAACGGCGCCGCGTGCTCCTGGCCTCGGTTGCCTTGCCCATCTTCGCCATCGCGCTCGCGCTGGCGGTCGGGCTTCCCGACATTTTTGTGTCCACCGGGCTCATCACATTCCGCGATGCGACCGTGTCCGGTCAGCTGCCGACCGACAAGGAGCGGGCGAGCCGCGAAAAATCCTACATGGATCAATATGTACGCAGCCTGTCCGAGTCGGTCATGAGCCCACCGAACTTGTTGAAGCTCGTCAAGCAGGTGCCGCAGGCGACCTCACCCGGCGACTCGCTCGAGGACACGCTCAAAGAGATCAATCGCAGGACGCGGGTCGAGACCGTGAAAATGCCTGTCCTCGATCCTGACAGCAGCCGTGAGCGCGAGATCATCTCGGCCTTCACCGTGGAGTATGGTAGCCGCGACCCTGAAGTCGCGCTGAAGGTCTCGACTTGGCTCACCGACGCGTTTTTGCAGGCCAGCCGAGCCAACCTGCAGGTCCGTGCAAAGGCCGCGGCACAGTTCTACTCAGCGCAGGCTGAGCAGTATCGGAAGGAAATTGCTTCGGCGGAGTCCAAGCTGGCGACCTTCAAGGCGAAGAATTTCGGCAATCTGCCGGAGCTGACCGATCTGAATCTCAGTCTCATGGATCGGACGCAACGCGATCTCGACGATGTTGGGCAGCAGGAGCGGACCTTGCGTCAAGAGAAGGTTTTTTTGGAGCAGCAGCTCGAGCAGGCACGCAATGCTGGAATGGACGAGGGCATGCTGGGGCAGCTGCAGGCCGAGTACAACAAGAAGCTGGCCACCTACGATGAGAATCATCCTGACATGATTGCGCTGCGTCGGCAGATTGACGCTCTGAAGGCCGGGGGTGGCGCGATCGATAGCTTGTCGCTCGACGCGCAACTCCAAGCGCAGAAACAGATTCTTGCCCAGGCCCGGCAGCGCTATAGCGAAGACCATCCGGATGTGAAGCGGATCGAGAGGCAGATCAAGTCTCTCCAAACCCGCATTGCCGCCGGCGAGAAGAACTCCGCGAACGTTGTCGGTAGCCCTGCTGTGGTTCAGCTCAAGACACAGATCAATGCGTTGGATACGCAGGTAGCCGGCCTGGATCGCCGCAGCAACGAGCTGCGCGCGAAGTTGGATAGCATGCAGAAGCGCGTCGAGGCGACGCCGCAGACCGAGCGTGAATACAAGACCTTGACCCGCGATCTCGAGCTCGCCCACACCAAGTACGACGAGATCAACAAGAGCATGATGGATTCGGAGCTCACCAGCGCCGCCATCGCCAGTGGTCGCAGTGACGAGCTCAGCCTGGTCCAGGCGCCGTCCCTGCCAGCCAAGCCCGCGAAGCCGAAGCGCATTGCGATCGCGGCCATAGGCCTGATGCTTGCGGTCCTGCTGTCCCTGACCGCGGTAGTGGTAGCGGAAAGCGTCGACCAGACCGTGCGCGGCAGCCGCGATGTGCGCCGCGTGTTGGATCTATCGCCGCTGGGTGTCATTCCCGAAATCCAGGATGCGATCGCTGTGCGCCGGCAACGCTGGCGCATGGTAACGCTGTCCGCCTGCGTGGTGGTGGCCAGCACCGCGATCGTCATGACCGCGCGCGCTTTTTATTGATGTTGCTGACCGGTGCAATGAGGTATCAATTCTCATGAGCTTGATCGAGGAAGTCATGCGCCGCTCGGCGCATGAGCGCACGGCCGCTATGCCGGGAATCGTCTCCAATGTTCGACCCTCGCGGCCGCCACTGGCGCCTGCGCCACCGCTGCCGGAAAACTTTGTTCCGGTCCAGTATCGGCCCGCGCCGGTCGACCCACAGGCCATGGAGCGCAACCGCGTGTTGTTGCGAGTCCCGGATGTCGGGATTTCGCGCGCTTACAAGATTCTGCGCACGCGGGTGCTGCATCGCCTCGCGGCCAATAACTGGTACACGCTCGGGATCACAGGGACGGCGGCGGGCGAGGGGAAGAGTCTCACCTCGGTGAACCTAGCGTTGGCGCTGGCGCAGGATGTCAACACGTCCGTGTTTCTCGTCGATCTGGACCTCCAGCGGCCGCAGCTGGGCGCCTATCTGGGTATGACCTACGAGCACGGTCTGACCGACTACCTGACAGGCCAGGTCGAGCTCGACCAGATCATCTACGACATCGGCGTCAAGCGTCTGGCCGTGGTGCCCAACGCCTCGTCCGTCGAGAATTCCTCCGAGCTGCTGCGCTCACCCCGTATGGGTGAGTTCATCGCGGCGTTGGAGGCGCAACTGCCTCGGCGGATCATCATATTCGACATGCCGCCGCTCATGGTAACTGACGATGTTCTCGCGTTCGCGCCCCGCGTGGACACGTTCTTGCTCGTGGTCTCGCAGGGACAGACCGCACGGCGAACTCTCGCGAATGCGAAGGAAGTGCTCTCGGAGGTCAACTTGATGGGTGTGGTCTTGAATCGCTCCACTGAGCGCAACGACAGTCCTTACTATTGACCATGACGCCGGAGCTGTCGATCGTCGTACCGCTCTATAACGAGGAGGACAGCCTCCGGCCGTTATACGAAGCCATTACGCGCGCCGTCGCGCCGCTCGGGATCTCGTTCGAGATCGTATTCGTCGACGACGGCAGCCGTGATGGCACCGTGAGCATCGCAGACGAGATCGCTCGATCCGACCCCAGGGTGTGCCTGGTGAAGTTTCGCAGGAACTACGGGCAGACGCCGGCCATGGCGGCCGGTATCGCGCAGGCCAGCGGGGATGTGATCGTCACCATGGACGGCGATTTGCAGAACGATCCGGCCGACATTGGCGCGCTGTTGAGCAAGATCGATGCAGGCAACGACATCGTGGTGGGCTGGCGGTTCGATCGCCAGGACAAGCTGGTCTCGCGCAAGATTCCCTCGCGTATCGCCAACGCGCTGATCGCCAAGGTGACGGGTGTGCCGATCAAGGACAACGGCTGCTCGCTGAAGGCGTATCGCGCCACTCTCATCAAGAAGATTCCGTTGTATTCCGAGATGCATCGCTTCATTCCCGCGATGGCCTCCATCGCAGGTCCGAAAATCGCGGAAATCAAAGTCCAGCACCACGCGCGGCAATTCGGCAAATCCAAGTATGGGCTGTCGCGCATCTACAAGGTGCTGTTGGATTTGATGGTGATCAAGACGGTCGCCTCCTTCACCGCGCGGCCCATGTTGTGGTTCGGCATGCTGTCGGTGCCGATGTTGGTGGGTGCGGCACTTGCCTTCGCCTGTACCGTCGTGCAGTTCGCATCGAGCGGGACCCTGTCGTTGCCGATCGCCGGGTCCGGCGTGATCTTCCTGAGCTCCGCCATCATTCTCATGGGCAGCGGTGCACTGGGTGAGTTGGTCTATAAGCTCGGTGACATGCGCGAGCACGAGTTCTCCGGTCTCACACAACATATTCGCGTCCGCTCCCTCATTATTCAGTGAGCTCATCCATGACGACTGTGACTTCTGAAGACCAGCCGCTGCCGCTATCGGTCATCATGCCGGTAGGCAATCGCTACGCGAGCGACATCGCCGCGCTCTACGCCGAGTACAAGGCGGGCCTGGCGGCGCTCGAGATGCCTTACGAATTCATCGTCGTGTTGGATGGACCCAGGCCTGAAGTCGCCGCCAGCCTGCAACGTCTGTTGGCGCGCGGCGAGAGTCTCATCGTCATCAGTCTCACCAAGCGCTTCGGTGAGGCTACGGCGCTCATGGCCGGCTTTCAACGGGCGAGTGGGCGCATCATCGTGACCGCGCCGGCCTATCATCAAGTCCAAGGCGCCGAGATCGGAAAGCTCGTGCGGGGCTTGGATAAAGCCGATCTGGTCATCGGGCGGCGCTGGCCTCGGGTGGGCAGCCGTTTCGAGGTGATGCGGCGGAACCTCTTCCATTCGCTCATCGCCGCGGGCGGACAGCGTTTCAACGACCTCGGTTGCGGCGCTCGCGCTATGAAGCGGCGTGTGCTCGAGGAGATCTCGCTTTACGGGGATCAACATCGCTTCCTCCCGGTGCTGGCGAATCGCCAAGGGTTTCGGATCCTCGAGATCGACCTCGCCCAGTCGCCGCTGGATCGCTATGAAAGCGGCTACCCGGTGCGCGAGTACGTTCATCGGGTACTGGATATCCTCACGGTCTTCTTCCTGGTGCGCTTCACCAAGAAGCCGCTGCGGTTCTTTGGCATGGTCGGGGCGACGACCTTCGTCATCGGAGCCGTGCTGGTGACCTGGTTGGCAATCGATCGGCTGGTATTCCTGCATCCCCTGGCCGACCGGCCGGCACTGCTGTTGTCCTCACTGCTGGTCGTGCTGGGTATGCAATTGTTCGCGCTGGGACTGCTGGGCGAGCTCATCATTTTCACGCACGCTCGCGATATCAAGGATTACCAGGTGGACGAGGTCATCCGCTATCCGGAAGGCGCGGTCACTGGCGGGCGGGCGGGGGCAGCCCAACTCGATACCAGCGATACCAGCCGCTCGCGCGTTGCCTGACAGGTTTCGTTGCATGAATACGGTGCTGGAGCGCCGGCTCGCTGTGCCGCAACTCTCGCCCGGAAAGTGGGTGTTGACTCTCCCGGTCGTGTTGTATGCGTTGCTCGTGCTGCCGTTCGTATTCCATGACGTCGTCGGTGAGCCCGACCTCGAGCGCACCGCGCTCGCCATCCTTTACGGAGCCGCATCCGGCTTGCACGAGGCGGCGGGGTACCATTATGGGCTCGAGGTGAGCTTCGGCTATTACGCTTTCTTTTATCACTTGCTCCCGCAGTCGGTGCTGCTCGATTCCACGGCGCTCATCGCGGCTATCAACTTTCTTGGTTACGCTTCCGCCGTGCTCGCCGTCGGGATGCTGGCCCTGTACTGCACGAGGCTGTTCGGTGTACTGACCGCGCTGGTCACGTGCGTCCTGTTTGCCTTCAGCCCGGTCTTTCTCGATCTCGGCACCAGCGGACATCCGCAAGTGCCGGGACTTGCCACGACTCTCCTGGGTGCCTGGCTGTTGACGTTTGCAACGGACACGACTCTGAGCAGTGCGCGCCGTCTGGCTGCGTCGCTGGCCGCCTTCGGGGCACTGACGGTGGGACTCACGATGCGGGGGGATTTTGTCCTCGCATATCCCTTCATAGCCCTCGTAGCGAGCGAGCGGGAGCTCGGCTCGCGACGCGCCTGGCTGCGCACGGCCGCGCAAAGGCTCGCCGTGCTCATTCCGGCGTTTGCTGTTTTCCTCGTGCTGCAGTCGTACGCCTTCAGTACGGGGTCGGAGGGGAAGGCGGGATTCGTGTCCGGATTCTTCGCGACCTTCTACAAGCCAGACACGATCCCGCGCGGGCTCATCGTCGTTGTCCTGTGTACCGGGGTCGCCACGATGTTGGCTTTCGCGGGCCTGCTGCTCGTGCGTGGCGCACGCTCACTGCCGTCGGTAAATGTGCTCGCGCTACTGGCATTGGCGCTGCCCTCGCTGGCGTTCTGGTTACCTAACTCGACACCGGGACGACACCTCATTCTTGTCACGCTCGCCGTCGCGCTGAGCGTCGCTTTGCTGCTGACGCGTGGCGCGCGGGTGCGGTGGGCGATCCCCGCCGCCGCACTTCTGGTCATTTCCAACCAGGCTATCGCGGAGTCATCACATGGCCTGATGGAGGAGCATTACCAGTGGACTTATCCGCTCCTCACCGGGCGGCGCGCGACCCAGTCCATCCCGATGGGCATGTTTCCTCTCGATCATGAGGCCAAACAGGCGACCTTCATGGTGCTTCGGGATGAAGGACGCGCCTTCGCCCGGACGTGCTCCGGCAAGGTGCTCGCATTCGCGGAGGAGCCACATTACATGCTGCTGTCACTGGTCGAGTTGGATCGGTCCGTGCGGATCGACACCGTCCAGGTAGGGCAGAACAGGGTATTCCGAGCGCATGGCGCGCGCTGCTCCGTCGACTTCGTCGAAAAGGCCGCAGCCTGGCACCGCGACTCGCTGCGCGAAATTTTGGAGGCAGGGTATGACGTCGACTGGCCGATCTACTTCCAGGAATCCAGGCGCAATCCTTCCGATCGAACCCCAGTCCCGCAAGAAAGGCGGTATTGCATCCGACCGACGGCGGCTGGGCGGTGCGACCTCGCCCCCAGTGCAGGCTGAGGGCAGCAGCGCCGGGCAGTTGGATCAGATCAAGGTCATTCCGCGCCTCGGAATCGTGGTGCCTTGCTTCAATGAGGAGGAGGTACTCCCGGAGACCTCGCGTCGCCTGGTGGAGTTGCTCGAGACCCTGATGGTCGACGGCCGCGTGGCAAACGATAGTCAGGTTGTTTTTATCGATGACGGCAGCCGTGATGGAACCTGGGAGCTGATCGAGTCGCTGGCCAGCGCCGATCACCGCATCGGCGGCATCAAGCTGTCACGCAATCGCGGCCACCAGAACGCCTTGTTGGCTGGACTCTATACGTACGATGCGGACGTGCTCCTCAGTGTCGACGCGGATCTTCAGGACGACATCGGCGTCATTCCCGAGATGCTCCAGGCGTATGCGCGCGGGGCGCAGGTGGTTTATGGAGTGCGTAATGACCGCTCCAGCGACGGGTTGTTCAAGCGGGCCACGGCACAAGGGTTCTATCGTCTGATGAGCGCGTTGGGCGCCGAATCGGTGTATAACCACGCCGATTTCCGCCTCATGAGCCGTCGCGCCGTGGACGCGCTCAAGTCTTTCCGGGAGGTCAACCTGTTCCTGCGAGGACTAGTCCCGTTGATTGGTTTCAGCTCGGCGATTGTCTATTACACTCGCTCCGAGCGGCTCGCCGGCGAATCGAAATACCCGCTCCGCAAGATGCTGGCGTTGGCGTTGGATGCGGTGACCTCGTTCTCTGTGGCGCCGCTGCGACTCATCACGGCGATGGGTTTTCTGGTGTTTTTGTTGAGTGCGGGGATGGTCCTGTGGACTGTTTGGGTCAAATTGTTCACAGATCGGGCGGTACCGGGTTGGGCTTCCACCCTGTTGCCGATTTATCTGTTGGGAGGCATTCAGATACTGTGCATCGGCGTGCTCGGCGAGTATCTGGGCAAGGTCTACCAGGAGACGAAGGCCCGGCCGCGTTATATCATCGAGAAACACATTTGAACCACTGGCTGGCGCGGGTGGTACGCTTCGGGCTCGTGGGCGCATGCGCCACCGGCCTGCAGTACCTGATTCTGATCGTGCTGGTGCGTGGACTCGGCGTTTGGCCGACGATAGCTTCGGGGGTTGGCTTCGTATTGAGCGCGATAGCCAACTATCTGCTGAACTATCACTTCACGTTTCGCAGCCGGCGCCCCCATGGCACCGCGGCGGTGAAGTTCTTGATTCTGGCGACGGTGGGACTGGCGATCAACTCCCTGCTGATGCAGGTGTTGCTCGCCGCGGGGTGGCACTATCTGCTGGCGCAGGTGGGCGCGACCGCGGTGGTATTCCTTTGTAATTTCGTGGGGAATAGCTTGTGGACGTTTGGGGTAGAGCCGGCTGGACCCTGAGTCGATTGAAGGTCATGAGTCCTTCCGAGGTGGGTTTCCGTGTTGGACGGAAGCTCCAGGGCACCGCTGAGCGCGCGGGCATCGGCCTGGCGCGTCCGTCCGCGCCCATGGGGGAATGCGGCAAGCCCTGGCTCGCGCACCTGCCGCGTGAGCTCGATGTAGGCCGTTACCGGCGCGCGGCTGATCGCATCCTGGACGGGGTGTTCGACGTATTCTCCTTGCGCGGTGTGCAGTTGGGGTTCCCGCCGCGCTGGAATGTGGATCCGCGCACGGGCATCGAGGCACCTCTGGTTTTCGGCAAGGAGCTCAACTACCGCGACTCCCGGCTCGTCGGCGACGTGAAGTATCTGTGGGAGCCGAACCGGCACCTGGAGTTGGTCACGCTTGCACAGGCTTGGCATCTGACTCGCGAGCCGGCGTATGCGCTGGGCTGTCGGACGCTGTTGGACTCGTGGTTTGGCCAGTGCCCTTACCCACGGGGCGTGAATTGGTGCGTGAGTCTCGAGCACGCCGTGCGGCTGGTGAATTGGTCATTCGCCTGGTACTTGCTGGGCGGTGATGACGCGATGATTTTCGAGGGAGAGGAGGGTCAGGCATTTCGCGCCCGCTGGCTGGACTCCGTCTATCAACATTGTCATTTCATTCCGCGCCATTGGTCGCGCCACTCGTCCGCCAACAATCACCTGTTGGGCGAGGCGACCGGGTTGTTTGTTGGTGCCTCGACCTGGCCGCTGTGGCGGGAGAGCTCCCATTGGCGCAAGGAAGCGCGGGTGGAGTTGGAGCGGGAGGCGCTCGCGCAGACGTTCGCGGATGGAGTCAATAGAGAGCAGGCCGTCTGGTATCACCACGCGGTCGCGGACATGATGCTGGTGGCGGGGCTGGTGGGCCGCGCGAACGGCGAGGACTTCGGCAAGGAGTACTGGAAACGGCTCGAGGTGATGCTCGAGTTTGTCGCGAGCGTCATGGATGCCGGCGGCAATGTGCCGCTGATCGGGGATGCGGACGAGGGAGTGCTCGTGCGGTTCGTCCCTGAAGATCTCGATGTGTTCCGGTCATTGCTCGCGACCGGCGCCGTCCTGTTTGGTCGGCCGGCTATGCGAGCCAAGGCGGGTGTGTTCGACGAAAAGAGCCGTTGGCTGTTGGGTGATGAGGCGGCCGGGGAGTTTGCTCGGATCGATGCTTCCAAGGCATTTCCGGTACGGCGCGCCTTTCCCGAGGGCGGCTATTTCATTCTGGGGGAGGACTTCGAGACGCCTCGCGAAGTGCGCGTGGTCGCCGATGCGGGTCCGTTGGGCTATCTGTCGATAGCTGCCCATGGTCATGCCGATGCTCTCGCGTTCACCTTGAGCGCCGCTGGCAAACCTGTTCTCGTCGATCCCGGAACGTTCTCCTACAGCGTCATGCCGTGGCGGCGGTATTTCCGCAGTACGGCCGCGCATAACACAGTTGTAGTGGACGGACGTAACCAGTCCGAGTTCGCCGGCAGCTTCCTATGGCTGCGGCACGCCAATGCAGTTGTCGATTCTTTCTATGCTTCCGGGGATGATCAGACGCTCATCGCGCACCATGAAGGGTACAGGCGGTTGCCCGACCCCGTGCGCCATCGCCGCACATGGCGCTACACCGTGGGGATCGCGACACTCGCCATTACTGATGAGCTCGCGTGCGCGGGCACGCACTCAGTCGGGATTCACTGGCACTTCGCGCCTGAGTGCGCCGTGATGCTCGAAGGTAATCGGGTTGTTGCACGTCGGGATGACGTAACCGTGACGCTGAGTTGCCCGGCGGGCCTGATACCTACGCTGGTATCAGGCTGCGAGCGCCCCCCTCTGGGGTGGTATTCGGAGGGCTTCGATGTCAAATCGCCGGCGACCACAGCAAAGTTCGCCGGCGAGATCCGCGGCAACACGGTGTTCCGCACGCTCATCGAGATCAAGCGCTAGCCAGGGGCTAGCGCTGTTTGAACTCCTCGGGTGTGAGCTGGTGACGCGCGAGTAGCTTGTAGAAGTCCGTGCGGTTGCGCTTGGCGAGTCGCGCCGCCTGACTCACGTTGCCGCCCGTGATCTGCAGGATCTGCGAGAGGTAGCTGCGAGTGAACTCGTCGCGTGCCTCGTCGAAGGAGGGCAGCCGGCCCGGGCCTCCGCCCAAGGACTGTTGCACCAATTCCACCGGGATGATCGGCGTTTGCGAGAGCGCGACATTCTGCCGCACGACGTTTTGCAGCTGCCGGATGTTGCCCGGCCAGTCGGCGGTGGCCAGCAGCTCGACCGCCTCGGGAGCGTAGATCTTGCGCACGCCGCTTTCTTTCGCGATCTGTGCAAGGAAATGCGCCACCAACAGCGGAATGTCCTCGCGCCGCCGGTTCAGCGGGGGCATCTCGATGTGCACGACGTTGAGCCGGTAGTAGAGATCTTCGCGGAACTGCGCTGCGCTCATCAAGCTCTGCAGGTCGCGGTGCGTGGCCGAGATCACGCGGACGTTCACGGGAATGGCATCGGTGCTGCCGACCGGACGAATGACATTCTCCTGCAGGACGCGCAGGAGCTTCACCTGCAGGCGCATCGGCATGTCGCCGATCTCGTCCAACATCAACGTCCCGCCGTCGGCCGCCATGAAGAGACCGCGGTGGGCGCGCGTAGCGCCGGTGAATGAGCCCTTCTCGTGTCCAAACAACTCGGATTCGAGCAGGTTCTCGGCCATCGCGCTGCAGTTGATGGCCACGAAAGGTTTGTTACGTCGCGGGCTGGCCTTGTGGATCGCGCGGGCGAGCAGCTCTTTGCCGGTGCCGCTTTCGCCAGTAATCAACACCCGTGCGTCGGTCCCAGCGACCATGTGAGCTTGCGCGAGCTTCTCTTCCATGGCGGAGCTGCGAGTGACGATCTCCGCGCGCCAATCCTCATCCGAGGCCCCGAACCCCGAGATGCGCAACGCTTTCTGGACCTGATCGAGCAGCTCTTGCTTGTCCACCGGCTTGGTGAGGAAGCCGAAGGCACCCATCTGGGTCGCCTGCACCGCATCGGGAATGGTGCCGTGCGCGGTGAGAATGATGACCTTCAGTCCCGGCCAACGGTTCTGCAACTCTTTCAGCAAGCCGATGCCGTCCATGTGGTCCATGCGCAGGTCGGTGATGACCAGGTCAGGACGGAAGCGGCTCGCGGCCGCCAGTGCCAGCACTCCGCTCTCCACCGCCTCCACGTCATAACTCTCCGCGCGCAGGCGGATCGTCAACAGACGCAACAGACCCGGGTCGTCGTCTACGACGAGTATGCGCGCTTTGCGTTTGCCGATTTGGTTCATTGTCGTCCTTCGCTGGCCTATGCCGGCCGCCTCGGGGTGCAACATGCTCGCGGAAATGTTCACTGTGGTCGTCCTTCGTTGCTGGGTTTGCGCTCGTTCAGCGAACGCTCGATGTTGGCAATGGCATCGAGCTTCGCACGCGCTTCCTCGAGCTCTTTGCGCAAACGTGCGTTCTCGTCTGTCTCCAGTTGGAGACGGCGGTTCACGTTCGCAAGGCGCTCCCTGTCAGCGCGTACAGCGTCAGACTGCAGCCTGCGGTTTTCTCCTTCCAACGTCAAATGGTCGTCAATTTGCTGCAGTTCCAGAAACGCGAGCGACCGCTCGCTGGCCATCAACATCTCGGGATTTGCCATAAGCTCCCTGAGCAACCGTTGAGCTCGAGGCAGATCCGTCCCGGGATGCCCGGGAGTGGCGAGAATCAGCGCAAAACGCAGCTCGCGGCTCGGTGTTGGCGCGGTTTCGTAATCGCGCTGCGCGGCGGCGACGATCTCGGCCTGGCCCGCCGGCGAGCCTTGCACCAGGTTTTGCAGCAGTTGCAGGTCATCGGCCAACACCGTGGAGGTCGTGGCCGCGCGGTTGACCGGCGGCGGCGGCTCGTGAGTTGGGTGCTCGCGTTGGAACAGGTCGCTGGCGCAGCCGGAAAGGGCTGCGCCCGCCAACAAAGTTGTGACGAGCGTCACACTTGCGGCTAGCTTCTGACCGAGCGGCCAGCGAGGAAATCCCCAGTGGGGGTGCCTGAGCGCCGCAACAATGTCATGCGGCATGCGCTTGCGCCTTCTCGAGGCTCGCGGGAATGACCCCGTCGCCGGTGTTGACGGGCATGGTGATGCGGAAATG
>Ga0105240_10003357_pt1 | contig 24898 bp, 29 predicted proteins | sample KBSC54metaG_FD_80426 | JGI IMG/M metagenome (GOLD analysis project Ga0105240, IMG submission 80426) | Corn rhizosphere microbial communities from Kellogg Biological Station, Michigan, USA - KBS C5-4 metaG | ecosystem: Host-associated > Plants > Roots > Rhizosphere > Soil | place: Michigan, USA...
GCCAAGCACGGACCTCCAGGCCCATTCCAAGAGCGTCGCCGTTCCGCACGCCGCCCAGCGGCGGACGAACGGATTGCCGCGCAGACTCCGCTTGCCTTGCAGCACCCATGCCCAGCGGATATATTTTGTTTCCCTGCCCCGAGGCGCCCCAGTACCCCCTCCCTTAGGAATTGCCATGTCCCTGCGCATCAACGACACCGCACCGGATTTCAGCGCCCAGACCACGCAAGGCCCGATCCGCTTCCACGAGTGGATCGGCGACAGCTGGGCGATCCTGTTCTCCCACCCGAAAGACTTCACCCCCGTCTGCACGACCGAGCTCGGCTACATGGCGGGCATCGAGGATCGCTTCAAGGAGCGCAATACCAAGCTCATCGGCCTGAGCGTCGACCCGGTCGAGAACCACGCCCGCTGGGCCGCCGACATCGAGGAGACCCAGGGCCACGCCGTCAAGTACCCGATGATCGGCGACACCGACCTGGCCGTGGCCAAGCTCTACAACATGCTGCCGGCCGAAGAGCCGGGCACTTCCGAAGGCCGCACCGCAGCGACCAACGCGACGGTGCGCTCGGTCTTCGTCATCGGCCCGGACAAGAAGATCAAGCTGATGATGACCTACCCGATGACCACCGGCCGCAACTTCGACGAGATCCTGCGCGTGGTCGACTCGATGCAGCTGACCGCGAAGCACAAGGTCGCCACGCCGGTGAACTGGAAGCCGGGCGAGGACGTGATCATTGCCGGGTCCGTCTCCGACGACGACGCGAAGAAGCTCTTCCCCGACGGCTGGAAGTCTCCCAAGCCCTATCTGCGCATCGTCAAGCAACCCGGCTGACGGCCATGCCTCCGCGGCCTGCCGGCTTCGGTTTCGGCCTCGGGGGCCATCGACGCGGGAGCGCTCGATGATCTTCGAGCAGATTGCCACCGGGGGCTGCCAGTCCTACCTCGTCGGCTGCCCCGACACCTGCGTGGCCGCGCTGATCGACCCCGAGAACAGCCGCATCGATCGCTACATGGCGCTGGCGGCGCGCGACGGCTTGCGCATCCGCTACGCGATCGACACGCACACGCACGCCGATCACTTCTCGGCCACGCGACGCCTCGCGGCGCAGCTCGGCGCGACGACGGTGATGCACCGCCGCAGCGTCTATCCGGGCGTCGGCCTGCGGGTGGACGACGGCGAGCTGATCGCGGTCGGCAGCCTGCGGTTGCGCGTGCTGTACACGCCGGGCCACACCAGCGATTCGATGTGCCTGGTCGTCGAAGACCGCGTGTTCACCGGCGACACGCTGCTGATCGGCGGCACCGGCCGCACCGACTTGCCGACCGGCGATCCGAACGCCTTGTACGACAGCCTGTTCGGTCGCTTGCTGCGGCTCGACCCGGCGCTGCTCGTCTATCCGGCGCACGACTACAAGGGACGCGGCCACTCGACGATCGGCGCCGAGATCGCCGAGAACCCGCGCCTGCAGCGGCACGAGCGCGAGGCCTTCGTGACGATGATGCGCGAGCTCGACCTCGGCATGCCGACCCATTTGACCGAAGCGCTGCGAACCAACATGAGCGGCGGGCGCACGGTCGCCGAGATGCTCGCCGAGGCCGCCGCGTCGGTGTCGTTCATGTCGCTGGAGGAATTGCGCCGCCAGGTCGACGAGGGTGCGGAAGACCTGGTGATCCTCGACGTGCGCGAACGCGATGCCTACGTCGCCGGCCATGTGAAGGGCGCCCGCTTGCTGCCGCGCGGCCAGCTCGAGCTGCGCGTCAACGAAGAATTGCCCGACCCGACCCATCGGGTGGTCGCGGTGTGCGAATTCGGCCGCATCTCGACCCTCGCCGCCGCGACGCTGCATCAGATGGGATTCCAGCGCGCGATCGCGCTGGATGGCGGCATGAAGGCCTGGCGCGAGGCGGGCTATCCGCTCCATGCCGGGGCGGAGCCTTAGGCTGCGGTCATCGCTCCGGGCGCGCGCATCTGCCACCGAGTGGCATCGCTTCGAACCGGAATGAAGCGCTCGACTCCAGTCTTCGGCACCGGATCGGCGCCAGACGGCGTTCGTAGTGTTCTCGTGCAGTGGCCATGGGTTGCCCCGCACAACGCGAACGGCACGCAGGTGCCGACCGACCTCGCGACCGAACTCGGCGGCACCGGCGATCAGGTCTCCCCGGGCTGGCTCTTTCACGCCGGACTGGCCGCCTGCACGCCATGGTCGCCGCCGAGCAGCACATCGACCTGGAGTCGCTCGAAGTGCTCGCGAGCAGCCGCTCCGATACCCGCAGCCTGCTCGGCATGGACGATGACGACGGCACGCCGGTGCCTGCCGGGCCGTCCTATCTGCAAATGCTCGTGCGCATCTCGGCCCACGGCGTTTCTGCCACGCGACTGTACGAGCTGGTTCACGAGGCCTATCGCCGTTCGCCGGTGGCCTGTGCGCTGAAGGGCGGCGCATCGGTCGCGCTGCTGATCGAAGCGAATGCCGATTGAGCGGCACACGGCTCCCGCGGTCAGGGCTTTTCCGACTCTTCCAGCGGCTGCCCCTTGTCGAACACGATGCGCCAGATCCCCGGGGCTTCGAGGCGCCATACCGAATTGAATCTCGCGATCGGCTTGCCGGCGGGGTCGTAGACCGGACCTGTCGACAGCGCCAGCAGCCCGTCGGAGGTCACTTCGACCTGATCGGGCTGCCACGAGAACGGCGCCGCCTCGCCCTCGAAAAAGCGCTTCCAGGCGAGGGAGACGGCAGCTTTGCCGTTCAGGGTCTTCGTCCCGGAAAAGAACACCGCCTGATCGGAGAGGTAGTCAGTGAACGCCGCATGATCGCGATCGGCCATGCTGCGCGCGAAGGCTCGCTCGGTATCCGCGACTTGGCGCCTCAGTGTCTCGAGGTCGGCCTGGGCGGACACCGCCACTGAAGACGCTGCGAGCGCGATCGTCACGGCGAAAAGTTGCAACATCGGCATCTCCTGGAGGGTCTGCAACGGAACTGGAAGTCACGGCTTCAGCAGTCTTGCTCCGTCCAATCTTGCAGCCGCCTTGTCGAAGGTCCACAACGGCTGCGCGGCGGCGCGAACGGCCAACGCGACGTGCAAACAATCGGAGAAGTCCGCAGCGCTCTTCCCGTACTGCGATACCGCCGCCTCCAAAGCGTCTTCAGACTCGAAGGAGAGCTCGGCCGCCGACAGCAACTGCGACAGGGTCTGTATGACCTCCGCCTTGCCGAAGCCGAAGTTCGAGCGCAGCACCCACTCGAGTTCCAGCGCGACGGTCAGCGGAACGAAAAGGGTTTGTCCCTCGTTGATGCAGCTGCGAATCAGTTGTCGCGCGGCTTCGAGTTGCGTCACGTCATCCCGGACAAGAAAGCGCACCAGGACGTTGGTATCCAGTGCGGCCATCAGCGCCAGGCGTTCATCTCTTCGATCGAAACGTGCTTGCCTTTCGGAGCCTCGAGCATCCCTGCGAGATCCAGGACAGACTTCGTCTTCGCCCTGACGATGACGCTGCCGTCGGGCATGACGTGCCATACCAGGCGCGTGCCTGGCGCAGCGCCGATTTGCTCTCTCACCTGCGCGGGAACGGTCGTCTGCCCTTTGGCGGTGATGGTGGATTCGGTCATCGCAGCCTCCTTACTTTATTTCTTATAGTAATGCAATGGGGCGCTTGATGCAATCGCACAGGGCGAGCGACGGCTCGGCGGCCCCGCGAGTCACTTCGCGTCGCTGACGTTCCACCCTCCACCGAGCGCGCGGTACACGCTGACCAGCGCCGTCGCCTGGCTCAGCTGCGACTGCACCAGCGCGTCCCGCGCCGACAAGGTCTGCCGCTCCGCATCCAGCACGGTGAGGAAGTCGGCCGCACCGGCATCGAAGCGCACGCGCGCCAGCTGCTGCGCTTCTTCCGCATAACGCGCCGCATCCGCGAGCCGGTTGGACTGCTGTGCACTGCGCGTGAATTGCGTCAAGGCACCTTCGGTCTCTTCGAGCGCGGTCGACACCGTCTGCTCGTAAGTCGCCAGCGCCTGCTGCGCCCGCGCTTCGCTGGCCGAGATGCGCGAACGCACCCGGCCGAAGTCCAGCAAGGGCCAGGTCAGCGCCGCGCCGAGCGAATACTGCTGCGAGTCCCGCTCGGTGAGTTGCGACAGGTTGGTGCTGGAAAAGCCGATCAGTCCGCTCAGGCTGATGCGCGGGAAGAGATCCGCCGTCGCGACGCCGATATCGCTGGTCGCCGCGGCCAGCTGACGCTCGGCGATGATCAGGTCGGGCCGGCGGCGCAGCAGCTGCTCGGGCGTGCCCAGCGGCATCGCGCCGAGGTCGGTGACCGGCAGGCTGGGCAATGGCTGCGGCGCGGCCAACGCGTCGGCCACCGCGCGCGGCGACTGCGCCGTCAAGGTCGCCAGGCGATACGCGGTCTGGTCGATCGACGCCTGCAAGGCGGGCAATACCGCTTCGGTGCTGGCCAGCTGGCTGCTGGCGCGCGACACATCGAGCTGCGTGCCGCGGCCGACATCCAGCCGAGCGCTCGTGAGTTGCAGGCTGTCGCGCTGGTTGACGATCGAATCGCTCGCGACCTGGTAGCGCCGCTGCAACGCCCGCAAGCCGAGGTAGTTGCGCGCGACCTCGGCCGCGACCGCGGTGTGCGCCGCATGCAGGCCGGCCTCCGAGGCCTCGACCCGTGCCGCGGCCGATTCTGAGAGGCGCCGCGTGCGGCCGAAGAAGTCGAGCTCCCAGCTCGCGGTGAAGCCGGCGTCGTAGACGGTCGCGGTGCGTTCGCTGCGCGACAGGCCCGGAAAGCTGTAGGCGGGCGACAGCGCACGGGCGACATCGGCCGTCGCATCGATCTCGGGCAGCTGTTCGGCGCGCGCGCCCTGCAGCGTGGCGCGCGCTTCCTGCAGCCGCGCCTGGGCGATGCGCACGTCGCCGTTGACCGCGAGCGAGCGCTCGACCAGCGCCGTCAGCGCCGGGTCGCCGAAGCCGCGCCAGAAGCTGGCGATGTCCGCGCTGGGCGCCTGCGAGTTCACGCCGGAAGCGCCGGCATTGATGAAGGCGGCATCGAGCACCGTAGGCGGCGCCGGCGGCTTGTAGTCCGGGCCGACCGCGGCACAGCCGGCCAGCAACGCTGCGAGCAGCGGAAGCAAAGCTGCAGCCGGCTTACGCATCGCCTTCTCCCGCACGCTGCTGCGGTGCATGCGCGAGCGTGCCGCCCCCGCCGCCTTGCGCCTGCCCGGCCACGCGCTTCGCGCGTCGGCTGCGCAGCAGCACGTAGAACACCGGCGTCAGGAAGATGCCGAACAAGGTCACGCCGAGCATGCCGGAGAACACCGCGATGCCCATCGCGCGGCGCATCTCGCTGCCGGCGCCGGTGCCGAGGATCAGCGGGATCACGCCGGCGCAGAACGCGATCGAGGTCATCAGGATCGGCCGCAGCCGCATGCGGCAGGCATGGATCACCGCATCGAGCAAGGCCTCGCCCTGCTCTTCCAGGTCCTTCGCGAACTCGACGATCAGGATCGCGTTCTTGCACGCCAGCCCGACCAGCACCACCAGCGCCACCTGCGTGAAGATGTTCAGGTCCCCCGGCTGCAGGAACGGCGGGAAGTGCGAGACCCAGACGCCGAACAGCGCCGCGAGCACGCACATCGGCACGATCAGCACGATCGCCATCGGCAGGCTCCAGCTCTCGTACTGCGCCGCGAGCACCAGCACCACCAGCAGCACCGCGAGGCTCATCACCGCGGCGAGGATCGGCACGCGGGTCTGCGTGCCGGGCAGGCGCACATCGCGGGTCAACCGGTCCTGGTAGCTCAGCTCGGTCCACTCGTAGCTCATGCCGCGCGGCAGGCTCTTCTTCAGCAGCGCCTCGATCTCGGCCTCGGCCTGGCCGGACGAGAAGCCGGGCTTGGGGGCGCCGTTGACGTCGGCCGACGGGAAGCCGTTGTAGCGCGTCACCCGCGTCGGCCCGAAGGTCGGCTCGACCGTCATCAGCGCGCCGAGGGGCACCATCTCGCCGGCCGCGTTGCGCGTCTTCAGCCCGGCGATCGACTGCGCATCGGCGCGGTACGGCGCGTCGGCCTGCACGATCACCTGGTAGGTCTTGCCGAAGCGCGTGAAGTCGTTGATGTAGAGCGAGCCGAGGTTGACCTGCATCGTGTCGTAGATGTCGCCGAGGTTGATGCCCATCTGCTTGGCACGCACCCGGTCGACATTGGCATAGAGCTGCGGCACGTTGATGTCGTAGGTCGAATACGGCGTGCTGATGCCGGATTTCGGGTTGCCGTAGACCTGCCCCAAGGTACCCCAGACCGCGCCGAACAGCGCCTGCTCGCCGAGGCCGCGCTTGTCCTGCACCTGGATCTTGAAGCCGCCGGCATTGCCGAGCCCGTCGACCGCGGGCGGCGGCACGACGAACATGCGCGCGCCCTCGATCTGCTGGATCGCGCCGTTCACCTTGCCGAGGATCGCGCTCTTCGACAGGTCGCGCTTCCTGCGCTTCTCGAAGTCGTCGAGTGCGAAGAAGACGATGCCCTCGTTCGGCGCCGCCGAGAAGCCGGCGATCGAGAGTCCCGGGAAGGCCACCGCGTCGACGATGCCCGGCACCTTCAGCGCGATGTCGCTCATGCGACGGATCACCGCTTCGGTGCGGTCCAGCGAGGCGCCAGCCGGCAGCTGCGCGATGCCGATCAGGTACTGCTTGTCGGGCGCCGGCACGAAGCCGCTGGGGATGCGCGTGAACAGCAGCACCGTCAAGGTCAGCAGCCCGGCGTACACGATCATCGCGATCGTCTTGCGCTGCAGGATGCGCGTGACGCTGCGGCCGTAGCCTTCGCTGCGCCGGCCGAACCAACGGTTGAACCAGCGGAAGAAACCACCGAAGACCCCGTCCATGCCCTTCGTCAGCCAATCCTTCGGCGCATCGTGCGGGCGCAGCAGGATGGCGCTCAAGGCGGGCGACAGGGTCAGCGAGTTGAAGGCCGAGATCACCGTGCTGATCGCGATCGTCACCGCGAACTGCTTGTAGAACTGGCCGGTCAATCCGGGCACGAAGGTGAGCGGCACGAAGACCGCGCAGAGCACCAGCGCGATCGCGATGATCGGACCGGAGACTTCCCGCATCGCCTTGATCGTCGCATCGTGCGGACTCAGTCCGGACTCGATGTTGCGCTCGACGTTCTCGACCACGACGATCGCGTCGTCGACCACAATGCCGATCGCCAGCACCAGGCCGAACAAGGTCAGGGTGTTGATCGAATAGCCGAGCAGCAGCAGCACGGCGAAGGTGCCCACGATCGAGATCGGCACCGCCAGCAGCGGGATCATCGAGGCGCGCCAGGTCTGCAGGAAGATGATGACCACCAGCACCACCAGCATCACCGCCTCGAACAGCGTAGTGACGACTTCCACGATCGAGGTCTGCACGAAGCGCGTCGGGTCGTAGACGATGTCGTAGTCCATCCCCTCCGGGAAGCTGGCTTTGAGCTCCTCCATCTTCTTGCGCACGTTGTTCGAGATCGCGAGCGCGTTCGAGCCCGGCGCCTGGAACACCCCGATGGCCGCGGCTTCCTTGTTGTTCAGCAGGCTGCGCAGCGAGTAGGTGCCGGCGGAGAGCTCGACCCGGCCCAGGTCGCGGATGCGGATCAGCCCGCCCGTCGACGGCTCGGTGCGCACGATGATGTCGGCGAACTCTTCTTCGCTGACGAGCCGCCCCTGCGTGTTGACCGCGAGCTGGAACTCGGTGCCCGCGGGCGACGGCGGCGCGCCGACGGTACCGGCAGCCACTTGCGCGTTCTGTTCGCGAATCGCGGCGGTGACTTCGCCGGTGGTGATGCTTCTGGCCGCCAGCTTGGCCGGATCGAGCCAGATGCGCATCGCATAGTCGCCCGAGCCGAACAACTGCACCGATCCCATGCCCGGGATGCGCAGCAACTCGTCGCGCACGTTGATCCGGCCGTAGTTGCGCAGGTAGAGCGCATCGCGGCTGTTGTCCGGGCTCACCAGGTGAACCACCATCGTCAGGTTCGGGCTCGACTTCTCGGTCGTCACGCCGATCTGGCGCACGATGTCGGGCACGCGCGGCAGCGCGCGGTTGATGCGGTTCTGCACCGCGGTCTCGGCGACCTCGGGATTGGTGCCGATGCGAAAGGTCACCGTCAACGTCAGGCTGCCGTCGGCACTCGCCTGCGATTCGTAGTACAGCAGGTTCTCGACGCCGTTGATCTGCTCTTCGAGCGGCGTCGCGACCGTCTCCGAGATCACGCGCGGGTTGGCGCCCGGGAACTGCGCGCGCACCACGATCTGCGGCGGCGCGACTTCCGGGTATTCGGAGATCGGCAGCTGGAAGATCGAGAGCAGGCCGAGCAGGAAGATGAAGATCGAAATCACGCCGGCGAAGCGCGGCCGGTCGATGAAGAAGTGGGAAATGTCCATCGCGTTCAGCTCTTGCCGGCCGCGGGCGCCGGGAAGATCGGCAGGCCCTTGTCATCGGTCTTCAGCACCTGCGGCGCGACCGGCGCCCCGGGCTGGATGCGCTGCAGCCCTTCCACCACCACGTTCTCGCCGGGCTTGACGCCGCCCTGCACCACGCGCATGCCGTCCATCAGCGCGCCGAGCTTGACCTCGCGCACCTGCGGATGCCCGTCGCTGCCGACGACATAGACCACCTTCTTGCTCTGGTCGGTGCCGATCGCCCGCTCGGGCACCAGCACCGCGTCCGCCGCGGTGGTGCTCTGCATCAGCAGCTTCGCGGCGAGGCCTGGGGTGAACTGGCCGTTCGCGTTGTCGAAGCTCGCGCGCAGGCGGATCGCGCCGGTCTGCGGATTGAGCCGGTTGTCGATGAAGTCGAGCTGGCCCTGATGCGGATAGCCCTGTTCGTTGGCCAGGCCGAGACGCACGATCGGCGCCTTGCCGCCGGCCTTGGCCGACTGCAGCCTCAGGAAGGTCTGCTCGCTGCCGTCGAAGTACGCATAGACCTTGGCGACGCCGGCGATCGAGGTCATCACGGTCTGGTCGTTGACCAGGTTGCCCGCGGTGATATTGGCGCGCGAGAGCCGGCCGCCGATCGGTGCACGGACCTGCGTGTACTCGAGGTTCAGCCGCGCCACGCGCAAGGCCGCCTCGGCGCCCTGGATGTCGGCTTGCGAGGTGCGCGAGCCGGAGCTCAGCTGATCGACCTCCTGGCGCGAGATCGCCTTCGAGTTCAGCAGTTTCTCGCCGCGCGCCAATTCACTGCGCGCCAACTCGAAGCGCGCCTTCGTCGACTCGAGCTGGGACTGGGCGCGCGCCACCTCGGCCTCGAACGGCCGCGGATCGATGGTGAACAGCAGATCGCCCTTCTTCACCGAAGCACCGTCGACGAAGTGCACCTTGTCGATCGTGCCGCTGATGCGCGGGCGGATCTCGACGTACTCGGTCGCTTCGAGCCGGCCGCTGAACTCCTCGCTGTCCGCGACCGGCCGCTGCACTGCCGGCGAGACGCTGACCGGTGCAGCCGGCGGCGGCCCGGCTTGAGCATCGGCAGGCTGGCTGCAACTCGTCATGAACGACAGTGCGGCCGCAATGCACGCAGCGGCGATGCCGGCGCGGCCTGCGGCATTCGACATCGGTCCGGCCACCACGGGCCCGACGCGGTGGACGACGATCTTCTGCATGGAGCAACTCCTCGGCGTGGAGCCCTGGACAACCGGACCCTACTGTTTGATATCGGCGCCATTATCGTCATGCTCCGACAAGGTGCGGCGGCGCGCCGAAATGGGGCAGCCGGCAAGGAGGGCACTGCGCTGCGGCGCGCGCAGAGCCGGAGGTCCGGTGTCTTGCGACCCAGCATGCAGAACCCGCCTTGCCTTTTGGGGGGTTGCTTGCAAGGGTCAGACCACCTGGCCAAACGGGCAGGTGCCGGCTGCCTCTTCTAGATGTCACTCAGAAGCTTGTTGTCGATTCATGCCTTTTCCGTCGCGGCTTGACTAGACAGGTTCATGCCGTTGTGGGCGACGCGGGTGGGCTTCATTGGCCAGCCCGGATCGCAATGTATATAGTGCACGTATATCGCACCACCAGAATCTCATCATGACCACCAGCACCGTCTTTACCAACAACCGAACGCAGGCCGTTCGGCTGCCGGCCGACACCCGCTTTCCGGAGACCGTCAAGAAGGTCGATGTTCGCGTGGTCGGGCAGGAGCGGATCATCGCGCCGGCCAACGCCGTGTGGGACAGCTTCTTCATCGACGGACCCAGGCCGAGTGACGACTTCATGAGCGAGCGGGCCAGCCAGCATCAGCCTGCGCGCGAGGCTCTCTAAGGCTCAGTGCGCCATGCTGAAGTACCTGCTCGACAGCAACATCGTCATTCACGTCATCAATCGCCGCCCGCCCGCAATCCGCGAAGTCTTCAACCAGCAGCAAGGGCGCATGGCGATCTCCGCCATCACGCTTGCCGAACTGGCGCATGGTGCCGAAAAGAGCAGCGACCCCGCTCGAAATCTGGCCGTGGTGGAAGACTTCTGCAGCCGCCTCGTGGTACTGCCTTATGGCGATAAAGCAGCCGGGCACTACGGCAGCATTCGGGCAACACTGGGGGTCCAGGGACGGCCCATCGGCGTGAACGATCTCCACATCGCGGCGCATGCTCGCAGCGAGGGTCTGACACTGGTCTCGAACAATCTCCGCGAATTCGAGCGCGTTCCCGGCTTGCTGACGGAGAACTGGATCAGTTAGCAGCCCGAAACGCGGCCTGGACGGCGCCCACCAGCGAAGGGTGCAACGTGCCGAGCTTCGGCGTCTGACCAAGTGGCGCAGCCGGCGCCACCGAGAACCAATCAGTCGTGAAAGGCAGATCGATGGCTCGCCCCAAGTCGAACTTGGTGTCGTAGCTCAGACCGGCCGCTTCGTAGGCAGCCGGGTTGCGCTCGCGCAGAATGCAAAACTCGCCCCGACGCAAGCTCGTCGTACACTGGCTCGTGCCGTAGGCAACGCGCACCTCGAACTGCGGCGCCTCGTCGTCGAACACCGCCAGGATCAGTGCCGGCCGCGGATTGATGTCGTCCGGGAAGTGACACCATACGGTCTCGCCTGCGGTGGGCTCACTCCACCACCTGGCGGTCATGCGGCCTCTGCGTCGAGCAGGCTGGAGCGCGCCGAGCGCTTCTTGCCCTGAGGCACACGCTTCTTGATTTGGCGCAACTGAGCCGCCGTCAGCGGACCGTCATCCGCCTCGTACTGCGGCAGCAGCTTGACGGCCAGTTCGTGCAGCGCCAAATGAATGGCCTGCGTCTCGTCGACACCCAAACGTTCCGCCAGGCGCTTGGCGGTATCGCGCGTCACACCCGTGGTGCTGTCGATGGCTCGATATCGAAACGCGATCTGGTCGCCAGACGACCGGGCAGCTGTGACCATGATGAGACCTCGCTGATATAGATATCTCCAAGATGTCTTCTCACGGTGCGCCCGTCAAGACTGGCGGCCGCGACAACGCCGGCATCAAGCGGTGTACGCACCCGAGCGAAACTTGCTCGGCGTGGCGCCGGCGGCCTTGCGCATGAGCCGTCTCAACGCGGTCGCATCCTGATAGCCGACCTGCGCCGCGACCTGCTCGACCGTCAGCCGGCTCGTCTCGATCAACACGCGCGCGCGGTTCAGCCGCACGCTCTGCACCAGCGCCAGAGCACCCCGGCCGGTCGCGGCGCGCAGGTGCCTGGCCAAGGTGCGCTGCGACATCGCACATTCGTCGGCCAGCGCCGCCACGCTGGGCGGATCGGGCAGCGAGGATTCGATGCGCCGGGTCAGCCGTCGGACCAGCTCGTTGCCGTTGGACAGCATCGACGGCACGACGAACGGCGCTTGCGCCTGCCGCCCGTCGATCAGCAGCACCTTGCCGACGGCATCGGCCAGCGCGATACCGAACCGCGTGCGCAACAGGTGCAGCATCAGGTCCGATTGAGCGAATGCGGCACCGCCGGTGCTCACCGGCCCGTCGGCGCAGACCATGCGATCGGCATCCACGATGCAGCGCGGCTCGATGCGCTGCAGTTCGGGCGCGAGCCACCATGAGGTGGTGACACGCCGCTCGTGCAACAAGCCCGCGGCCTGGAGCAGGAACACGGACGAACACGATGCCGCCACCGCGCCGCCGCGCAAGCCATGGCGCCTCACCGCGTCGATCGCGCGCGCGGCGTCAACGCTGGCGAGGCGGTGCGCCAAGGCCGCGGGGCGGTCCACGCCCAGGCCGGGGATGATCCAGGTCGAAGCATCGGCGCGCGAGCGCACGGGCAGCGCGACAGCCTCGGCCCGCAGGCCGCCGCTCAGCGGCACGCCACTGCCGCTCGGCGACATCACGCGCCACGTCGGCCGCGGCATCTTCGCCCGGGGCGCCAGCGCGGCCGCGGCGTTCAGGATGTCCAGCGTCACGGCGACACCCGTGGCCCAGGCGCCGGGCAGAACCAGGACGGTGAAGTCGTGCATGACCAAAAACGCCTGATAAACGTCAAAACGGACACTGGCAGTCTAGCGCCTGTGCGGATGCAATGTTTCCCTGCAAGCGGAGCCGAGATGAAGCCGAGACAGAACCCGAACGAGCCTGACCTCCTCGAAGACTTCGATTCCCGCGAGATCAGCCTGGACGGCATCACGAAGCGGGTCCACGTGGCCGGCGCCGGGCCGGCCGTGATCGTCATGACCGAGATGCCGGGCATCAGCCCGCAAGTCGCGCGCTTCGGCCGCTGGGTTCGAGACACGGGATTCAGCGTGTACATGCCGTCGCTGTTCGGGCGCGACGGCGCCGTGCCGGACGTCGAGGAGGCCAAGGCCATCTTCCGGCGCACCTGCGTCAGCGCCGAGTTCCGCGCATTCGCGGCAGGGCAGTCGAGCCCGGTGACCCGATGGCTTCGCTCGCTGGCGAGGCGGGCGCACGAGGAGTGCGGCGGTCCGGGCGTCGGCGCGATCGGCATGTGCTTCACCGGCAACTTCGCGCTGACGATGATGCTCGAGCCCTCGATGCTCGCGCCGGTGCTGTCCCAGCCGTCGCTGCCGTTGGACGAGCCTGCCGGCCTCGAAATCGCGCCGGAAGAACTCGCCGCGGTTCGGCAGCGTCTGCAGCGTGACGACCTGACCGTCATGGCCTACCGTTTCGAGGGCGACCGGTTCTGCAAGGCGCAGCGGTTCGCGGCCTACACCGAAGCGCTCGGAGACCGCTTCATTGCACGAGTGCTTCCCGACAGCGCGGCCAAGCGCGAGGGTCTCGCACCGTTTTTCGAGCATGTGGTCGCGGGCCCGCACAGCGTGGTGACGGCCCACCTGATCGATGAAGCAGGCCAGCCGACGATCGCCGCGCGCGACGAGATCCTGGCGTTCTTCGTGCAGCGGCTCGCTTCCTGATGCTAGGCGTCCCGACCTGTCAGCAATCTCGCAACGAAATCCGCAGAATCGACATGATTCCATAGGGAGATTCGCCAACATACAATCTCGCAAATGGTGACGCAGCGCATCAGACTCTACGACTCCCCGCATCAGTTCGAACCGCTGATGCCGTCGGAGGCCGCGATGCGTCCTCTGCTCGAGCACGCCAACGACATGATGCTGGCCGCAAAGGCGCTCGGCAGCAGCGGCCTGCCCGGGGCGCACAGAGAGATTCGTGCCCTGCTGCGCTCGATGAACAGCTACTACAGCAACCGGCTCGAAGGCGAACACACCCGCCCCTCCGAGATCGAGAACGCCCTGCGTCAGGACTTTTCGGAGAAGCCTGACCTGGCGCGCAGGCAGCGCCTGGCAGTCGCCCATATCGTGACCGAAGCGCACTGCGAAGCCGCCATCGACGAACGCGTCGCCGCCGGCCTCAACGTCACCCGATGGCTCTACGAGGCCGAGGCGCTCGAGTGGCTTCACGAAGGCTTGTTCGCATCGCTGGGGCCGGAGGATAGAACGCTGGCGGACGGCTCGGCCATGACGCCGGGGCAGCTGCGGACACGCGAGGTCAAAGTCGGGCTGCACGAGGCGCCTGCCGCAGCGTCTGTCCCGGCCTTCCTGAAACGCTGGGGCGACGCCTATGGCGGCGTGCGACGGGGTGACGCGGCCGTCGTCGCCGTGGCCGCGTCGCACCAGCGCCTGGCCTGGGTGCATCCGTTCCCGGATGGCAATGGCCGGGTCGCTCGCCTGCATACGCATCTGCTTCTGCATTCGATGGGCCTGCTCGGCGGGCTCTGGTCGCCACTCAGGGGATATGCACGCTCCGCGGATCGCTACAAGGCCCTCTTGCAAGCGGCCGACGAGCCGCGTCGTGGCGATCTGGATGGGCGCGGCAATCTGACGCAGGCAGGGCTCGTCGAATGGATCGGCTTCACGCTCGATGTCTGCTTCGATCAGGTGCGATTCATGGGGTCGATGCTCGACATCGGCAGCATGCGCGAGCGGATCGCGGCGGCACTGTCGTTCGAGCAATCGGTTTTGAAGTCGGGCATCCGGGCGGAAGCGCTGACGCCGCTGCACTACCTGTTCACCGGCCAGGCAGAACTGCCTCGAGCGGTGTTCAAACAGCTGACGGGCCTGGGCGAGCGCGTGGCCACGAGTTTGCTGTCGGCACTGCTGGCCGGCGGCTATCTTGCCAGCGATACGCCTTATGGGGCTGTCAGGTTCGCGGTGCCGAGGCATGCATTGCGCTTCTACTTTCCGGCGCTGTGGCCGGAGGCCGAGCAGGACGAGGCATTGCTGGCATCCGAACGGCGCCAGACACCGGCACGGGCACCCTAGGCCGGGAGGGCAGCCGCTTCGCGGCGGAAGCTCAAGCCGCGAGTCGCGTCCTGACCAGCACCGCCAGCAGCACCACGATGCCGTTGGCCACGTCCTGCGCGTAGGAGTTGACGCCCAGCAGCACCATCGCGTTGTTGAGCACGACGATGAACAGTCCTCCGAGCAAGGTGCCCAGCATCGACCCCTTGCCGCCGAACAGGCTGGCACCGCCGACGATCACCGACGTGATGACCGCGAACTCGACGCCATAGCCGATGTTCGGATTGCCGGATCCCAGACGCGAGGTCATCAACAGACCGCTGATGGCGGCCAGTCCGCCGGTGAGTGCGAAGAGCAGCGTGCGCGTGCGCCTGACCGGGATCCCGGACAGGTGCGCGGCCTCCGCGTTGCCGCCGATGGCATAGACCGAACGGCCGAACGCGGTGCGCGAGGCGACGACGCTGAACAGCGCGAACGTCGCGAGCATCAGCAGCGCCGGCACCGGAACACCCAGCACGGCGCCGCTGCCCCAGACCTCGAAACCCGCGTCGAGAATCGGCACCGGTATCGCGTCGGTCATCAGCATCGCCGCACCGCGCAGCGCGGAGAACATCGCCAAGGTCACGATGAACGACGGGATGTTGAACCAGGCGCGGATAGCGCCGGCGCCCGCGCCGATCGCGGCGCCCAAGGCGACGACCGCCAGCGCTGCACTCCACGAGGTCAGATGCAAGGAGACGGTGAGCGTGCCGAACAAGGCGGAGGAGAACGCGATCGCCGAACCGACACTGACGTCGATCTCGCCGGCTACGATGACCAGCGTCATGCCATAGGCGATGATCCCGGTGAACGCGACCTGCCGGAGCACGTCCAGCAGGTTGCCGGCCGTCGCGAAGTTGGGTGCGAACAGCGCCGCCAGCAGACACAGCACGATCAGCGCTGCGAGCAAGCCCGTGAGCTCCGCATCGAGACGCAGCTGCCGCGCCGGCGAGAGGGTGGCGCGAGCGGCATCGTTGCTAGTCAGGGTGTCGGTGTTCATGTCCATCGGCCGATCCATCGCGTATCGACTGCGTCGCCCATCACGACGGCCATCACCTCGGCGAGACTCGTTCGAGCGACGTCGCGCTCGCCGACGATCTCGCCGTCCTTCATCAGCAGCAGGCGGTCGCAAAGCAGCATCAGCTCTTCCATTTCGGAGGAAGCGACAAGCACCGCGGTGCCTTGCGCCGCCAGCTGTTCGAGCAGCTCGTAGATCTGGCGCTTCGCGTCGATATCGACACCGCGGGTCGGCTCGTCGAGCAGGAAGATCTTCACGTCGGCGTTCACGCACTTGCCGAGCACGACCTTTTGCTGATTGCCGCCCGACAAGCTGCGCACCGGATCGGAGAGGCTTGCCAGCTTGATCGACATGCGCGAGGCGGCTCGTTGCGACAGCTGCGCCTGCCTGCGCTTCGACAGCAGGGCCCGATGCACGACCTTGTGCATCGCCGACAGCACGAGGTTCCCGGCGATGCTCATGTCGAGCACCAGCCCCTGCTTCTTGCGATCCTCCGGCGCCAGGCCGACGCCCCGCCGGATCATCGCGCGCGGCGAGCGATCCGCCGATGCCTTGCCGAAGATCTCGATCCGGCCCGTGGTGATCGCGTCGAGGCCGTACAGGGCGCGCAGCAGCTCGGTTCGACCGGAGCCGAGCAGTCCCGCGAGGCCGACGATCTCGCCCTGGCGGACTGCGAAGCTGAGTCCCCTGAGCTTGGCAGCCGTGCTGAGTTCGCTCACCTCGAGCGCGACGCCGCCGGGCGGCCGATGCGCGCGCTGGTGCTGCGCCGCGGCGCTCGTCTCGCCGGTCATGAGCCTGACGATCTCGGCTGTCGGCGCGTCGGCGATCGGCAAGGTAGCGATGTGGCGTCCATCGCGCAGCACGGTCACGCTGTGAGCGATGCGCGGGATCTCGTCCATGCGATGCGAGACGTAGATCACCGCGACACCCCGATCCGACAGCATGCGGATCGTCCGCAGCAGAACCTCGACTTCCGAGGCCGGCAACGAACTGGTCGGCTCGTCCAGGATCAGGACCCTGGGCTCGAGCGACAGGCCGCGCGCGATTTCCACCAGCTGCTGCTGGGCGATCGACAGCTTGCGCACGATGACCGCCGGGTCGATCTGCACACCGAACTCGGCCAGCACCGAGGCCGCCTCGCGCCGCATGGCCCGGTGGTCGATCAGCCCGCTGCGCCGATGGCGGCACCAGCGACCGAGCAGGATGTTTTCCGCAACGCTCAATTCCGGCACCAGGCTCAGCTCCTGATGCACCGTCGCCACGCCCAGGGTGTTGGCGCGCGCCGGCGTGAAGACGTCGACCGTGCGTCCGGCGATCTCGAGCGTGCCGGCGTCGGGAGCTTCGGCGCCGCAGAGGATGCCGACCAGCGTGGACTTGCCTGCGCCGTTCTTGCCGAGCAAGGCCCGCACCTCGCCCGCCGTCACCCGGAAGTTCACGCCCCGGAGCGCTTGCACGCCGGGGTAGGACTTCGTCAGCGCCGACGCCTCGATCGCATAGCCCGGGCTCACCGGCGGTCGGCGGCATATTGCTGCGCCGCTTTCGGGTTGTCGCTGCTGAACGTCGGCGAATCGGTGAACTGGTAGAAGTCGCCCACCGGCTGTTTGCGGGCGGCCTTGATGGCCGCCTCCAGGCCGCGCGCACCCAGGCTCCGCGGGTCCTGCCCGGTGGTCCAGTGGACGATGCCGTCGGGCGACGCGATCAGCTGTGCCACCTGGGCATTGATGTCGATGCCGAACACCGCGACCTTGCCCGTCAGGCCCTTGGCCTTGATCGCCTGCGCCGCGGCGATGACCGCGTCCTCATTCTCGGCGATGAACACATTCGCATCCGGGTGGGCGGCCAGCATCGAGTCCGCGATCGGCCGGGCCTTGTCGGCCTGGAAACCCTCCTGCTCCGCGAGGATCTTGACGTCCGTGCCGGCGAGCTGCTCGTTCAGCCCTTTGCGCCGCTGCTTGCAAACGTCGTAGGACTCGCAGGTCAGCATCAGCACCCTGGCCTTGCCGCCCAGCTTGGCGTGCACGTAGGCCGCGGCCTGCCCGCCCGTCGTGGCGCCGAGACCTTTGTTGTCGCTCATCACGAAGGCTTGCAGCAGCGCCTTGTCGTCCGGCGGATTGACGCAGGTGGTGTAGCAGACGACCGGAATGCCGGCCGACTTGGCCAGGCGCAGTGCGGCCAGCGAGCCCGTCGGCGACACCGCCGACAGAAGAATCGCGTCGACCTTGCGCGTGACGAAGGTCTGGATGTACTGCGCTTCCTTGGTGGCGTCGACGTTCGCGTTCTGGATGATCAGCGTGGTGTTGTTCTTTCTCGCGACTTCCTCGATGCCCTTGCGCGCTTCGGCGAAATGGGGATTGGGGAACAGCTCGATCACGCCGATCGTCAGCGGCTTGTCCGTTTGCGCCGCTGCGGCCGTTGCGGCGGCCAGCGCCACGCTTGCACAGGCGATCACGCGCCATGCCCTTGGTCCTCTGTTCATGCTTGTCTCCTTTTTTGGTCTCACTGTCGCGGCTCAGGCCTTCTCGAATTGCCGGTAGGCCTGCGGGTCGAACCATTCCAGCCCCGCCTGCACGAAGTTGTCCGGGTCCACGACCACCCCTTGGCGCGCCTCGAAGGCCGAGTGGAAGTTCAGTTCGAACTGGATGCCGTTGGGGTCGTAGCAGAAGAGCTGCCATAGCGGGAAGCCGGGCACGGAGCGCTCGCGGTAAGGCACGCCCAAGGTTCGACATCGTTCGCGCGCCTCGCCGAAGCCGTGGGCCGACAGCGCGACGTGATCGATGGCGCCGCTGCCCGTGGGGACATGTCCGTCGCCGGCCAGCGCCGCCGAGCCGGTGTAGACGTGGAAGATCGCGCCCCCGTAGGGCGTGCTGAGCTGCATCCAATAGCCCGGAAACTCGAACGGCGGCCGGGGCGACTCGCTCATGCCGAAGACCTGCTCGTAGAAGCGCTTGGTCGCTTCGGGCCGGCCGGTCTTGATCGCGATGTGAAACAGGCTGGTGGCCGGCATGGCGGGCTCCGCCTCAACGGCCCGGGCGCACCATGTGGCCGCGGAACAGCTCCCAGTACTCCGCCATTTCCGGGACCACGGCCTTGTAGCGCGCCACGTGCGCCGTCTCCATGTGGCGGTCCCATAGCGCGCGGCTTTCCCACAGCTCGGTGAAGACCCAGCTCTGCCCGTCCTCGGACTCGTTCATCTCGTAGCGCAGGCAGCCTTCTTCGGCCAGCGTGGGCAGCAGCAGCGACTCGAGGATGGGGCGCAGGGCGTCGGCTTGGCCGGGTTTCGCTTTGGCACGGCCGATGATGACGAGGGTGGACATCGATGAAGACTCCTGAGGCTTGGTTGAAGGCAAAGAAAGCCGGACTGCACTCGTGTGGGAAGCCGAGGGTTTTCAAGTCACGCTCGGCTCCAGCGACCGCGGCGACGTTCGAATCTCCGAGACATGCGCCGGCAATCCGCTCAGATCGACCGCGACATGGCCGGCCAGGACGTGGCCGTCCGGATAGTCCCCGCCGTTCTGCGGGCGGAACGGGATGGGCTCGTCCCCGAAGAGGCGCTCGAGCCGCGAACGCCAGGCCGCCTTCGCAGCAGCCACGCCTTGCGCGGTGATGCGCCCGGTGCCGTAGACCGCATAGGTGGGCAGCACGTCCATGCCGGGGAAGAAGAGCGTGCCGTGGGTGATGGGGAAGAGCAGCTGCTCGAGCGGCCCGTTGATGCCTCGCGGCGAATAGTCTTCCTCCGGACCGCCGACCATCACGCACAGCAGTGCCCGCTTGCCCTTGAAGCCGCCATCGCCATAACGGTATCGGTTGCCGGCGCCCTTGAAGCCATACGCCAGGCCGTAGGCCCACAAGCGGTCGATCCAGCCTTTGAGGATGGCCGGCATGCCGAACCACCACAGCGGAAACTGCAGGATCACGGCATCCGCATCGAGCAGCTTCTGCTGTTCGGATGCGATGTCGGCAGCCTGACGTCCGCTCGCATAGGAATGGCCGGACTCCGTCACGAAGGACAGCCGCTGCGGGTCGGCGCGGGACGGGAAGTCGTGTTCATCGAACACCGCCTTCCACTGCATGCCGTACAGGTCCGACAACAGGACCTCGTGCCCTTGCTGCCGAAGCGTCTGCTCGGCCACCTCGACGAGCTGGCGTGTCAGCGAGGTGGGTTCGGGGTGCGCATGGACGATCAGGACCTTCTTCTTCATCGATTCACTCTCCAATGGGTGTTGCCGATACGAGTCTCGGCGGCGCCGGGCTCCCTGTGAAATCGCGAAAGTGTTCGGCTACCATCCATCCGATGGATAGCAAGCGCCTCGACCTCAATCTGCTGGTCACCTTGGAGGCCTTGCTGGTGGAGCAGAACGTGACGAAGGCGGCCGCCCGTCTGCACCTGAGTCAACCGGCGGTGAGTGCCCAGCTGAGTCGCTTGAGGAATGAGTTCGATGACCCGCTGCTGATCCCCGCGCAGCGCGGGATGACGCCGACGGCCAAGGCCATCGAGTTGCTGGCCCCGCTGCGCCAGGCCCTCGATCAGGTTCGTGCCACTGTCGCCACGCACAGGAACTTCGAGCCGGCCAAGGCGATGTTGACCGTCGCCATCGCCTGCACGGACTACCTGCAGGCCGCAGTGGTCAAGCCGCTGGTCATGCAACTCAGGACGATGGCGCCTGGGGTGCGCGTGGCGCTGCGCCATCTGGACCCGCAGCAGCTCGAAGCGCAGATGGCACGCGGCGATGTCGACCTGGCGCTGATGACGCCGCAGGCCGCGCCGCCCACTCTTCGCTCCCGGCACCTGTTCGACGAGCGCTATGTGCTGATCGGCCGCCGCGACCATCCGCGGCTGCGAGACCGGATCACGGTGGAGGAATTCGCCCGCCTGGAACACGTGATCGTGTCGCTTCGCGGCGGCGACTTCGTCACGCCGGTGGACAACGCCCTCGCTGCCCTCGGACTCAGTCGCAACGTGGTGCTGTCCGCCGCGTCATTCCTGTTCGTTCCCGAGATCGTGTCCCAGTCGGACTTCGTGGCCCTGGTCCCGCAACGGCTGGTTCACGACCATGCCGACGAACTCCGGACGGTCGACTGTCCATTCCCGGTGGAAGGCTTCGCGGTGGGGATGGTATGGCACGAGCGCTGTCACGGACACAGCGGCCAACGCTGGATGCGCGAGACCATCGTCTCGCTGGTCGACGCCTGGGCCAGCGAACGCAGCGGCATCGCCGGGCTGCGGTAGCGCTCGGGGGCGGATCTCAGTGCTGCGCCTCCCCCGCGCGATTGCACCAGGTGATCACCGGAGAGGAGCGCGGATTCCCCGCCGGCCGCTCGGACGGATAGCCCAGCAGCATCGCAACGGACACCTCGAAACCGGCCGGCAATCCCAGCTCCCGCGCGATACCCGGGCTCAGCAGCCACGGCATCGGCGCGCCGATCCAGCATGAGCCGAGCCCGCGGGCATGGGCCGACAGCATCAGGTTCTGGCCCGCGCGGCAGCAGTCGAACGGCGTGTCGGGATTGCCGCTGCGCGCACAGATCAGCACCAGCGCCGGCGCATTCCAGAAGACCTCGAAGCCGGGCCGATCGACCCAGGTCCAGGGCCGGCCGGCGGGCTGATGTTCGCGCGCGTACTGCATGGCGCGTGCACCGTAGCCGGCCAGGCGCGCCACGCCCTCGATCACGCAGAAGGCCCAAGGCGTGTCGCCGCTGACCGGCGGGACCGGCACTTGCACGGCATCGAGGATCACCGCCTCGATCAGATGCCGGTCCACCGGATCGGGCCGGTACGAGCGAATCGAACGCCGGCCGTGAATCGCTTCGACGAGGTCCATGTCGATCCTTTCGAGTCCATGCCAGAGCCCGAGCGTATCCGCGCCTCCGGCGAGCGTCAGCACGACGGCGCAGGCTGGCGCGAGCGCGCAAACAAAGGCCGGGCTGCGGGGCGGCATGCGGAGCGGGGGGTCGTGACGGCGGCGGCCCGGCGGCGGAGATGTTCGATCTGTGCCGCAGCGTCGAATGGAACAGCTTCGAGCCGTTCGCCGGGCTCTATCTGCGGCTGGCACTCGCCGAGGGGCGCATCGACGATGCCGCACGGTTGCTGGGCTGCGCGGACGCGGCGCGCCAACGCGCCTGGAGCACGCAAACGACCACACCGTCGCAAGAGGACGCCCGCGCACGCCTCTCGGCGATGCAGCCCGCGCAACGGCTCGCCCAGCTGTGTGCCGAAGGCGAGCGCTCGGCCGAAGAGCAGGTCTGCCGCTGGGTCCTCGCGGCGCCGACGGACGCTCGGGGCGGCAGCGCAGCCGGCGAGCTGAGTTAGGCTCGCGGCCATGCACAGTGTGAATGGTCATGGCTGAAACCGTCCTGCGGCTCGAGATCCGCGGGTCGGTCCAGGGTGTCGGGTATCGCTGGTCGATGGCCGAGCAGGCCCGGCGGCTGGGCGTGCGCGGCTGGGTGCGCAACCGTCGCGACGGATCGGTCGAGGCGTTGGTGGCCGGCCCGCCCGAGGCGCTCGATCGCATCGTCGCGTGGGCACGCAAGGGCCCGGAGTCGGCCGTCGTGGCCGCGGTCGACATCTCTGCCGGCGAGGGCGTCTTCGACTCGTTCGAGCAGCGGCCGACGGCATAGACGCATGGACTTGCCCGCGCCGCGCCTGATCGCTGAAGCACAGCCGCCGGCACCGCGCAGCTCGGGCCGCCTGCCCGAGATCGACCCCAGCCGCTGCACCGGCTGCGGCCGCTGCGTTGCCTCGTGTGACCTCCATCTGCTGAGCCTCGAAACCGTGCGCTGGCAGAAGTTCTCGGTACTGCACGATGCCGACCGGTGCACCGGCTGCAGCGTGTGCGCCGTGAAGTGTCCGTTCCACGCGATCACGATGCGAACCCCGCCCGCGCGAGCCGATGATCCTTAACATGCGCGCGGTCAAACAATGAGATGGAATGGGGCTATCCGGCGTTTTCGCGCAAATGGTGGCGCTGATCGGCAACGCGGCCATCCAGTGGCGGCGGCTGCAAGGCGGCGTGCACCAGCAGGCCGTCGGCGTTTCGCCGACGATTCCCGCAGCCAGGCCGCAAGGCCGCATCCCGACGCTGAAGATGCCGACGGCCAAGGGCTGGGCGCCGGGGCAGACGCCCGTCGCCGCGCCCGGTCTCCAGGTCAATGCCTTCGCGACCGGCCTGAAGCATCCGCGCTGGATCCATGTGCTGCCGAACGGCGATGTCACCGTCGCCGAGGCCTTGTTCCTGCCCGGCCCGGTCAAGTCCGTCTTCGACTACGCGATGGTCAGCACGATGCGGCGCGCCGCCGCCATCGGCGTCAGCCCGAACCGCATCACCTTGCTGCGCGACACGGATGGCGACGGCGTGGCCGAAACACGCGAGGCCTTCCTCGAGAACCTGAGCCAGCCGTTCGGCATGGCGCTGCTCGGCGATACCTTCTATGTCGGCAACACCGACGGCGTGGTCGCGTTCCCGTACACGAGCGGCGCGACGCGCATCACGGCGCCGGCGCGCCAGCTGACCGAGTTCAAGTCCGGCGGGCACTGGACACGCAGCCTGCTGCCGAGCGCCGATGGGCGGAAGCTCTTCGTCGGCGTCGGCTCGTTCAGCAACATCGGCGAGACCGGACTGGACGCCGAGGCGGGCCGGGCCTGCATCTACGAGCTCGATCTGGCCGCGGGCAGCAGCCGCATCTTCGCCTCCGGGCTGCGCAACCCGGTGGGCCTCGCGTGGGAGCCCGGCTCCGGCCGGCTCTGGACCGTCGTCAACGAGCGCGACGGCCTGGGCGACGAGACACCGCCGGACTACCTGACCTCGGTGCGCGATGGCGGCTTCTACGGCTGGCCGTTTTGCTACTGGGGACAGACGGTGGACGACCGTGTGCCGCAAGACAAGGCCGCAGTCGCGAAAGCCATCACACCGGACTACGCGCTCGGCGGACACACCGCGTCGCTCGGCCTGTGCTGGCTGCCCGCCGGCACGCTGCCGGGCTTTCCGGACGGCATGGTCATCGGGCAGCACGGCTCGTGGAACCGCAGCAAGCTCAGCGGCTACAGGGTGGTGTTCGTGCCCTTCGTCGATGGCCGCCCGGCGGGGCCGCCGCGCGACATCCTGAGCGGCTTCCTCGCGCCGGATGAACAGGTGTCGTATGGCCGACCGGTCGGCGTGGCGATCGCTGCCGACGGCGCCCTGCTGGTAGCGGACGATGTCGGCGACGTGATCTGGCGCGTGACGGCGGGGCGGGCGGGCTGAACGAGAGCAGCCTTACTGCGGCGTCGCGTACTGCGCGATGCCGTTGCCGAACGACCAGTTCTCCTTCTTGACCTCGACGAGGTTGATGATCACGTCCGCCGCGGCGATGCCGCCGACTTCCGCGATCGACGAAGCGATCGCCCCGTAAAGATCCTTCTTCATCTCCACCGTCCGCCCCTCGTTGGCGGTGATCTGCACGAAGGCGATCCGCGCGCCGTGCTTGATGCCCAGGTATTCCGGCGTGCAGATCAGTTCTGCCGCGGGGTGACGCGTCACCACCTGGAACCGGTCAGCCGCAGGCACGTTGAACTTCTGCACCAGTGCAGCGTGGACTGCATCCGAGATCGCCGACAACTGGTCATCGGAAACGTCTTGCGACAGTGAAATGCGGACAAGTGGCATGGTCTACCTCTTCGTTTGCGGTTGAGTCGACTGAAGCTTAGGCGACCCTGACACTTCTGAAAAGTCGAATGTTCAGAAGTCAAACATCTGCAAAATGGATCTTTTGCTGCCGGCGGAATCCGCGCTGGCGGCCGCCTGCTCCGCGATCGTCTCGACCAGGATATCGGTCAAGCGGCGCACCGCGGGGTTCGGTTCCCCCTCCGCGTGGTGCAGCGACAGCGGTATCGACGGCAGCGCAGGCAAGCCCGACGCCGCATCGAGCACTGCGAGCGGCTTCGGCACGCTGATCGTGGCGCGCGACGTCACGCCGAGCCCGGCTTCGGCGGCGGCCCACAGGCCCGACAGGCTCGGGCTCGTGAACACCAGCCGCCACGGGATGCCGGCCGCATCGAGCGCCGCGATGCCGGCGGACCGAAAGAGGCAGGGCGGCGCAAAGGCCGCCAAGGGCAGCGGCTCGGCGCCGAGGCTCTCGACGCCGGGCCAGTCTCCGCACGCTATCCA
>Ga0105240_10003358_pt1 | contig 24897 bp, 23 predicted proteins | sample KBSC54metaG_FD_80426 | JGI IMG/M metagenome (GOLD analysis project Ga0105240, IMG submission 80426) | Corn rhizosphere microbial communities from Kellogg Biological Station, Michigan, USA - KBS C5-4 metaG | ecosystem: Host-associated > Plants > Roots > Rhizosphere > Soil | place: Michigan, USA...
CTTCAACGCCATAAACTCCTCCGGGTGGGAGGGAGATACTCTCGCGCTCTTTTACATGACTCGCGGGGTCATCCGGGTCCAACGCGCCGAGGGGGACAAGCGCGGTGAAGCTTTCGCCGCCGCGGCGGATCGCATCCGTGATCAATTCCGCCGGCATCGCATACACGAGCGGGAGCTGATGCTCCGAAGGCAATACCGACGCTGTCTGTCCAGGATGGCGAAGGACGCCGGCCATTCGGGAGCAGCCTTCCTCCTCGCGTGGCGCAGCGCCGACCAGTGGTCGACCTTGCTGCCGCTGCTGATCGTGCCGGGACTCCAGTTCTTTGCGCCGCTTTATCTCTTCCGGCTGTGCAGGAACCGGCGCGGGCCGAAAGAATAGCCCCCCGGCGCCCCGCGCCACGAGTCGGCTCAGCGACTGAGCCCCCGCAGGAAGGCACCCGAGTTCCTGCCGCGCGCGACTATTGATCCGCAGGCTTGAGTTCGAAGTGATGGACCTTGGGTTGGCGTAAGCTTTCGATTTTAGCTTCCTCTTCGGCGATCGCCTGGTCCAAACGCGCTAACTCGGTGGAACGAATGCCCTCCGCCGTCGCGCCTTTCGCCCAGTCGGGGAACGTATACAATTGAACCGTGCGCCAGCGATCGAAGTACAGGTTGTTTTTGTGAAAGACGGCCGCGAGCACCTCACGGGCTTGCTTCGTGATGGGGCCAGCCTTGACGGATAGATTGCACCCTTTAGCCAAATCCTCGGCGCTGATCTTGTCCGCGGCTTCACCATCGATGGTGAGCGCGTAGCTCCCGGCCGGGAGCCCGTCCACCTGGAGTTCGTAAGCGCTCAGGTCCGTGAGGACAGGTGCCAGCTTCAGCGCGGCCTCGGCCCGCTCATCAATCGGCATGGGCAAGGCCTCATCCGTGCGATCGAAGCTGATGGCACGCTCCGTGATTTTGACGTTTTCCACCCGACAGCCCTCAGCCTGGCTCAACTTGTGCGCGGAGCAATCGAGTCGCACTCGGGAAACCTGCGCCGACGCGCCGAGCCCCTTCAAGACCGCCCACGCCATTACGGTGTGGCCAATGGGACCCGGATGAACCGCGTCCCCGCCGCCGACCATGGAATCCGCGTGCGTCGGGCGTTCCCGAAGGAGGATGGACATGTACGGATCGAACTGGTCTACAAAAGTTTCACCTTCTTTGGCCGCAACTTCGCGGAGGCCGTCCGAAAACTTGCGCAATGACTGGTTACGCGGGTCCTTATCCGGATCGGGTCGTTTGTCCTCGATCGGCTGAGGCGTTAGGAAAGCCACGCGGGCGCCATTAGCCTTCAACACCTTGGCGATCTGAGTTTGGCTGCTCACGTAGGCTCGGAAGATATCCTCACGGAACGGCTGATAGGAATGGTCGTTCATGCCGAATTTGACAGTCACGAACGTGGGCTTCAGCGGGAGCACGTCCCGTTTCAGGCCCTGGCCCACAGCCTGATCCACCATCGCCTGCTGAGCGGCAGGCTCGGCGGCAAAGAGTTTTGCTTCGTCCGGGTGGGACCGCTGGCGCAACCACGACGTGTCGCCACCCCAGCCCACGTTGCGGAACCACAGCTTCCACCCCGGATGGCGCGTCACCGCGTAGGCTTCGATGTACGTCGTGTACAAACGTTGCTCGGTGATGCTGTCCCCGAGGAAAACAACCCGCTCGCCGTCGTGGATTAGGAAATCCGCCGCCTGGACGCCGAGGCAGACAAAGACGGAGGTGAAGAGAACCAGCCAGTTCTTGGAGGAAGAAAGTTTCATGGGGGGAGATTTTAAGCCGAGGGAGTTGCGCGCCGCAAGTTGGATTCGTAACGGTGCGCGGCCGTGAGAATTGGGGTGGGGACGTCTCTTCTGACGAGACGTCCCCCCACCCCTCGCTCTGGGGTGACGTCGGGCTGCGCCCGCGCTACGGGGCGGGTTGCGCGGGTGATTGACGGGATCAGCCCGGCTCTCCATACTTGCCTCATGGCGTTTCCTCCTCAGAAAGGCACCCATGAAAAAGTCTTCTAATGGTCAGCACCACGCGTTCACGCTGATCGAGTTACTCGTGGTGATTGCCATCATCGCGATACTCGCCGCGATGCTGTTGCCCTCCTTGTCCCGAGCCAAGCTCAGCGCCCAGGGAACGACTTGCGCCAACAACGTGAAGCAGTTTTCCGTGGCGTGGATGCTGTACTCGGACGAGAACGCGGGGCTGCTGGTCAACAATTCAAGTTCGGCGGATACCCGGACCTACCGCCAGAGCTGGGTGAATAATATCCAGGATTGGAGCGCCAGTGAAGAGAACACGAACCCCGCCTACGTGCTCACCGGAAAGATCGCACCGTATGTGGGGAACAACCTCCGTGTGTACAAGTGCCCGTCCGACCAGTCGCTCGCCGAGAGCGGTCCGCGGCTTCGGAGTATCTCCTTGAACTCGTTGGTAGGCGATCCCCTGATCGATCCCAACCGTTTCAACCCAAGCTGGCAGCAATTTCTGAAGGTGACGCAGTTTCCCCGGCCGTCCACCTTCTACGTTTTTATCGAGGAACATCCCGACACCATCAATGACGGGTATTTCATGAACACGTGGGACGACATTAAATGGGGCAATCTACCGGGCTCCTACCACGATGGGGCCGCCAACCTGTCCTGGGCGGATGGACACGTCGAACGCCACCGCTGGCTCACCGACACCGTGCGCCCCCCGGTGAAGGGAGGCGCGGGCGGCGGTTTTGTTCCTGCTCCCCCGGCGACGGACTATCTCTGGCTTCGCGAGCGAACCAGCGTGAAAGTGGACTGACGACCCAAGCGCGGCGGTACGAACCCCGGGATTGCTTCGCTTGTTTCCGATTCCAAGCTTGGTATTCTGCGACGGTGAACAACAACACCACCATCTCGTTTATCAAGGAGGACCCCTGGCGAATCTTTCGGATCATGGCCGAGTTCGTGGATTCCTTCGAGGTCCTGTCGCAGGTAGGCCCGGGAGTGACCGTGTTCGGATCCGCGCGCATGGCTCCGACCAATCCCTATTACCAGGCGGCGGTCGAACTCGCCAAAGGCCTGGCCAAGAATAACCTGGCGATCATCACTGGAGGCGGCCCAGGAATCATGGAAGCGGCGAACAAGGGAGCCGGACAGGTAAAGGGCAAATCCGTAGGCTTAAATATCGAATTGCCCCACGAACAAAAGGGGAACCGCTACGCCAATATCCCCATCCATTTCCATTATTTCTTCTCGCGCAAAGTTTGCTTCGTGAAGTACAGCATCGGCTTCGTCTTCATGCCAGGTGGCTTCGGCACCCTGGACGAGCTGTTCGAGGTCTTAACCCTGGTGCAAACCCAGCGCATCCCGCAGTTCCCGATGATTCTTTTTGGAAAGGATCATTGGAAGGGGCTGCTGCGTTGGATGAAAGAACGGGTTGAAGCAGACCACTACATCAGCCCAGGCGATCTCGACCTGCTTACTATCACCGACGACCCGCAGGAAGCGGTGAACGTCATCCTCGATTACGAGCGCCGGGTAGGTCCACCGGATGTGATGCCCAAAGCCTTCGCTTAGCTGTCAGCACGTCAGCACCGGCATTTCGGTTGAAGGTTCCCCGGGTTAGGCACAATTAGCCCGGCCTTCACTCGGGCTGTGGCGGCGGAAAAGGGGTTGGACCAGGCCCGGCCCACCTTCGGGCAGGCGACTCGCCTGAACCCCATTTATAAGCGAGACTAGATGACAGAATGATGGTAGCGGCAGACAGAAAAGGACCCCTGGGCGCTAAGCTGGCAGGGCCATGGGGCTATGTCGTTGCTGCCGCGGTCGGGGGAGTTGGGGTGTCGATCCATTGGGCCTTGGCAACCTGGCTGGGGAGCCACTACCTGCCCTGGGCCGTCTATTACATCGCTGTGATGCTGGTGGAGTGGTGGCTGGGCTGGAAGCAAGCGGCACTGACGGCGATCGTCGGATTGTTTTTGGGGATTTGGGTCGATCTCCCGCCGGGCCGATGGAGTGTTCTTCGCGAGGAGGCTTTCTGGGCGCACGTTCTGGGCTATTGCGGGGTCGTGACCACGATCATTGTGCTGGCCCGGGCCACCAACCGTCGCCAGGCGGAATTGGCGGCGATCATCGAAGCGATACCCGAGGGCGTTTACATCGGCAGCGCGGAAGGCCTCACCTTGTGCAACTCGAATGCCTTACGGATGCTGGGAGCCAAAACGGCCAGCGACCTGAACCGGCGGGTTGGTGAACTGGGCCGGACCTTTGCCTTACGCTGGCCGGCCAGCGGACGGCCTTTACGCGAAGAGGAACTGCAATTCAGCCGCGCGCTTCGGGGTGAAACAGTCATCGAGGAGGTGCTGGCAACGAATCTCGAAACCGGCCAGGACGTGTATCTCCGCAGTGCCTGCGCGCCGATCCTTGAACACGGGAGGATTATCGGGGCGGTGGCCGTCAACTCCGATATCACCGCCCAGAAACGGGCCGCCGAGGCCTTGCACCAAAGCGAGGAGCGTCTCCGCCTCGCCATGGAGACCGCGGCGCTCGGGCTGTACGAACGAGACCTGGTACACGACGAAGTGCGGCTGGACGCGAACTGCCGAACCATCATGGGCCTGCCGGAGGGCCGCCAGGATCCCCAGGTCGCCAGCCGCTCCCTCCACCCTGGCGACCGGGATCGCGTGCTTGCCCTGGTCAAACGGGCATTCGATCCCCACTTGCGGGAGATTTGCGGAGCGGACTTCCGCATCATCTGGCCCAACGGCCAGATCCGCTGGGTCGCCGGACGCGGACGAGTGGTGTTCGACGCGAGCACTCCGCCCAAACCGCTCAAGTTCATCGGCGTGCTGCAGGATATCAGCCATCGCAAGGAGCTGGAGGTGGCGTTGGCAACCAGCCGGACTGAATTGGAGCGCCTCGTGAACGAGCGCACCGCCAAACTCAGGGATGCCATGTCGGAGCTGGAGCATATGTCTTACAGCATCGTGCATGATTTGCGTGCGCCGCTACGCGCCATCCAGGGTTTCGCCGGGTTGATTGCCGAGAATGAAAAGCAACGCTTAGACCCGGAGAGCAGTGATCTGCTCGCCCGCATGGAGACCGCAACCCGCCGCATGGATTTGCTGATCACCGATGCTCTCAATTACAACAAGGCCGTCCGTGAAGAGCTCCCGCTGAATCGAGTCGCCATTGAAGACCTCCTTCGTGGGATCATCAAGTCCTACCCCGAATTCCAACCCCCCAAGGCCGAGATCACTCTCGAGGGCCCCTTCCCCGCAATCCTGGGGAACGAGGCCGGACTGGCCCAGTGCTTTTCCAATCTCTTGGGAAACGCGGTGAAGTTTGTACGGCGGGGAACGAAGCCGCGCGTGCGGGTCCGGGTGGATCCGCACGCGGACGCGTTGAACGGACGGCCGATGGTCCGGATCTGGATCGAAGACAACGGCACCGGAATTCCCAAGGGCGGCGAGACCAAGATTTTTCAGATGTTCCAGCGGATGCATGGCAGTGATTATGAAGGCACCGGCATCGGACTGGCTCTCGTCCGCAAAGTCACCGAACGCATGGGCGGCCGCGTCGGCGTCGAGTCCCAGGAAAATGTCGGCAGCCGGTTTTGGGTGGAATTCGCCCGCGCCGACGATTCCCGTTGAGCGGTGTTGGATTTTACGGACGCGGCGATTAATCTTGGAGCCCAGTGCAGAACACCAGCAGACAAATGTATCAATCGACACAGCTGAGCAATGGCGTGCGGATCGCCACGGCCCACATGCCTCACATGGCCAGCGTCAGCGTCGGTGTCTGGGTCGGGATTGGCTCGCGCTACGAACCCGCCCACCTCAACGGCGCTTGTCACTTCATCGAGCATATGCTCTTTAAGGGGACGCGGAAGCGGAGCGCCAAGGATATCTCCCAAGCCGTCGAAGGCGTCGGTGGTTACCTGAATGCTTTCACCGGTGAGGAAAGCACGTGCTTTCATGCGCGCGCGGGTCACAAGCACTTCGCCGAGGTGCTCGATGTGCTGATGGATATGCTCCTCAACTCACAGTTCGCCCCGCGCGAACTCACCAAGGAGCGCGCGGTGATCAAGGAAGAAATTGCGATGTACCTGGATGAGCCGCAGCACCACGTTCAGGAATTGCTCAATGCGACTCTGTGGCCGGGGCAGTCCTTGGGACGGCCCATCACCGGCACGACCAGGACCCTGGATTCACTCCACCGCGCTCATCTGCTGGCCTACGTTCAACAAAATTATGTGGCGAACAGCGTCGTCATTGTCGCCGCGGGCCAGGTGAATCACCGCCAGGTTGTCCGCGCCGCGCAACCCTATCTGAAAAGGTTCCCCGTGGGGCCGCGCCCGGACTGCCCGCCGGCTCGAAACGGACAATCGACCCCTCGAGTTCGACTGTTCTCAAAAAAAATTGAGCAGACCCAGGTCGCCCTGGGGCTCCGCACCTGCTCACGTCATGACGAACGGCGGTTCGCCTTACGATTGCTCAATACCATTCTCGGTGAGAATATGAGCTCTCGCCTGTTCCAGGTCTTGCGCGAGGACCGCGGGCTGGTCTACTCCGTCTACACCACCCCGAGTTTCTTCGACGACACGGGTGACCTGGTGATCTCGGCGGGCCTTGACACAGGCCACCTGCCCCAGGTGCTGCGCCTGGTCGGCCGGGAGTTGCGCCGACTCCGCGATGAACCGCCCGGCCCCACCGAACTGCGCCGTGCCCGGGATTATGTCATGGGCCAGATTGATCTCGGACAGGAGAGCACCGATAATCAAATGAATTGGGTGGGCGAACAAATGCTCGGCTACGGGAGGATCTACACGGCCGCGGAAACCAAACGGCGCCTGCTCCAAGTCACCCCCGCCCACATCCGGAGCGTCGCGCGCGAGTTCTTGCGACCCGATCGCGCCAATTTGGCCTTGGTCAGCCCCGTTAAAGCGGAAGAAAAACTGCTGGGCCATCTCGGCTTGTAGCGAAGGACCATGCGCCCTCTCATCCAGGCGATCGCCAGCCCGAAGACTCCAGAAGCGCTGGCCGAAAAGTGCCGGCCTGAGCCAGGGTTGGCACTGCTGCGGAGCTCGCTTTTTGGATCGCCCCACGCACGCTACTCCTTTCTCGCAGCCAGGCCCTTCCTTCTTTTTCGTTCCTTCGGCATGCGTTGCGAGTTGCTCTCACCTCACGGCAGCCGGGTCGAGTTGGGAGATCCCTGGCGGGTGCTCTCCGGGTTGATGTCTCGCTACGAACTGTTGGATGACCCGGACTTGCCCTTTCCACTGGGCGGCTGCTTTGGATTCTGGGGTTACGATCTGAACCGTTTCACGGAGCCAAAACTGGCTTTGCGGTCCGAAAACGCCTCGGCGTTGCCGGATGCCCAGGTTGGGTTCTATGGCAGCCTCATCGCCTTTGACCATTGGCTCGACAAAACCTGGATTATTTCGACCGGCCTCTCCGAGGATGGATCACGGAACGAGGAGCGGGCGCGGCGCGAGGCGGATTGGTGGCTGGACTGCCTGTTGGACAACTCGCCTGGGCCCGAGCGCGAATCTTCCGCTGCTCCATCGGCACCACGTGAATTCGGCACGTTTCCCACTCCAGCACACCCGGTCACGAGTTCGGCCGACGGATTTGACTCCTCCTGGCCGCACGGCCCGGCGCTCTCACTTTCGGACTCGGTTTTTTCCAATTTTTCGCGGACGGCCTTTGTTGAACGCGTCGAGCGCGCCCGCTCCTGGATCCGCCGCGGCGACATCTACCAGGTGAATCTATCGCAGCGGCTAACGGCTCCCCTCAACGTGCCGGGCTGGGAATTCTTTCAAAAGCTAAATGCCGTTTCTCCCGCTCCCTTCTCGGCCTTCCTCGACCTCGGGGAGTTTCAGCTCGCCTCCTCCTCGCCGGAGCTATTTCTGCGCCTTAGCGGGGCGCAGGTGCAAACGTGTCCGATCAAGGGCACGCGCGCGCGGTCGGGGGACCCTTGCCGCGACGCACAGCTGGCGTACGAGCTTCAGACCAGCCCTAAGGAAACCGCGGAGTTGGTGATGATCACCGACTTGCTGCGAAACGATCTCGGCAAGTGCTGCGAGTTCGGCACCGTCCAAACGCCCGATCTCCTCCGGTTGGAAAGATTCCCGCACGTTCAACACCTGGTGTCCACCGTCGAAGGCCGGCTGCGCGCCGGCATCTGCCACCTGGATGCCTTCGCGTCGTGCTTCCCCGGCGGCAGCATCACCGGAGCTCCAAAGTTTCGCGCCATGGAAATTATTGACGAACTCGAGGCTACGAAACGCGGACCGTATACCGGCGCGCTCGGGTATTTAGGGTTCAACCGTGAAAGCCAGCTCAGCATCATCATTCGCACGGCTATTTGCCAACGCTCGGCCGTGCTCTTCTCCGTAGGAGCCGGGATCGTCGCCGACTCGGATGCGGACGCCGAATATGAGGAGACCTTGGTAAAAGCTCGTGGTTTTTTTAATGCGCTTCGATTGGACTTGCCCAGTGCTGAGGCAGCGCGGTCTGGCCTGGAATTATCGTCACCGGCTCCCGCCACTCCGCCCGGACATTCGGGCTAGCGGATCGCTCCATGCTTGTCTTTCTTAATGGCGATCTGATTCCAGCTGAACAGGCTCGCGTGTCGGTTTTTGACCGGGGGTTCATGTATGGCGACGGACTTTTCGAGACCCTGCGCATCTGCAACGGACACCCCTTTGCCTGGCGCCGGCACTGGGAGCGGCTCGAACGCGGGGCGAAGTTCCTCAACCTCCGCCTGCCGTTTGAGGCGCGCGATCTCCGAGCGGCTATCGACGAACTCGTGCGGCGGAACGAAGTCCCTGAAGGCGTGCTGCGGCTAACGGTCTCCCGTGGAGTTGGCCCCCGTGGCTATTCGCCGCGGGAAGCAATGCAGCCGACCGTTGTCATCTCAGTTCACCCCGAGCCGGGCTTGGGTCCGGAAAACCTAACGGACTGGGATTTGGTAACTTCTTCTGTGCGGCTTCAACCCAACGATCCGCTGGCCGCTTTTAAAACCTGCAACCGCCTGCCCCAAATCATCGCCCGAACCGAGGCGGACTCGGCGGGCGCTCAGGAATCGTTGTTGACTAATTTGGACGGCTGGGTAGTGGAAGGTGCCGCCAGCAACCTGTTTTGGATCCAAGCCGGAACCGTGTGCACTCCGCCGCTGGAAAGTGGCGTTCTTCCCGGCGTAACCAGGTCACTGATTCTCGACCTCTGCCGCCAGTTGAACCTGGTCACCGAGCTCCGGAATCCCACAGCCGGACAACTTCACCAAGCCGCCGGGGTGTTCATGTCGCTCAGTTCCATCGGGATCGCTCAAGGAATTTCCCTGGACGGAAAACCTCTGGGCCGCTCGGATGTCACAGGGAAGATACTCGCGGCCTACGCGACCCTGATGCGGCAGCCCACGATTGAAGTTTGATCTCGCTCAGAGACTGGCGCGGGGCTTCAGCGGCCCTTGCGAGGGCTCCGACCCCGCCGAGGATCGCGCGGCTTAGTAGCGCCAGCACCAAGGTTCCGGGCCTCCCATACCAAACGCAGCCCTTCCAAGGTGAGCAACGGATCCACCGCGGTGATGTCCGGGATTCTCGCGGCCATTAGTGCGCCATAGCCGCCCGTGGCCACCACCGGCAGGCGGCGCACGCGAAGTTCCTGTTTCAACCGTTGGAGCAACTCGCGCACTAATCCCCGGTAACCATGCACCGCCCCGATGAGCATCGCTTCGCGCGTGCTCTTGCCCACGATCCGGCGAACCTCCCGAATCTTAATGCGTGGCAGCAACGCTGTCTTTTCGTGCAGATAATCCGTCATCGCGGCGAGCCCGGGGGCGATAATGCCCCCCACATAGTTGCCCGAACGGTCCACGACATCAAAGGTCACCGCTGTACCAAAATCGACTACGACCACGGGAGCCCCGAAACGGTGGCGCGCCGCGACGGCATTGGCGAGCCGATCCGGACCGATGGTCCAGGGCCGAGGATAATTGAGCCCGATACCAGCCACGGTCTCCGGGTTGAGTTCCAGGCAGGTGAGATTCCAGACGCGTTCCACCGCTCGGCGCACCACCGGCGTGGCTTTGGGAACGACGCTGCAGACGCCCGCCCCCACCACTTCCGCCGATCTTGCGAACTTTTGAACGCGTTCGATCCCCACGCCACGGAACCAATCCGCAGTCGGCAAATCCGTCTGCCGGACAACCCGCCCTCCCCGGGCCAGGCCCAGGTGCGTGTTGGTATTGCCAATATCGAAGAGCAGGACCATGCGCGAAGGTTACTTCCGAATCGTCACGTCGCCCCCCACAATGGGCTCCAAATGGCCATGCTCCGTGCGCACGAGCAAAGCCCCTTCTTCACCGAGGGCTTCAGCCCGGCCCCGGACCTCGCGTTCGCCAATCATAATCGCGACATCCCGCCCAATCGTGCTGCAATGCGATTCCCATTCATCGGCCACCGTGCTGAACCCTCCCAACGAGAGCCGCGCGTAATCCGCATCCAACTCACGCAGGATCGCGACGGCGAGTTCGGCGCGCGGGACCGCCCGTCCAAGCTCGGCTTTGAGGGAGGTGGCCTGGTCGCGCAGATCCTCTGGAAATTCACTGGGGTTGAGATTCACATCGACCCCCATCCCGAGGATAACGTATTTGACCCGATCGAGCTCGGCGTTGAGTTCCGTCAGAATTCCCGCCACTTTTTTTCCGCCGAGGAGTATGTCGTTGGGCCACTTGATCTCGGGTTTCAGGCCCGTTTGGAGCTCGATGGCGCGCCGGAGTGCGGTGGCGGAAGCGACCGTGACTTGAGTGGTGGCCTGGGGCCGAAGGTCGGGCCGGAGTAGGACGGAAAACCAGAGACCCTTGCGAGCTGGAGACATCCATTTTCGCCCCAGGCGCCCCCGGCCCTTGGTTTGAGATTCCGCGAACACCACAACCCCTTCCTTCACCCCGTCGCGTGCGAATTTTTCAATCACATCATTCGTCGAGGTTGTCTCTTCAAAGACTCGAATATCGCGGCCAATGGCCCGGGTTTTGCCCAAGAGGGCGATCAAGTCGTCGGCATGGAGGCAATCCGGGGTGCTGACCAGGCGATAGCCCTGGTGCGGACTGGCCTCCACTTCGTAACCCAACTTCCGCAGGTCCTCAATGTGAGCCCACACCGCCGCGCGGCTCACTCCCAATTCCTGCGACAACTGCGCTCCGGAAACCGCCTCGTCGCCAGCCGATCGGAGCGCTGCTAAAATCCGGGCATCGATACTCATAAATCAAAATCCAGCCCAATATCCACCGCCCGCGCGGAATGGGTCAAGGCGCCGACCGAGATGTAATCGACACCCGTTTCGGCGACCCCGCCCACGCTGCCAAGTGTGATGCCGCCGCTCGCCTCGGTTTTCGCGCGCCCCTTGCATTTCTGCACGGCCAAGCGCAGCTGGACCGGGTTCATGTTGTCCAGCAGGATGAAGTCGGCCTTGGCTTCCAACGCCTGGTCCACCTGGGAGAGGGTATCGGCTTCCACTTCAATCGCCAGCCGGGGGAAACGCTCGCGCGCGCGTTTCACAGCGGCACCGATCGCGTCAGGCTCGGATCGGAGGGCGGCGAGGTGATTATCCTTCACGAGGATCATGTCGTATAAGCCGAGGCGATGGTTGTGGCCGCCGCCGCAGGTAACCGCGTATTTCTCGAACCGCCGCCAGCCCGGAGTGGTCTTGCGGGTATCGAGGATTCGAGCGTGAGTGCCTTTGACGGCCGTAACAAACTGAGCGGTCAAAGTCGCTATCCCGGAGAGCCGCTGAACGTAGTTGAGAGCGACACGTTCGGCGCTTAACAGCGCACGCGCGGGTCCGACCACCTGGAGGAGAGGCGCACCGGGCGTGACCTCCTGGCAATCCTGGACCAAACGGAGGAGTTCGGCCGTGGGACATAGTTCGCGGAAGGCGGCTTCGGCAAAAGCCAAGCCGCAAACTACGAGCGGTTCGCGGGCGTTCATCAGCCCTTTGGCCATGGTTTCCTCCGGCACCGTCGCCAGAGAGGTAACATCACCCTCGCCGATATCTTCAGCCAGGGCCTTCTGAACGGCCTCACGAATTTCTTCGGCGGTGAGTGGTTCCACAAGGAGAAGATGGCGAAGAACGCCGGAAAACGGAATCAGAATTTGAGCGAATTTTCTTGTGCCTCAAGGCTGCGCGGCCTTATGAAAATGGTTTTATGCCACAACGAGTTTCCTCCTCCCTCGAGTCCGCGCTGACGCGCCGCCAATTCCTTTACCGGGCGGCCCTAGTCACAGCGGGTGCCGCTGCGTTTCCCGCTCTCTCACAATCCAGCCAGCGCGCGTTAGGCTCGGGCGACAAGCTACGGATCGCCTGCGTCGGTGTGAACGGCAAAGGTCTCAGCGATGTTCGCCTGTGCAGCAAAGAAGAGATTGTCGCGCTTTGTGATGCGGACGAGCATCGGTCCACCGAAGCACGGAAGCTGTTGCCCAACGCCAAATTCTATTTCGATTGGCGTGAAATGTTGGAAAAGGAAGCGAACAACATCGACGCGGTGACGGTTTCGACACCCGACCACCTGCATGCGGTGATCGCTTCGGCCGCAATCAAGCTCGGCAAACATGTGTATTGCCAGAAGCCTCTCACCCAGACGGTGTATGAGGCCCGCTACGTCCGGCAGTTGGCCAAAGAACACAGGGTCATCACGCAGATGGGCAACCAAGGCAGTTCCGAGGACGGCCTGCGCCGCGCCGTCGAGGTCGTTCACTCCGGGCTCATTGGTCCGGTCAAGCAAATCCATGTCTGGACCAATCGCCCCATTTGGCCCCAAGGCATCGTCCGCCCCGAGGGTGAGGACCCCGTCCCGGACAATTTCAAATGGGACCTGTGGCTGGGACCGGCCTCCAATCGCCCCTTCAAACAAGGCGTCTATCACCCGTTCAAATGGCGTGGCTGGTTCGAGTTCGGGACCGGCGCACTCGGAGATATGGCCTGCCACACCTCTAATATGCCGTTCCGGGCAGCCAAGCTCGGCTACCCTAAGTTGGTGGAACTGGTCGACCACTCAGAGCTCAACCCGGACACGTATCCCAAGACGGCGAAAATTCGCTTTGTGTTCCCCGAGCGCGAGGGCTTGCCCGAAACCGAGTTCTTCTGGTACGACGGCAACCCCCAGGACAAAACCTGCACCCCGTTGCGGCCCTCCGAAGAGGTTACCAAAGACGTCCGGGAACTGCTCGAAAAAGTGCCCATTGCCGGCTGCCTTTTGATTGGCGAAAAGGGCCAGATCTTTTCCCCGGACGATTATGGCGCGAGGTTCTTCGTGAAATTGAACGACGAAAAAGAATTCGTGAACGGCAACACCCACGAAGGGGCCAAAGCTGTTCCAATCACTCTCCCGCGCAACAATAGCCTGGCCCCGAGCAACGACGCCCGGCAGCACCTGGAATGGATCGCCGCCTGCAAGGGCGGGCCGACTCCGTATTCCAATTTCGATATCGCCGCTTATTTGACTGAGATCATCCTGCTGGGCTGTGTTGCCCTGCGCGTAGGCAAAAAGCTGGAATGGGACGGGCCCGGAATGCGCGCCACCAATGCGCCCGAGGCAGCCCAGTTCCTTAAACGGACCTACCGTTCAGGTTTTGAACTGGCGTAGCGGCCTGGCTCCGGACTTGTCGGAAATACCAAAGGCTGGGCTGGAGAGTGCTCGGCGCTGACCGTGGCGTAAGAGTCGTACCAAGCGCGCAAGGCATCGCGGAGGTTGCCTCCATGCACATCATGTAACTGGTGGGCGTCTTCCCACACCACCTCGCGATCTACCGCCAGCAGATCTGCGCCAATCCCGGCAAGCAGCGCTGCGGAAGTGCGACATTCCCAAAGGGTCGGCAGCCGCCCGCCGCGGTGGGTGGTAATGATGAGACCGCCGGCACGGCGTGTTCTCCATTGGCACCAACCCCACGCTCCCCAACTCAATTGCTCCGCAGGTTTAAGACTCACGAAGGGAATTGGCATCCGAAGCCGCCCCGGCTACCTTCGGTCTCGTGACCACTCTTCCCGTGATGTTTCTGGCGGCGGCGCTCTCTGCGTCCGGCGCTCCCGCCCCGCTCTCCAACCCCGTGTCAGCCTCGACCAACGCCGCTGTTGATCGGGCTTACCAAAAACTGCAGGCTGACGATGACGCGGCCCAGGCCGAGGTGGACAAATGGACTCGCGAGAACAACGCCTTGAAAGCGACCGGTGGCGGGGTCGCCGAGGCCGAGCTGGACCAACGCATCCACCAGCGCCTGGCACCGGTAACCACGGAATACAAAGATTTTCTTCGGCAGCATCCAAATCATGCCCAGGCGCACCTGACCTACGGTTGTTTCCTGAACGACCACGGGGACGAGTTGGGCGCTCAAGCGGAATGGGAAAAGGCGCTGGCGTTGGATCCCGGCAACGCCGACATCTATAACAACCTTGCGGGGAGATACAGCGAGAGCGGGCCAGTCAGCAAAGCCTTTGAATATTATGCGAAGGCTATCGAACTAAAATCCAACCAGCCGCTCTATTACCAAAATTTCGCCAACAGCCTTTATGTGCTACGTAAACGGGGTATGGCTTATTACGGTCTCAATGAGCAGCAGGTCTTTGCAAAAATTATCGGGCTGTATAGCAACTCAGTCCGACTCGATCCAAAAAACTTCGCGTCTGGTTGCGACTTCGCCCAAACGTATTATTCAATGAAGCCGTTTCCTGCCACCGCGGCCCTCAACGCATGGAGCAACACGCTCCACTCCGCAGAGGACCAATCGCAACGCGAATTCGTCTACCTACACCTGGCCCGCGTCCAGATGCTGGACGGACGGCTCGCGGAAGCTCGGGCGCTCGCGGAGGCTGTAACCAGTGGCGAGCGCCTGGTCGCGAGATCCAATCTCCTCCACAATATCGAACTCCGCCAAACGCAAGGGCCTTAGAACGGGTCTGAGGGTCCTGAACGGCGGCGGGACGCCGCCGCCACCTTCAAGCCGCGGAGGTCACTTCGCTTCGAACTGCAGGTTCAAGTCCATTTTCATGTTCATGACCTGTTTCTGCGCACCCACATTCATCCCCATCGAAACCTCGGTATGAGAAACCATCTCGGCCTTTTGGGGCAGGATCTGGTTTAAATCGAGCGAGAGCTCGCCGGTACCGGTGCCGGTCATCTTCGTAAGGTCCATTTTGAGGCCGGGCATGGCGGGACTTTCGATCTTCTGGTTCGAGGCGGTTTGGCTAACGGCGGTTTTGGCGAGTATTTTTTCGCCATCAATCGACACCAGCTCGTAGATGGTCGTTTGGTCAAAGGTCATGCCTTGGGACTTGATGGGCACTTTCGATTCCCACTTGGCTCCGGGTCCAACGGCCTCTTCCGGCAAAGGTGTGGCGAGTGACGCAAAGGACTGCTTTAGCTGGTCCATGGCCTGCTGGATTTGCGGATCCGTACCAGCGGGGGTTTTGATTTCTGTACCCTTACCAGCACCCCGGCTGGTGACGGTGCCCGTGCCGGACAGGCCTTTGAGCCCGGCCAAGGAGGTTTTGATAGCTTCGACCGTCTGCGGCAGAACACCCTCCTCCGGCTCGACCGTTGCATCGGTGAGGAGCAGGCTGTATTTAATATCACCTTCGCTCGAAGCCTCTTGCACCTCCACATCCATGGCCATGACCATACTCGGGAGCTTGACGGCGGGGTTCTCCATCTCACCCATTTTCATGTTCATCCCCATTTTGATCTTCATGGTCACGCTTTGTTTGCCACCCGGCTTAGGATGCAACCGAAGAACTTGGCGCGGCGCGGCACCGGCCTCCAGCAATTTCACCTGCGCACCGGCTGTGGAGGCCCCTCCCGTTGCCGAGGGCTCGTGGTTCTCGGCGGGGGCTGCGGGGGTCTGAGAGCAAGCAGTGATCTTTTCCGCGAGGTATTTCGATCGATAAGAAACGACCCCGTAGTTCCAATCCGGGTAGGTCCGCCTGAAATTCTGCAGCTCTGCCTGGGCCTCGGTATACTTAGCCAAAGCTGCACCGGTATTCCCTTTGCTGCTGAGAGAATCCGCGTTTTGGATGATCTCCACAATCCGGAGGTATTTGTCTTCGTCATCGTCACCGCGGGCGGGGAAGGAAGTCAGGCAAATCCCCAGTATAACCAGAGGGCAAAACCAAGCCCAGGTGCGCCAAGCGATTCGCGTGGAAGAACAACCAGCCGACCAGGAAACCGTGTGGCTCCGAATCATATCAATCAGCGTAGATTTCTGAGCCACAATGTCAACGAAAGGTTCCGTTCGTGTTTGTCATCACTGCCCACCCGTGCCACCTTCTCTTCCATGGGATTTCCAGTGCTCACTGTCGCGCAAATGCGCGACTGGGAAAAGGCGACTTGGGCGACCGGTCAAACGGAAGGAGAAGTTATCCGCCGGGTTGGCCAATGCGTGGCCGATCACGCCTTGCGCCTGACTCGCCCGGGAGATCTGATTTTGCTGTTGGCCGGCAAGGGCAACAACGGAGCCGATGCTCGGGCCGCCCGGGAACACCTTTTGCAGCGAAGGGTAGATACCCTCGATGTGACCGACCCTAACAAGGATCTCGATAAGCTCTCGAGCTTGCTCTCCTTGCGGCCGCGGCTCGTCATTGACGGGCTGTTTGGGATTGGCCTCAACCGCCCTTTGAGTCCGGAGTGGATTCTGTTTCTGCAGCGGGTGAACGAAGCGCGTGTGCGCACACTTTCGGTGGATGTGCCGTCGGGCCTGGACGCGGACACCGGCCAGGGTTACGGGGCGGTGATCCAGGCTTCAACCACGATCACTGTTGGGGCGCCGAAAATTGGCCTATTGCACCAACAGGCATGGAACTTCGTCGGGCGACTCGAGGTCGCAAAGGACGTAGGGCTTACCCCCGCGCCACCTTCCGCCGAACTGCAGTGGACGGACCCCGCGGATTTCGATGGGTTTCCCCCACCCCGCCCCGTCGCCAGTCACAAGGGAACCTACGGGCACGTGTCGATCATCGCCGGCAGCCTCGGCTACCATGGCGCCTCGGTGCTCTCCGCCCGCGCTGCCCAACGCGCGCGCCCAGGACTTTTGACGTTGTTCACTCTGGAACAGGTTTACCACGTGGTCGCCTCTCAATTGCAGGCCGTGATGGTCTCGCCGCTGCGTCCGGAGACTAAACTCCCGGAAGCCACGACCGCCGTTCTGGCCGGTCCAGGCCTGGCCGCGGCGGAAAACTCCCCCGCGAAAACACTCGTCCGCCATCTATGGCGCGACTCGGAGCTGCCGGTCGTGGTGGATGCGAGTGCGCTGGATTGGCTGCCGCTTGGTACCTGCCCCAGAAACACCTTGCGGGTGGTCACGCCCCATCCGGGCGAAGCAGCGCGGCTGATCGGGGCCACGGCGGAGTACGTCCAGGCAGATCGGGTGCGCACGTTACGCACAGTCTCAAAACGCTTCGGCGATTGTTGGGTGGTACTGAAAGGCCACGAGACCCTCGTGGGCCGGAGCACCGGTGACATCTACGTTAATTCGTCCGGTAACCCTTCTTTGGCCCAGGGTGGAAGCGGCGATGTGCTCTCGGGTTACCTCGCGGGACTGCTGGCACAACCCGACCTGCAGGAATCGCCCGCCACCACCATCCGTTACGCCGTCTGGCAACACGGGGCCGCAGCCGACCGTCTCCAGGCAAACCGTTCCAACTGGGTGGTCGAAGACCTGGTCGAAGCTCTCGGGCAAAACGTCGATTTATTATGAAAGTTCCAGGATTACGAAGCTCCTACGAAAAAGTCGGTGGAGTCGTTTATTTTGGCCGAATGTTGGACAAAGTCCGGCTAAAAGCGGCCGGCAAATTGCCGCCGGATTATAATGTCGGCACGGCCAAGTGGACCTGGTTTGACGCCCGCTGTACCCGCTTTCTCCAGGTGGACTACGAAGCCGTGGCCCGGCAAACCCTCGCGGGAGGCACCGACGAAGAGATCCTGGAATGGTGCTTTTCCCACGGGCGCCGTCCCTCCCCGGAGGAAATTGAGATCTGGAATGAGTTCATGATGAAACGCGGCTGGCATGACAGTTCCAGTGAAGCCCTGGCCGAAGCGAAACGCGTCCGCGGGTTCGCCGGGCGCGCTGACATCCAGACTGCCTTCGAATTCCATAAAGCCGATGAGGAGTCGGATTAGCTTGGCGTTCGAGGGCCAGGGACTAACAAAATCATGTTTACAGAATCATGACACCTCCAGGGAAAGCCCACAGCCGGGATGGGCGTGGAGCAACTCGGCCGGCCATTGCCTTCGCCGCATGATTTCGTAACGCGGGCAGCGGGCGGGGAGGGTCGAGGGCCAAGAACTCACAAATCATGTGGCTTTCATGTTCCCGCTGGATCTTTGGCGAGGTTGGGTCACACTCTTCTTCGGTCTGTTCTGATCTATGCCGCCACAATTGGTTTATCTGGACCACAACGCCACCACCCAGGTCGCGCCGGAGGTGCTCGAAGCCATGCTCCCGTTTTTGCGGGATTCATGGGGTAACCCTTCCAGCGCGTACAGCTTCGGCCACGACTTGGCGAAACACCTCGATGCCGCGCGCGCCCAGGTCGCCGCCCTGATCCATGCCGAGCCGCGCGAGATCGTGTTCACCAGCTGCGGCACCGAAAGCAATAACACCGCCCTGCACAGTGCGCTTCTGACTCGCCCGGACAAGCGCCACGTGATCACCACCGCGGTCGAGCACTCCGCCAACCTGAAATTTTGCCAGTTCCTCACCAAACACGGCTACGAAGCGACTGTCCTGCCCGTCGGTTCGGACGGTGAGCTGGATCTCCAGTTATTGGAAAAGTCGATTCGACCCGATACCGCCGTGGTCTCCGTAATGCTGGCTAACAACGAAACTGGCGTATTGTTCCCCGTCCCGGAGGTTTCTGAGCTCTGCCGGAAGGCCGGCGTGCTTTGCCACACGGATGCCGTCCAGGCCGCCGGGAAAATCGACGTCGACGTCCGAACCCTGGGGGTTGATTTTCTTTCCCTTTCCGCTCACAAATTGCACGCCCCGAAAGGAATTGGCGCCCTCTACATCAAGCGCCATACCCGGTTTCAACCCTACCTCATCGGCGGAAGCCAGGAGCGCGGGCGTCGTGGGGGAACGGAAAATGTCGCGGCCATGGTGGCCTTTGGGCGGGCCGCTGAAGCCGCCCTCGCGGGGCTGCACACCGACTTTAAGCAGGTGCGCGCGCTGAGAGACCGCCTGGAAGCGGGCATTCTTTCCTCGATCCCCAGCACGGCCCGCAACGGGCCGGCGGAGTCGCGTCTTCCCAACACCAGCAATATCGCATTCGAAGGTATCGAGGCCGAAGGAATTTTGATGTTGCTCGATCAGGCCGGGATTTGCGCTTCCAGCGGTTCGGCCTGCACCACCGGCTCTTTGGACCCCTCACACGTGCTGGTGGCCATGGGCTATAGTGCTGCCCGGGCGCGCGCGAGCGTCCGCTTCAGCCTCGGCCGGTATAACACCGCCGCCGAGGTGGACTACGCGTTGGAGTGTTTACCCGCCATTATCGAGAAATTGCGCGCCAACGTCCCGGCCCAGAGTGAGGGCGCCGTCTGCCGCGGCTAATCTCAAGCGTCCGGAAGCAGGCGCCTCAGCAACAGCGCCAGCAAGAACAACGCGATAAACGTGAAGCTCACTTCACGCGAAAGCTGGTTCACCTGCCCGGAAATCGAAACCGCGGGGCACGCGGCCAGCCAATCGGCCAGGATTATCCCCGTCAATAGATCCCTTGCCCTCGATGGTTGTGCTGGTTCGGACGGCCAGAAGATCGCGCGCAAACAACGCCCTGCCCAGAGGACAAACACGGCGCACAGGAGCAGGGCGGATTCACGAAAGGGGCCCGCGTCCATGATCAGAGCTAAAGCCACGGGCGCCAGCAGCAGCAACGCCGCCCACGAGCGACTATCCCTCGCGCCTTGCGCGTCCAGGTAACCTGCGCCCGCCACGTAAATCCCCAGAGCCAACCCGCACCACAAAGCCCAGCCCGTCACGCCTTGTTCACCCACCGAAGCCGCCAGCAGGTAAAGGGAGAACCGCGCCAGGCCGTGCAGAGTCGGCCGCACCACAAAATCCTGGCCTAGCGAGGCACAGAGCACGGTCAGGAAGAGCACCACCAGTCCCCAAACACCCGTCGTCACCCCGACCCTCAGCAGCAGCAGCACACCCGTTACTAAAAGACCCAGGCCCAAAACCAAGGGCACCCTCGATTGAGTCGGCGGACCGGTGCCAGTTCCCAGGTTGGTTTCACGGCCCAAATCCATCCCGAACGCTTGCGGCAAGAGAACCCCTCCCACGATGAGGAGCGTGGCACCGCCAAAAAGAAAGGGAAGAGCCCTGAAATGGCCTCCTCCTCCCAACCACCAACCGGCAAGGCAGCTCGACCAAATGGTCGGCAGCGGCCCAAAACGGTTCAGGGCCGCGAGGGTACGCACCAACGCCTGGTTAGAGGATCTCACTCGAACGCGATCTGGAGAACATCAAGGCTATCCGCCGGCAACCAGGCGCAACAGCCACTCTTCCCGCTCTCGCGTGCCTCCAGTATAGACGTCGATGGGGGAATCGGGAAAGCCGGTTTTTTCCGGTCGGAACCCAAACCCTCCTGGAAACGGGGTTTACGCCGGTCGTGGACGATTTCGGGACAGTTCTGTCTCCGATCGGATTTCGTTCCCGCGAGGCCTGCCATCGAGGTAAAAAGATCAGCGCCTCTGGGTGCGGGGATCCGCAGTGGTGTGAACGACGCAGCCCCGGAAGCGGCCGAGGGCATGGGACTTGCATTAGCACGAGAGCTTATGAGTCGTTTCTACGTTGCTTGTGACCTGGGCTTGGAGATGGGACGCGTCGTGCTTGGCACCCTGAACAAAGACCAGCTCATTCTCAGCGAAATCGAAAGCTTTCCCAACCCTCCGTCGCAGGAGAAGGATGCGCTGCAATGGAATATCCCTTACCTTTATGAGCGCATCCTGGATGGACTGCGCCGGGTGGGGACCTATGAGGAACCGGTGGAATCCGTCAGTTGCACCAGCTGGGCGGGCGACTACCTGCTGTTCGACTCGGATGGATCGCTTCTTACCCCGGCTTTTCACCATCAGGACGGCCGAACTGACGCCGGCCGGAAACACGTACTCGCGAGCATCCCGTGGGAGACGCTTTACCAAGAAACCGGCTGGCAACGGCTGCCGACCAATACCATTTTCCAACTGGCGGCGGAGTCCTCCAAGCGCCTCAAGCGCGCGGGACAGGTCTTGCCCATGGCGGATGGGTTCAATTATTTGTTGTCCGGAGTGGCCCGCGCGGAGAAGTCGTTGGCCTGCACCACTCAGCTCTATAACCCAATAACGAACGTCTGGTCCCAAACCCTCGCTAGCGGTTTGCATCTGCCCGCCGGAGTCCTCCCGCCCGTCGTGGCTGCGGGCACTGAGTTAGGTCCCTTGCGCCCTGAGATCGTAAAAGACACCCGCCTGGAAGATACCCGCGTCATTGCCACTTGCTCACACTCCATCGCCGCTTCGCTCGCCGGACTGCCGATCCGCGTGCGCGAGGATTGGGCTTTTATCCACCCGGGCAAGACCGCCCTGCTCGGCACTCAGTTAGGCGCCCCGCTCATCGGCCAGGCGAGCCGTGAATTGGGTTTCTCCAATGAGATCGGTTACGACGGCTGCGTCTGCGTTCATAAGCAAACCACTGGTCTCTCCATCCTCGACGAATGCCAGCAATCCTGGAAACAGGCCGATCGTGCGATCGATTCCGAACTGCTCTCGCATCTGGCCGGTGCTGTACCACCGTTCGAATCCCTCATCGACCCAACCGATCCCCGCTTAAGCGCTCCCGGCGACATGCCCCAGAAAATTCAGGCCTATTGCAAGGAAACCGGCCAAGTCGTGCCCCGCAAGCCGGGTCCAATCTTTCGCTGCATCCTTGAAAGCCTCGCCTTGCTCTACCGTAAGTCCCTGCAAGAACTCGAACTGCTGACCGGCGCGCGCTTTGCCAAACTCTTTATCCTGGGCAAAACCGAGCATCCCTTGCTAAACCATTTCATCGCCAATGCCATGAAAGTGCCCTCCGTGGTGGTGGGGGAGAATTCGCGGGCCATTGGAAATATTCTCGTGCAGGCCTTGAGCTTGAAGCATATCGACAACTTCCAGGCCGCTCGTGACCTCGTTGGCCGCTCGGTAAAAACCGAAACCATCGTCCCCTACGCCAACGCCTGGGATGCGGCCTACGACCGATTGGCGGCACTCTCGGTCGAGTCCTGAGCCAACGTTCCGGAGCAAAAACAAAATCGAATCTGGTTGCGCGGGCCATCCGTTCGCCTATAAGGGGCTTGTCCGATGAGCTCCGAACTTCCTGATGCGGCCCTGGTGAGCCGCGCCCAGGCGGGCGATCTAGCGGCGTTTGAAGAATTGGTTAACCGCCATGAACGCCGCGCTTACTCGATGGCGTGGCGCATCTTGCGCCATGAGCAGGATGCCGAGGACGCCACCCAGCAAGCCTTGCTCAGCGCCCTGGAAAACCTGCCGGGCTTTCGCGGCGACGCTGCCTTTTCCACCTGGCTCCTGAGGATCGTCGCTCACGCGGCGATGAAAATTATCCGCAAGCGGAAAGGACTCGATACCGTCTCGTTGGAGGAACAAACCGAAGAATCGGAGGGGTTGGATAGAATTCCGCACCCGGAGTACATCGCGGATTGGCGGCAATCGCCCGAGGAACTGGCGCACCGGCACGAGATCGCCCACCTGTTGGAAGAGGCCCTCGCCGGCTTGGATGAGAAGCATCGCTTGGTTTTCCTGTTGCGAGATGTTGAGGGCTTTTCGGTCAAGGAAACCGCGGAGGCCCTCGGTTTAACGGAAGCGAACACCAAGGTGCGCCTGTTGCGCGCCAGACTTCAATTACGCGAAACTCTAACGCGGGTCCTGGGTGACCCGGGACGGAAGGTAACCCCCGGGAGCCATGCGCATGTCTGAGAGCCTCCTCCATCCTGGCGCTGCCGGCGGAGGGACCCTCCCCCTGGGGACTCCTCGAAACCCGCCCGCAGGTGAGCGCTCCCACGATTGCAACCTGCGGATCAGACCCGGAGGCAGACTGCCATGAAGTGCGAGGAAATGTTAGCGCTGCTCAACGAATACGTCGAGGGGACGGTGGACCCCGGGATCTGCGAGGAGTTCGAAAAGCACATGGCCGGCTGCAACCCCTGCCAGGTGGTCGTGGACAACATCCGCAAAACGATCACGCTCTACCAAAATGGCTCGCCGTACGAACTGCCAAAGAGTTTTCACGATCGGCTGCACTCGGCCTTGAGGCAGCGTTGGAAGACGGTGCATCCGACGGACGGAACGCCCAATAGTCCAGGAAATCCGACTCCTGATAATAAATAGCGAATCGGTTCTGGCAGGGAGGGTTTGGAGCGCCAGGAATGAGCTTGCCCTGCGCTCAATTCCATGCGAATACCATACGCGAGGGCGCAAACGGTTTGTCCGGCCCACGCCGCGGAAAAGGGCTGGCGCCCCCCGTGAGCGATTCCTCGCCACCGGTAGCGCAACTCCCGTCAGGGAACACCGGAGGCAATCGAATTTAATGGCGGGAGAGATGGCTGAGTGGTTTAAAGCACACGCCTGGAAAGCGTGAGTGGGCTTATACCCCACCCTGGGTTCGAATCCCAGTCTCTCCGCCAATCTCCAGCGGTCATCGCGGACGATGAGCTTCGATCTGAAAAAGAAGAAGCTGGCAGCTACAGCGGGCGATGAGCCCGCTCAAGGGGAAGCCGCCAGGAATGAGCGCTAACCAGCCAGGTGGATCTGACCGCCGCCATCTTCTCCTTTGGGGCGGCGAGGCTGGTGTCGTTGGTTTGACGGCGGCGGCAGTTCATCTCAGCGGTTCAGTCCAACCCCAGTGTATCATCCATGCCTCGTTCGGCTTGGGTAAGCCCGAAGGGTTTAAACCCAAGGACGGCTGAAGCAGCGAGCAATCGAGCGTCCCTCCGGGACTCGCCCGCTCCAGACCCTCGGGTCCCAACGTTGAAACGTTGGGCTATTCTCAAGCATCCCTCCGGGATGAAACTGTTGGCGGGTTCAGCAATCCAAGTCCTTTGGTCCGCTTGGGGTGTGGCGACGCTCCTCCCGATAAGGTTGGCTTGGGAGGTTTGGGGCAGATGCTATGCTTGCGGATACATGACACCACTGGCCTGACCCCGTCGATGCGTGTGCACCAACGCCGGGTCCATCCTGGTGACCTTGCAAGTGGATGCAGGCGACCTAGCCGCTTCTCAGTTTACCAGCAAGTCGCGATGGGGTTGGTGGTCCACGCTCCAGCAGGAATCTGGGTAGGTAGCATGGTACGCTCCTTGCGCTCCACTTGTCTAATGCGCAGAAACTGGTTCAAGCCTCTACTTCGTGTGTTCCTTCAGGGTTTCAGAGTTCAAAGGCTTGGCGCTTGGGACAACTTTCAGGATCGAAGTCGAGGCTTGCCCCAGTCGACGCGGCACGTTCATTTCCATTTTTTGGAGTTGCTCAGCCAGTTGAGCCAGCGCTATGGCGCGAGGGTTCACGCCTACCTGTGAGACAATTAGCCGCGCAATAAAACCAATTGTCGGCATGACAAGATGCGCCCTTATGGGGACATCCCCATAAGGGCGCATCCCGGCGGTACCCCGGAGCACGCCCGGTTCCCCCTCACCCCGGCCCTCTCCCGCGGGGAGAGGGTGCAGCTATGTGCGGCCTTACGAATTCCCAGCTATCCAGGATTTTTCGACAGACTGACGAAGATTCTCCCCCTCCCGGAGCTCCCTGAGGGACAGGGCGGGGTGAGGGGAAGCCACCGTACCCACTGCTATGGATCCTCCAACGCTCCGGCGGGGGTACTGTCGGGATGCGCTCTTCAACCAGGCGC
>Ga0105240_10003361_pt1 | contig 24885 bp, 22 predicted proteins | sample KBSC54metaG_FD_80426 | JGI IMG/M metagenome (GOLD analysis project Ga0105240, IMG submission 80426) | Corn rhizosphere microbial communities from Kellogg Biological Station, Michigan, USA - KBS C5-4 metaG | ecosystem: Host-associated > Plants > Roots > Rhizosphere > Soil | place: Michigan, USA...
ACTTCGGCATAGCGGCGCTCGCCGAAGAGGGCCTCGCCGAGGTCGGCTTCGGTGGCGGTGACCTCGTGCTCCAGATGCTCGTAGCGCGCAAGCTCGCGGATGAATTCGAGTACCAGGGGAACATCGCCCAGGGTAGCCGGCCGGATGGAGATGGTTTCTTTCATGTAGCTCATTCGTCAGGCGATGCTCTGCAGTCCCTGCGCAATGCCGCCGGCGCTCGTGAGCAGCGCATCGAAGAGATCACGGTCGGTGCGGCCGCCGGCACGCCAGCGTTGGAGCAGGTCCACCTGCATGAGGTTCATCGGATCGATGTAGGGGCTGCGCAGCCGGATGGAGCGCTGCAGCGTCGGCTCGCTGTCGAGCAGGTCCGTACTGCCTTTCAGCCACAGCATCCGCTCGCGTGTACGGGCGTACTCGGCACGGATCTGCTCGGAGAATCGCTGCAGCGGCTGCGGCACGAGTGCATCGTAGGCGGCGGCGATCTCCAGATCCGCGCGGGCGAGCATCGTCTCGACATCATCGATGAGGCTGCGCAGGAAGGGCCATGCCGAGTACGCCGCCCGCACCTGTTCCGCCCCGTGCCGCTCGATGGTCGCGGCGAGCCCGGCGCCGGCGCCATACCAGCCCGGAAGCATGTGACGCGTCTGCGTCCAGGCGAACACCCAGGGCACCGGTAGCAGACCTTCGATGCTACGCCCGTCCTCCCGGTGCACCGTCCGCGACCCGACCTGCATTCTCTCGATCACATCGATGGGCGTGACGGCGCGGAAGTAATCGTGGAATTCGCCGTCGCCGTAGACGAGCTGCCGGTAAGCCTCGCGGCTGACGGTTGCCAGTGTGACCGCGCACTCGAGATGCGCGGCGTCCTGCGTCGTACGGTCGCGGCCGGCGGTCGCGAGGCTGAGCGCGTTGAAGGCGCGCTCCAGCGTCCGCATCGCGATCGGCCGCAGGCCGTAGCCCTGTTTGAGCGTCTCGCCCTGCTCGCGCAGCCGCAGAGTTCCGTTCAGTGCGCCCGCCGGCGCCGACCTCACCAACCCATCGATCCGTCCGCCACCACGAGCGATGCTGCCGCCCCGTGCGTGGAACACGATGTATTTCTCGCCGTCTTTAGCCGGCATCCCGGCCAGCGCGCGCTGCGCCTGATGGACGGCATAGCGCGACGCGCACAGCCCGCCTTCCTTGTTGCTGTCGGAGTACCCGAGTAGCACACACTGGCGTCGCTCGTGAGCCTCGAGATGCCGGCGGTAGACCGGCTCCGCGAGCAGCTCCCGCAGCGTCTCGCCGCAGCGCTCGAGCGCCTCCAGCGACTCGAATTGCGGTGCGATGTCGAGCGCAACCTGCCCGGTGCGTTTGTCGTATACGGACGCCCAGCGGGCGAGCGTCAGGGCTGCGAGAACGTCGTCAGCACCGCGGGCTCCGCTCACTATGAAGTAGCCGACCGCATCCGGTCCGTAGCGATGTCTCGCCTGGGCGAACGCCTCGAAAACGGCGAGGTTGCGCTTGCCGAGCGCGTCGAGCTCGACACGCGGTCCGGCATCCTTCTCGAGAATCTCCGCCAGTCGCCGCCGCCGCTCGGCGCCGGGACGCGAGGTCCACGCGGGATCGTCAGTGCCACGCGCGATGATCTCGTGAAGGACACTGGCATGCTGGCGTACATCCAGGCTCGCCAGGTGGAAGCCGAAGGTGTCGATGCGGCGCAGGAGCCTGCGGATGTAGAAGAGGCCGGCGTTGGAGCCTTTGTTGGCGGCAAGGCTCGTTGCGATGAGCCTCACGTCGTCGCGGAACTGGCGTGCACTCTCGTAGCCGTTGGCACGGCCTTCGTAGGTCAGGCGCAGGCGCTCGCCGATCTGCGCGAGAAACACGCGGTAGGGCATACGGTCGTGCCGGAGTGGCGTCACGCTGCGAGCGCTCGGCGCCAACGTCATGTAGTCCTCGACACGCTGGCTCAGCTCCGGTGAGACCGTTATGCGGCCGGCGCTTTGTGAGAGGCGTTGGGAGAGCGTGCGGCAGTCCTCGAAATAACCATTGAGGATCACCTGCTGTTGGCGGGCGAGGGTCTCGCGAATGGTTTTGGCGTGTACGTCGGGGTTGCCATCCATATCGCCGCCAACCCAGGAGCCGAAGCGCAGGACGGGTGGCAGCTCGATCGAGTCGGCGGGCACGCCATAGTGCTTCTCGAGCGCCTGCGCGATCTCCTCGTAGAAGGCAGGCACCACGCGATAGAGGATCTCGATCAGATAGAAGAGGACCTGCTCGCGCTCATCGCCCACGGTCAGCCGCTCGCGCGGCAGCTCTTCGGTCTGCCAGGCGGTGGTGAGCTCGACCCGGATGCTGCTCCAGAGGTTGCGCGAGTCCTGCGGGGTCAGCATCGGATCGAGGCGGTCGAGCAGGTGCTGCGCCACCCGCTGTTGCTTGCGCAGCAGCGTGCGGCGGGTCGACTCCATGGAATGCGCGGCGAATACGGGCTCGATGCGCAGGCTCGCGAGCAGTGCCAGCACTTCCTCGAATGGCAGACCACGGCTCTTCAGGGTGGCGACCGCATCCTCAACGCCCGCAGGTTGCGGGCGGCCGCTGTCGCGGCGGAAGTATTCGCGGCGGCGGCGGATGCGATGCACCTTTTCCGCCAGGTTCACTGCCTGGAACCACATGGAGAAGGCGCGCACGAGATCGCTGGCGAGCGCCGGCGGCCGATCCCGCACCGAAGCCGCGAGCTCGAGGCGGGCCGGCTCGTCGCCGTCGCGGCGCCGGATGGCAGCTTGGCGGTCGAGCTCCACCAGCTCGAAGAGCTGCCGGCCGCCCTGCTCGCGCAGGATCTCACCGACCAGCATGCCGAGCGCGTGCACGTCCTCGCGGAGGGCTTCGTGCTTCGGCGGGAAATGAATGTCACTGCGGCTCACAGAGCCGCGGATGGTAGCAGTGGCACGATCCGGGAGACAGGCACAGGGATGTGCCCCGCCGCCGCAGGTGGCGGAGCCTCGGGCAAAAAACCGCGCTGTTGCTCGGCCCATCCTGGGCCTCGCCCCTGCGGGGCCGACGCTGCGCGTCGTCCAAAATCGCTCCAGGCGATTTTGTGCTCGAGGCGCGCTGGGCCGGGCAGGATGCCCGGATCCAGCGCTATCCGACCAGCAGGACGGATTCGGCACGCTCCAGCTCTTCCGGCTGGCCGTACAGCACCACCACATCGCCATCGCGCAGCACGGTATCGCCGGCCGGCTCCCGCCCGAGTATTCCCTGGCGGCGGAGGCCCGTGAACGTCACACCGACGCCGCGGCCGCGAACGTCACGCAGTGTCCGGCCCACCGCCCAGGCCCCCGGCGGGACGACCACGGACTTGATCTCCTCGCGGTACTCATGGCTCTCGTCGAGCGGCCGCGCATCGCCCCGGCGGATGATGTTTCTGAGGACTGAGTAGCGGTGGCTGCGGATGTCACCCATCGTGCGGACTACGCGTGACACCGGAACGTGGAGCAGTATCAGCACGTGCGAGACGAGCATGAGGCTCGCCTCGAAGGTCTCGGGCACGACATCCGTCGCGCCGGCATCCTGCAGCTCCTTGATCCGGGCGTCATCCTGAGTGCGCACCAGTACGGGCACATCGGGCCGCAGCCGGCGGATACTGCGCAGGATCCCGACCGAGGTCGCGGGGTCCGAGAAGCTGATGACGACGGCAGTGGCCGTATCGAGGCCCACTTTCGCGAGGATCGACTCGTCGGCCGAGTCACCGAAGATGACCGGGTCGCCGGCCTGGCGCGCGGCGGCGATTCGGGCCGGGTCGAGATCGAGCGCGATGTACTCGAAGCCCTGCGATTCAAGCACCCGCGCCACGTTCTGTCCGACGCGCCCGAAGCCGCAGAGAATTACGTGATCTCGCCGTCCGATGTCGCCTGTCGCACCGGTCTCGCGCTCGAATGCGGTGCGGGGTGGCCCGGACTCACGCAGCAGGAGACGCGCGATGCGCTTGTTGTTGTTGAGGATGAGCGGGCTCAACACCATCGAGAGCACGACGGCCAGGAGCAGCGGCTGGCCGAAGCTGCCCGGGATGAGGCCGGTCGCGAGCGCGATCGTGCAGAGGGCAACTCCGAACTCGCCGCCGATCGAGATGACGATGCCGGTGCGCAATGCCTTGAAGCGCGAGCCGGTAAAGGGGCGGCTCACCAGCGCGGCGACCGCGGTCTTCAGGATGATGATGGCTGCGAGCCAGTAGAGGACCTTGCCGAGTTCCCCGGTGAGGAGCCGCACATCGAGAAGCATTCCGACCGAAATGAAGAAGAGTCCGAGCAGGATGTCGCGGAACGGCCGGATCACCGACTCGATCTGGTGTCGGTACTCGGTCTCGGCCAGCATCATCCCGGCGAGAAAGGCGCCGAGACCGGGAGACAGCCCGGCGAGGCTCGATACCCAGGCGGCCGCCAACACCACGAGCAGCACCGCGAGCGTGAACAGCTCCCGCAGCCTGCTGTGGGCCATCTCGCGAAAAAGGGGCCGCAGGAGCCAGCGGCCGGCTGCGAGCACCGCTCCGATCGCGAGCACGCCGCCGCCCACGGCCTCGATGCTGGTGCGGAGATCGAAGCGGCCGCTGCCGGTAGTGAGGGCGGACGCCAGCGCGAGGAATGGGACGAAGGCCAGGTCCTGGAAGAGGAGCATGCTGAAGGCGAGCCGACCGTGGGTACGGTTGAGCTCGGCACGCTCGGTCAGCTGGTGCAGGAGGATGGCGGTCGAGCTCATGGAGAGCGCGCCGCCGATGACGACCGCGGCCGGCCAGGCTATGCCGCCGAGCCGCGCGAGCACGGCGAACACCGCGGCAGAGACCGCGACCTGCGCCGAGCCCAGACCGAACACCTCGCGCCGCATCGCGATCAGGCGGGGCAGGGCGAACTCCAGGCCTAGCGTGAAGAGGAGGAAGACGACGCCGAGCTCGGCGAGAATGCGGGTCGTATCGGTGCTGGCGACGACCGCGAGCGCATGCGGGCCGAGCGCGAGTCCCACCAGCAGATAGGGGATGGTCGTCGGCAGCCCGAGCCGCCGCGCGAGGGTGACGAGCAGCACCGCGGCGGCAAGGAGGATCAGGACCTGGCTGAGAGGCTGCATGGGCGTAGTCTAACTGTTGACGCCCACGCATACGCCCTGGGCTCGCAGTCAGCGAGCCCAGGGCACTGTCAGAGGAGGCTATCTAAATGGAGATGTGGACGGCGGTCGGCCGGCGATGGGCGCGGGCCCGCTCCGGGGCGGGTGTGAGGAGTGAGTCCTCCACGTGCAGATCCTCGTCTTCGACCGGGGGTATCGGCTGTCGACCTTCCAGCATCTCGAGCAGCGTCTCGCGTGCGCGGGCAACGCGGCTCTTGATCGTCCCCACCGCGCATCCGCAGATCTCCGCTGCCTCCTCATAGGAGAAGCCGCTCACGCTCACCAGGATGAGCGCGGTGCGCTGGCCGGGAGAGAGCGAGGCGAGCGCGCGATTCAGGTCGCGCAGCTCGAGCTTGCCGTCGTGATCGGGGGGTACGCTCGGCTCGGGCAACAGCTCGATATCCATGCCGTGTGCTTCGAATTTGCTGCGTCGAAGCTGTGAGTAATGCTCATTGCGCACGATGGTGAACAGCCACGCCTTGAGGTTGGTCCCTGGCTTGAAGCGCTGGATGTTGTTGATCGCACGCATCAGCGCCTCCTGCACCAGATCGTCCGCGCGTACGCCGTCCCGGCAGAGCGAGCGGGCAAAGGTGTGAAGCTGCGGCACCAGAGCCACCATGTCGTCGGTCACCATTTGCACCTCTTCCCCGGGCCCGCAATAGGGCTCGATTCGCGTTTCGTTGCTCATATGGGCAAGTTAATTGCTGCGGGGCGCCGCTGAAGTCGGCAAGGGTGCGAAACGGAGGGGGTTGGTCTCCCAAGCTCGTGTCGGACGATTCCTACCACGGCCAGGCACCCGTTGCCGGCGACCGATAGTCGGAGACTTCCTACGCCGGCATCGGAAGCAAATCGCCCTGTCGCCACCTGCCGACTGATGGCGGATCCGCGAGGCGAAGAGGGACTATCCAGGCATCCTGCAAAACGCTTGGGCTTACGGAGTGGGCAATGTCAGAAGCAGCGATATTCATCAAGAGATTCACGAGATCGGAGAGCGGTGCCCGCGGACTGCCGCGGCGCGCGGCCGCGCTCCTTGCGGTACTACTTCCGGCCGCGTTGGTCCTGAGCGGCTGTGCGAGCGGGCCGAAGCCCACTGCGCAGCTGGTGCGCGCGAGCACCCTGGTCAGCGAGGCGGAGAAAGGCCAGGCGCAACGCTATGCAGCGGCAGACCTGCAGCGCGCCCGCGATGAGTTGAGCGAAGCGCAGACCGCCGACTCCGACGGCAAATACGACGATGCGCGCAGCCTCGCCGAGAAGGCGGCTGCCGATGCCGATCTCGCCAGCGCGCGCGCCGCGAGGGGCACCGCCCGGCAGTCGGCGGACGAAGTCCACCGAAGCCTCGACACTCTGAGGCAGCAGTTGGAGAACGGGCCGGCGCCTTCCGGCAATACCGGACCTGGTCAGGATCACCCTTGAGGAGGCTGCCATGAGACATCGCACGAGAGCTCTCGTAGTCCTCGCGTCCGCGGGTGCAATACTCGCCGGCTGCGCCTCCACACCGCGGCAGAGTCCGCAGCTCGATCAGGCCCGTAGCGCGGTCGAGACCCTCTCGGGCAGGCCGCGGGCGATAGAGGCCGCAGGGCCCGACCTGAAGGCAGCGCGCGCCGAGCTGAGCCGCGCGGATCTCGCGCTGCGCAACGGCGAGCCCATGGATGAGGTCGATCATCTGGCCTATCTCGCGCTGCGGCACGCCGAGGCCGGAGAGGCGCGCGCCGATGCCGCCGCCGCGCAGGCTGAGGTCGTGCAGTCGAATCAGGAGCGCCAGCAGCTGCTCCTCGAGTCGCAGAAGCGCCAGGCCATGACGGCACAACAGCAGGCGCAGAACGCGCAGCAGCAGGCGCAGAGCGCACAGCAGCAGGTGCAGGCGGCGAACAACGAGGCTCAGCAGGCGCGCAATCAGGCGCAGCTGGCGCAGCAGCAGCTCGCGAACGAGCGCCAACAGTTCAAGCAGATGCAGACCGAGCAGCTCGGCGCGAAGCAGACCGACCAGGGCATGGTGGTCACTTTGAGCAACGTGCTCTTCAGCACCGGCAAGTCGACTCTGCAACCGGGCGCGCACCTGCAGCTCGAGCGTCTGGCGCAATACCTCAAGGATCATCCCAAGGAGCGCGTGCTGATCGAGGGCAACACTGACAGTACGGGTAATGCCTCCAGTAACCAGGCGCTCTCCTCCGCGCGGGCGCAGGCCGTGGCGCAGGCGCTCGAGTTGCGCGGGGTACGGCCGGACCAGTATCAGACGATAGGGTTGGGCGAGGCTTATCCCGTTGCCTCGAACGGCAATGAGGCGGGGCGGCAGCAGAATCGGCGTGTCGACATCGTATTCTCCAACGAGTCCGGCCAGTTCTCCGAGGCGGCGCTTTCGCGCCAGAACGCAATCAGGCGGTGACAGCATGAGATCCGAGCAAGACCGGCGCATGAGGGCAGGGGAGTGGCAGCATCGCTCCCGGCAGGATGATGATGAGGGACAGTACGAGAAAGATCCCTGGCGCGCCGACTGGCGCCGCGATCCGCCCCAGGGCCCTGGCTATCGCTATCGGGAGTCGCCCGGAGGGCGCGCTCCCGATGCTGAATACCGGCGCGGATTCGAGCACCGAGCGGAGGACGTTGAACCCTACGAGCCCTCCGAGGGTTATGAACCGTTCGAGCCGGGCCACCCCCGCGACGAGGGCCGGCAGTTCGGCGCCGGGCCGCCGCCGCGTTATCTCGGCACCGGTTTTCCCGGGCGCGGTGGACCCGGATTCGCCGGCGGCTACTACGGTTTCGGCACCGGGACGCTCCAGCCCGACTGGCGGGCCGGCCGTCGCCACCCGCTCGGTGAGGATGAGCAGAGCGCACCTGACTGGCGCACCGTCGAGCAGCGCCGCTACCCACCCGGTCCGAAGGGTTATCAGCGCTCCGACGAGCGGCTGCGGGAGGATATCTCGGACCGGCTCATGCAGGCTCGCTACATCGATTCGAGCGATGTGACGGTCGAGGTGTCAGGTGCCAAGGTCGTGCTGGATGGCACGGTGCCGGAGCGGCGAATGAAGCACGCGATCGAGGATCTCGTCGATGCCTGCCCGGGCGTGCAGGACATCGATAACAGGATTCGCGTGAAGCGATAAGCGGCACGACGGCCGAGGAAGCGACCGGGCGGCCGGCCGGTGGGCAACCGGCCGGCCGTCTCGTTTTTCTACGCTCGTCTACGCTCGCCGAAAGTCGACGGCGGGGAGCTGCATCGACCGGCGGTATTTGGTCACGGTGCGCCGCGCGACTTTCACGCCGCGGTCCGCCAGGAGCTCGGTGAGCTGCACGTCGGACAGCGGATTGCGGCGATCCTCTGCGGCGATGAACTCGCGCAGCAGCGCGCGAATCGCGGTGGCGGAACAAGATCCACCGCTCGTCGTGGCGAGCTGCCGCGAGAAGAAGCGCTTGAAGGCGACGACGCCGCGCGGTGTGGCCATGAATTTGTGGCTGGTGGCGCGTGACACGGTCGATTCGTGCAGGCCGAGCTCATCGGCGATCTCGCGCAGCGTGAGCGGCCGCATGGCGAGATCACCGTACTCGAAGAAATTGCGCTGGCGGGCGACCACCGCCTCCGCCACGCGCTGGATGGTGAGGAAGCGCTGCTCGAGGTTGCGCACCAGCCAGCGCGCCTCCTGTAGGTGCTGCGCGAGCAGCGCCGTCTCCCCGTCGCGCGCCTGCCGGAAATAGTCGGCGTACTGTTGGTTGACGCGGATGCGCGGATAAATTGCCGAGTTGACAGTAACCACCCAACGCTTCTTGTCCTTGCGGACGATCACGTCGGGGACGATCGCGCGCGGCTCGAAAGTGCCGATCTTCGAGCCGGGGCGCGGATCGAGGCTGCGGATGAGATCCATGGCGAGACGCAGCTCGTCCGCGGAGCAGCCGAGCGCGTCGAGCAGACGCGTGTTGTCTCTCGCCGCCATCATGGAAAGCCTGTTCTGCACTACATCGAGCGCGATGTTGCGCCCGGGTGTCTCCCGATCCATCGCCTCGAGCTGCAGGGCGAGGCATTCGCCGAGGTTGCGCGCCGCGATGCCGCTCGGCTCGAGCGTCTGCACGATGCGCAGCGCAGTCTCTACTTCACCTGGCGCGGCGCCCGGCGCGAGTGCCGAAACGTCTTCGAGCGGAAGGCGCAGAAATCCGTCATCGTCCAAGGCGTCGATGATGAGGTTCGCGAGCACGTGATCGCGCTCCGTCAGGCCGAGGAGCAGCAACTGCTCGCGCAGCGAGTCATGCAGGGTCGAGGGTGAGGCGGTCCACTCCGTCCAATCAGGCGTCTCCTCGCCGCCGCCACCGCTGCTGCCGCTGGTCGATGAGAAATCGAGATCCGCGCGGGAGCTGTCCTCGCTCGACTCTTCGCGCTCGGAGCGGGGGTCGGACGCCTCCGCCGATTCGGCGTTCTCTTCGAGGAAGGGATTCTGCGCGATCGCCTGGTGCAGTTCTTGCACGCACTCCAGGGCTGATAGTTGAAGCAGCTTCACCGACTGCTGCAGTCGAGGTGTCAGTGTGAGCTGCTGCTTCAGGCGCAGTCCCAATACGGCGTTGGACATCGAGGAGCCCTCTCTTACAAGCCAGCAGCGCCCCAGCCTCGGCAGCGCGGCATGCCGCCGGGGGAGAACTTGCAAGGGCGTGTAAGAACGCCATGCGCGCCGAGCCGTGGCTCAAAACTCCCATACGAGCGACATGACATCAATTCACGACGACGACCCCGGTTCCCGCCCAGATGCGGCACGCGCGCCCACCGCGCCCGCGCGTCCGCCGGCGCCGGAATGGGAGCGCCTCGCGCGCCGCAAAGATGAGCTCGAAACGGTGCTCGCAGCGGGGGAAATCGGCTACTGCAGGCTGCGGGAAGCCGATCGCACATTGGCGGCCAACTCGCAGTTCAAGGCCGAATGGGGCTGGCCTCCCGATGAGGCTCTGCGCTGGGAGGCTCTGGAGTCGCGAATCGACATCGGTGATCGCGCGCGCTTCTCGGATGCGGTACGTCAGACTCTCGCCAGCGCCGCGCCCTTGGACCTCACCATTCGGGTGCGGCCGACGGAAGGCGAGATGCAGTGGCTGGCGCTGCGCGGTTGTGTGGTAAAGGGTGGCAGCGAGGCCGAGTCCACGGATCTCGTGATCACCTCGCGCAACGTGACGAGCGAGCACCGGGCTTCCGAGGGTGTCCTGGATGCGCGCGCGCAGCTCCTCGAGCACGAGCGGCAATCACGGCACGCGGCGGAAACCGCCAACCGCTCCAAGGACGAGTTCCTGTCAGTGATCTCGCACGAGCTGCGCTCGCCGCTCAATGCCATCCTCGGTTGGAATCGCATCCTCGCGCTGAAGTGCCACGATAATCCGGAGGTCGGGGCGATCACCCCGCGCATCGAGCAGAGCGCGAAGGCGCAGTTGAAAATGGTCAACGACCTGCTCGACCTCGGGCGCGTGAGTACCGGAAAGCTCAAGGTGGAGATCCGCTCCATGCAGCTCGCGCGGGTGGCGCGGCTCGCGATCGATGCCGCGCGCCCGGCGGCGGCGGCAAAGGGCATCGAGATCGAGCCGCGGCTCGATGCCGCGATGGGCGAGTTGCGCGGTGATCCGGATCGCCTGCAGCAGGTGATCGGCAATCTGCTCTCCAATGCGGTGAAATTCACCGGTGCCGGGGGCCGCATCACCGTCGGCCTGCGCGAGGAGGGCGGCTTCACGGAGATCACGGTCGCAGACACCGGTCAGGGTATCGCGCCGGAGCTGCTGCCCCACATCTTCGATCGCTTCCGGCAGGGCGACAACTCGAGCACGCGGCAGGCGTCCGGACTCGGGCTCGGTCTCACTCTCGCGCACGAGATCGTCGCTCTGCACGGCGGCTCCATTTCCGCGCGGAGCGCGGGACTCGGCGCCGGCGCGACATTCTGCGTTCGATTGCCGACGGTGCCCCCGCTACCCGAAACAGGTGGGCAGGCGCAAGGCACGGAGCGCGAGTCGCCGGAGCGACGGCAAACGCTTCAGGGACTGTCGATTCTGGTCGTGGACGATGAGCTCGAAGCACGCACGGTAGTCGCGGAGATGCTGCGGCTGGAAGGCGCTGCCGTCACAGTCACCGACTCCGCACTCTCCGCGCTGCGCAAGCTGGAAGCGCGGGGCTCGCACTTCGACATCATCGTAACGGACATCGGTATGCCGCTGGAGGATGGCTACTCGCTGATGCGCAAGTTGCGCTCGAGCCAGGCGGGCAAACGGATGCTCGCCATTGCGGTGACCGGCTACGCTTCGCGCAACGATGTTGCAGCCGCCATGGATGCGGGATTCGATCTGCACGTGCCGAAGCCGGTCGACTTCGACACTTTCGTGCCCCTCGTACGGCGCCTCGCCATCTGGCGGCGCTCCGACTGATCGATCGGCTATCGAATCAGATTCCGGACTGCCAGGTGCTCTGCATGCCTGCGGTTTCGATCGCCTGCTCGATCGTCAGACAGGCCTCGCGAGCCTCCGGCTGTGCGCGCAGACTGCGCGCAATCGAGTTGAGGAAGGTGCACATAAGGCCGGTGTTGGGATGCGCAGAGTGGAGCTGCTCCTCCACCCGGTCGATGAGCTCTATCAGATCTTCCTGATCGCACCGCGGAAATGTCATCCCGGTCACGGTGCTCTGCACGGAGATGAGCGCCTGGTGTATGGCGGCCTGCTGCTCCCCGTTCATCATGGCCGGAATTTGAACCCGCCGCTGCCCGAAAGCAAGCCGTTGATTGAACCGTGGGCGCCCCGCCCCAGCACCAGTGCGAAAGCGAATCACAAAGCGACCCCCGGGCCGCTCCCGGGGGTCGCGAGGTCGAATATGTGAGTCCCCCGCGCTCGCGCGAAGCGGCAGGATGCCGCACTTCGCGCCAATAAAAAAAGAGCGGGCTGGTCGCACCACAGCCCGCCAAACGGGGGGTCTGCAGCCTCCTTGCAACCGCCGTGCCAGGCGCGTGATCGCCATTTCCGAGGCTCCCGGCGAGTCGGCGGGCGGCCGCGGGAGCACCTGCGTCGGTAAAAAGGCACAGGAGGTGAAAATTGTGCAGTTGAGTCCGGCGCGCTCTGCCGCCGAGCTGGCGCCGCGGGTAGGGCTCGGGCGGTGTTGACAGTCCTGGCACATCTCGTGCTTGAGCACTCCCCTGTCATCAATTCCCTTGTCCCGCCGCCCCGCCATCGGGAACGGCGAGGAGATGCGCATGAATCATAAGTACACCATCGAAGCGCTGAGGGAGCTCATTTCCGTACGCAGCGACAGCGAGCAGGCATTGAGGCGGTGCGCGGCGTCGGTGATCTCGGGTCCACTCGGAGAGCTTGTCGTCCAGACAGCGGCGGAGTGCGTCGACGCGGCACGCGAGCACGCAGCGTTGGTTGATCTGCTGGGAGGCGAGCTCCAGGCGCATGGGGCGGTGGCCGGTTTCTGGCGCAGCGGTTGGGCCGGTCTGCGCGCCGCCCTTGCGCGTGCCGAAGAGGGCGCTATTCTCGATGCGTGCGAGCGCGGGGAGAGCTGGATCCTGGAGGTGTATCGCAATGCCCTGGACGATCACCTGCCGGATTTCGTGCGCGAGACCCTGCTGCGCCAGTTCGAGGTCCTGATGAGCACTCACGAAGCGTTCCGCGGCTGTCGCGCACAGCGAGCTGCCCGCGGCGATGCGGCAGCGGTCTCCGGTGCACAAGCAGGTCAACACTAGGGCCGACTTTCCCCTGACACGCTGGTCCGCCAGCCCGGTCATCGTCGGGATCGGTGTCGGACTGCTCGCGGGCCCGTTGGGTCTGAAGCTGATCGAGCCACAGCTCACCGAGGACGCCTCACTCATCCAATCGGTCAGCGAAGCGGTCCTGCTGATCTGCCTGTTCTGCGCCGGCCTGCGACTGCGCGCTCCGTTCGAGTGGGCGCCGTGGCGGGCGCCGCTGCAGCTCGCCTCGCTCACCGCCGTCTGCGCGGCGCTGCTGTCGGCTGCGGCGGCTTATGTCATCTTTCGAATGAGCCCTCTGCAGAGTCTGCTGTTGGCAGTGATTCTGGTGCCGATGGATGCGGTACTTGCATCCGACGTGCATGCGCCGACGGACGGTGAGCAGGACGTCGTGCCGTTTGCGCTCGCGGCGGAAGGGGCCGTGACCAGCGCGGTCGTCGCGCCGATCCTGATGTTGGTGCTGACGCGGATGGGCGTGACGGGTGTGGGCTCAACCGTGCTCGGTTCTCTGACCCTCACCCTGCTCTGGTCGCTCGCCGGCGGGGCGGTGCTCGGGTGGCTCATCGGAGCGGCGTCCTCGCGCTGGCTCGCGCTGATCGACCGCGATCGTCAGGGGGACCTGCTCGAAGAGATGATCGTGTTCGCCACGGGTGCGCTGGCCTACGTGTGCGCGCTCGCGCTGCGCACCGACGCGCTGCTCGCCGCTCTCGCAGCGGGGCTCGCGCTGTCCCACGGCGGGCGGCTGCGCTCGACCCACAAGCAGGCACTCGGGATGCGCGTGCTCAGATTTGCCGGCCGGGCGGAGCGCGGTGCGGCGGTGCTGGTCATGGTGCTGCTGGGCGCGCTGCTCGGCGCGGCGGACTTCACTCCCCGTAACGCGCTCTACGCGGCGGTGTTGCTGATCCTGGCGCGGCCGCTGGCCGTGCGTCTCGGGCTCAGGCGGCCCGTGGTGACAGCGGTGCAGCGCCGGTCTTTGGAGCTGTTTGCGGCACGGGGACCCGCCGCGCTCTACTGTCTGGCGCTGGCCGCCAGCCACGACCTGCCGGCGGCATTCGGCAGGCAACTGGAGAACGCCGCTCTGGTGGTGATCGTCGTATCGGTCATTTCCGGCGCGGTATCCGCGTTGAGTGCCAGAAAACCGAATCCCGGCGCCGCGCTCTGAGGCAGGGAACACCGGCCGGGCCGGCGCGTTATGGGCGGCGCCCCCGGCTGCCCGGCTGGCGCTTGGCGCCGCGCCACGGAGGGCATACAGTTGACCGCCCTTTACGGGCTGAAGGCGAGCACATGGCACACGCTTTGATAATCGACGACGATGCAGATGTGGTGGAGTGGCTGCAGGAAGTCGCCCGCATGGAAGGCTTTACCGTCGCGCGCGCCCAGAGCCTTCGGGATGCGCGCATTGAGCTCGGCCGACAACGCCCCGACGTCCTTCTGACCGATCTGGCGCTCCCGGACGGGGAGGGAATCGAATTGCTGCGCGAGCTCGAGAAGCCGGAAGCCACCGAGGTCATCGTCATCACCGGTCACGCCACCGTCGACAGCGCCGTCGCCGCACTGCGGGCGGGGGCGAGCGACTACCTGATCAAGCCGGCCGATCTCGAGCGGGTGCAGGCGGTGCTGCGGCACGCGAAGAAAACCTCGGCTCTGCAGCACGAGATCGGCGAGCTGCGCGATGAGCTGCGCCGCCTGGGCCGCTTCGGGCGGATACTCGGCAGCTCGCAGCGCATGCAGGTGCTGTATGACCAGCTCACCCGGGTAGCCCCGACGTTGGCCACGGTCATGCTGATCGGTGAGAGCGGCACCGGCAAGGAGCTCGCGGCCCAGACCATTCACGAGCTTTCCAGACGCCGCACGAGCGCGTTCCTGCCGCTCAATTGCGGCGCCGTCGCGCCGCAGCTCATCGAGAGCGAGCTCTTCGGTCACGAGCGGGGCAGCTTCACCGGCGCCGATAGGCAGCACAAGGGATTCTTCGAACGCGCCAACGGCGGCACGATCTTTCTCGATGAGATCACCGAGATGCCGATGGAGCTGCAGGTGAAGCTCCTGCGGGTGCTGGAGACGGGCGCCGTCAACCGTGTGGGCGGCACGCAACCGATCGCGAGTGACGTGCGCGTGATCTGCGCGACCAACCGCGAGCCGGAAAGGGCTGTTGCCGACGGCAAGCTGCGCGAGGATCTCTATCACCGCCTCAATGTCTTCCCGATCCGCCTGCCGCCGCTGCGCGATCGGGAAACCGACATCGAGCAGCTCGCCCAGTTCTTTCTCGACGAGCTCAACCATGCCGAGGGGACGCACAAGACGTTCTCGCGCGATGCGCTGGTGCGCCTCTACCAGTACGGCTGGCCCGGCAATGTCCGTGAGCTGCGCAATTACGTGCAGCGAGCCTTCATCATGGCGGACGACATCATCGAATGCGACATAACGCTGACTGACGCTCCGGCCAAGCCCGATGACGGTACGACCATCACCATCCGGGTCGGCACCCCCCTGGAAGAGGTGGAGCGGCGCGTCACCATGGCCACGCTGGCGTATTGCGGCCATGTCAAGCGCAAGGCTGCGGAGATCCTGGGGGTCAGCCTGAAGACGCTCTACAACCGTCTCGAGACCTATAACGGCAGGGATTCGGGCAGCCGACCTCCGTCCTCGGGCAAGGAAGAGGAGTCCGACAGCAGCCGGGAATCGCTGCGTTGAGGGGGTCAGACGATTCCTACAGCCCCTTGCGCCGCAGCTCCGGTTGCGCCTTCCACAACCTCCATAGGCGCGCGCACCGGGGTGCGGATACGCTGCCCGGCGCATGGGACGCTCATGCGCGTAGCGCCGCAGGTGACTGCGACACACACACCCTGACGCACCCATGCCGGCCATTCGAGTCGCAGTCGTAGACGATCATCAGCTCGTGCGGATCGGGCTGAGGCAGATCATCGAAGCTCAGGCGGACTTCGTATGGGCGGGTGAGGCTAGTACAGGACGCGAGGTTCTGACGCTGTTACGCACCACTCCATGTGATGTGCTGCTGCTGGATCTCTCACTTCCCGACATGTCGGGACTCGACGTGCTCCGGCACATCAAGTCACATCATGAGTCGGTGGCCACTTTGGTGCTGAGCGCTTATCCGGAGAGTCAGTACGGTCTCAACGTGCTGCGGGCCGGCGCAAGCGGCTTCGTCAGCAAGAGCGCCGATGATGGCGAGCTCTGCCGTGCCATCCGCGCTGCGGTGCGGGGCGGCCGCTACGTGAGCCCGGAGCTGGCCGAGATGCTGGTGAGCGGGATGCAGGGCGCTCCGGGCGAGCCGCGGCACAGCGTGCTGTCGGAGCGCGAGTTTCAGATCTTCTGCAAGCTTGCCGAGGGACGCAGCGTTTCCGAGATTGCCGCCGGCCTCTTCCTCAGCGTCAAGACCGTCAGCACCTACCGCACACGGATATTGGAGAAGATGGGAATGAAGACGAACGCCGACATCACCTACTACGCCATCAAGAACAACCTGCTGCAGTGAGGCGTGTGGTGAGCGCTGAAGGGCGATCCCAGGGCGGTAACGGCTCTTCCAACAGCGAGCGGCGCATCCTCCTCATCGAGGATTCGGCCGTGCTGTCGCGGCGCCTGATCGATCTGCTGTCGGAGCCAGGGCGGGTCTCGGTCTCGGCGCAGGCGGCGACGCAGACCGAAGCGCTGCTGCGCCTGCAGGAGGCGACCTATGATGTGCTAGTGGTCGACATCGAGCTGGCCGAGGGCAACGGTGTGGCGGTCATCCGCCAGGTCCGTCAGCTTTATCCGCCCGATGCGCAGCCGCTGGTCGTGGTGTTGACCAATTACGCGTCGGACTTCGTGCGCGACCACTGCTTTGCGGCGGGCGCCGATTATTTCCTCGACAAGATGCGCGATATCGCGCTGTTGAAAGCGGTGGTCGCGGATGGCCACTCCAAGTGGTCGCCGCCGAACTGATCGGCTCAATCACCTAGCGGGATGCTCACCCGAAGCGTCGCGCCGGCGTCCGGGGCCGACTGGATCTCGAACTGACCGCCGAGCGCGCGCACGCGCTGGCGCATGCCCATGAGGCCGTGCGACCAGCGGAATCTCGGGTCCGCCGCATCGAAGCCGTGACCGTCATCACTCAGCGTGAAGCGGCAGGCGTCTCCTTCCACGATGAATCGCAGGGTGACCGAGTGCGCGCCGGCATGGCGGATGATGTTGGTGACCCCCTCCTGGACGATGCGGAAAAGCGCGATGGCAGTCTCCTTCGCCATCGGTGCGCCATCCTCGGGCAGGGTCAGGTCCGCCCGCAGCCCGGCCTTGGCGCAAGCCGACTCGACATAGGCGCGCAGCGCCGTGGGCAGCCCGAAATGGTCGAGCAGTGAGGGCCGAAGATCCTCGACCACGCGCCGCTTGAGGTCCATCGCCTCATCGAGCACCGTCCCGAGTTGCATCAGGCGCTCCTGCAACGCAGGCTCAGGGACGCGCGACTGCAGCCAGGAGAGATCCATCTTCGCGGCCGTCAGCAGCCCTCCGAGCTCATCGTGAAGATTGCGGGCGAGCTCCGATTTCTCTTTCTCGGAGAGCCTCTGCAGATGTGTGGATAGGGCTGAGAGCTCGCGGGTGCGCGCCTCGATCAGCCTCTCGAGATCTTTCGCGTGGCGCTCGGCAGCGGCGTGCAGAGCCTCGCGCCTGACGGCATCGGCGGCGAGCAATCGGCTGAGCGCGATCAGGAGCCCCACTGCGAGGCACGCCAGCAGGATCACCGCGGCCTGAGTCTGCGGAGCTTCCGCCAGCCACCCGGCGATCGCCGCCGAGGCCAGCGCCACGAACAACACCCCGAGCAGCGCCAGCCACGCCCGTACGGGCAGCAGCCGCAGCGCCGACCATGTCATCGGCACGCGCCCGCGCAGCAGATCGGCTGGCGCCGCCGCATGGGCGTCCGGAGCGGGTGGTTGGGGTTGCATGTGGGTATATTGGCCCACAAGCAAAAAAAAAGCCCCGCCGGAGCGGGGCTTTTTCGCCGGCGGCTGGATCAGCCGGGGGACTTCTTCGACTTCGAGTGCTTCTTCATCATGTGATGCGAAGACTTCTTGTGCTTGGCGGCCTTGTGAGAGGACTTCATGCTGTCGGACTTCATGTTGCTGTCGGACTTCATGTTGCTGTCGGACGAAGCGGCGGCAGTCTGGGGGGCGGCCACCGCAGTGGTGACCCCGATGACCGGGCTGGCGACCAGCAGCGCGCCGAGAGCGGCGGGAACGAGCTTCTTGAGCATCGACATCTCCAAACGATAGCGAGGATTGAGAGCAGTCAGTAAGCGCCCGGCCGACGAGGCACCGGAACGGGGGGCATTATCTCCGGAAGCCGGCCGCCACGAGCCTGGATGACCGGAAAGTAATGTTCGACGCTCAATGTCCCTGAAAAGCGACAAGGGTCCGCACCGGCACCTCCAGCGCCTCGAGCCGGCGGGTGCCGCCGAGTTCCGGCAGGTCGATGACGAAACAGGCGGCCAGGATCTCGGCGCCGAGCGAGCGCAGTAGCTTCACGGCTGCCTCGGCAGTACCGCCGGTGGCGATGAGGTCGTCGACCAGAATGATCCGCTCCCCGCGGGCCACTCCGTCGCGATGCATCTCGATCTCATCCAACCCGTACTCGAGCGAGTACGCCACGCGCACCGTCTCGTGGGGCAATTTGCCCTTCTTGCGGATCGGCACGAAGCCGGCGGCCAACTGATGCGCGATGGCGCCCCCGAGAATGAAGCCGCGAGCCTCGATGCCGGCCACCCGATCGACCTTCGAGCCGGTCCATGGCCGCACCAGCTCATTGACGGCGCGGCGAAACATCTGCGCGTTGCCGAGCAGAGTGGTGATGTCTCTGAACTGGATCCCGGCCCGGGGATAGTCAGGGATCGTGCGGATGGAGGCTTTGAGCTCTTGCAGTTCGGTCGGGTCCATGACCCGGACTCTACACCGTTTCCAGGTACTGCACGCTGAAGTAGCCGTCGGTGTCGGTCCATGCGCGCCGCGGCGTCCAACCGGCCGCGCGGGCCTGACTCGCAAACGACTCCGGGGAGTACTTGTGACAGTGCTCGGTAACCAACCGCTCGCCGGCGGCAAACTGCACGCGCTCACCGGCAAGATGTACGGTCTGCCCACGCAGGCTCACCAGGTGCATCTCGATGCGGCTCTGCGCCGGCACCCAGACCGCCTCGTGGCGGAAGCATGCGGGGTCGAAATCCCCCGCGAGCTCGCGGTTGAGCCTGATGAGCAGATTCATGTTGAATGCGGCCGTGACACCGGCCGCATCGTTGTAGGCGCGCTCGAGGATGGCCGGATCCTTGGCGAGGTCGATGCCGACCAGCAGCCCGCCGCCCGTGCCTGCATTCTCGCGCATGCGCCCGAGCAGGCGGATGGCCTCCGGCGCGTCGAAGTTCCCGAGGGTGGAGCCTGGGAAGAACACGACCACGCGGGACGGTCGGCCCCGAGGGGCCGGCAGCGTGTAGCGCTGCGTGAAGTCGGCGCAGACCGGCAGCACCTCGAGCCGCGGGTAAGCGGTTTGTATGGCACGCGCCGCCGCGAGCAGGTGGCTGCGGGAGATGTCGACCGGCACATAGGCGGCGAGGTCCGGCAGGGCATCGAGCAGGAGGCGTGTCTTGCGGCTGGAGCCGCTTCCCGGCTCGAGCAGCAGCGCCCGCTCGCCGATGCACGCCGCCATCTCGTCGGCGAAGCGCGCCAGGATTCCGGTCTCGGTGCGAGTCAGGTAGTACTCGGGGAGGTTGCAGATGGCCTCGAAGAGCTGCGAGCCGCGGGGGTCGTAAAGATAGGCCGGCGACAGGCGCTTCGGTGTGGCGCGCAGTCCGGTGAGGACTTCCTCGATGAGCAGCCAGTCTGCCGCTCCGGGCCGCGACCCACGCCGGTTGCTCGGCCCATCCTGGGCCTCGGCCCACCGGGCCCGACGCTGCGCGTCGTCCAAAATCGCTCCCGGCGATTTTGTCACGTGGCATCCCCGGCGAGCCGCACACCGCTGAATTGCCAGCGGGCGGCGGCGGGGAAGAAGTTGCGGTAGGAGGCGCGGATATGCTCCCGCGCTGTGGCACAGGATCCGCCGCGCAGGACGAGTTGGTTGATCATGAATTTCCCGTTGTATTCGCCGAGCGCCCCGGCGGCGGGGGAGTAACCGGGATAGGGGGCATACGCGGACTGAGTCCATTCCCACACGTCACCGAACATCTGCATCAGCGCATCGGGCACGTCGGAGTCCACGGTGGACATTGCGACAGGTTGCGGATGCCATTGGCGGCGCTCGACGAAATTGCCGGTCACGGGGGCGTTGCCCGCGGCCAGCTCCCACTCGAACTCGGTGGGCAGCCGCCCGCCCGCCCAACGCGCGAAGGCGTCTGCTTCGTAGTAGCTCACGTGACAAAGGGGCGCTGAGGGATCGAGCGGCCGCATTCCCGTCAGGGTGAATTCTTCCTCCTGCGAGACGGCCCAGTAGATGGGCCGGCGCCAGCCTTCGCGGCGTGCGAGCGCCCAACCGTCGGAGAGCCACAGCCGCGCATCTTCATAGCCTCCGGCGCGCACGAACTCGAGATACTCGCCGTTGGTCACCAGCCGGTTGGCGAGCCTGAACGGCGGGACCAGGGCGCGGTGTCGCGGCAGCTCGTTGTCGAAGCAAAACCCGGCGCCGGCATGTCCGATTTCGGTGAGGCCGCCTTCGAAGCCCACGTGGCGCAGCGGCACAGCGCGCGTTGGCTGTTGGCGCGGACGCGGCCGATAGGCGGGCTGCAGCGGATTGAGAGAGAAAAGGTGCTTGATGTCGGTGAGCACCAGCTCCTGGTGCTGGCGCTCGTGCTCGAGGCCGAGCGTCAGCACCGACTCGAGTCCGTCCGTAAGCCCGCCCACAGCGAGAAGGGCGGTCATCTGCTCGTCTATGGCCGCCCGGTATGCCATGACCTCCGCGACCGTGGGGCGCGACAGCATGCCGCGGGCGGCGCGGCAGTGCATGGGGCCCACTGCGTTGTAGTAGGAGTTGAAGAGATAGCGGTACGGCTCGGCGTAGGGGCGGTAGTCGGCCAGGGCGCGGGCCAGTACGAATTCCTCGAAGAACCAACTCGTGTGCGCGAGATGCCACTTCGCGGGGCTCGCATCCGGCATCGATTGCACCACGTAGTCCTCAGCAGCGAGCGGTGCGCAGAGCTCCACGGTCGCGGCGCGCACTTCGCGATAGTGCCTTCCCATCTGCGAAGGGGCAGGGTCGCCCGGAAAAGCGATCGATTGCATCGGCCAGGCCTCCTCGCGACGGATCAGTCCCATGAGCAGAATCCATTCCCGCGGAGCGCGGCCGGGCCGCCTGCGCGGGAATCTGGGAGAATCGCCGGGACCCCACACCGCCCGGAAGGCCCGTTCCGTCCATGCAAGCGATCGATGTGCTCCTCGAGAGACGCTCCGCCAAAGCCCTCACCGATCCGGCGCCGGATGCCGGCGCACTGGAGCTGCTGCTCGAGAGCGCGGCCCGTGCGCCTGATCACGGGCGGCTGCGGCCGTGGCGCTTCATCGTGATCCGTGCCGCCGCACGCGAGCGCCTCGGAGAGCTCATGGCGGAGGAACTGCGGCGCAGGCAGCCCGCGGCCAGTACGGAATCACTGCAGCGCGAGCGGCAAAAAGCGCTGCGCGCGCCGCTCATCGTCGTGGTGGCTGCGGTCTGCAACGCTGCGGCCAGGATTCCGCCGATCGAGCAGATCCTCGCTACGGGCGCCGCCGCGCAGAACATCATGCTCGCGGCCACCGCGCTCGGATTCGGCGCCATGTGGAAAACCGGCAATGCCGCCTATGACGATACGGTGAAGGCGGCGCTCGGGCTGCAGGCCGGGGCCACCATCGTGGGATTTCTCTACCTCGGCACGGCGCCCGCCGATGCGGTCCCGCCGCCTGCGCGCGGGCAGTGGCAGGACAGGGTGAGCTACTGGGGAGAGTGAGGCGGCCTCAGGGCTTGACCACGGCCAGTACGACGATGGCGATGAGGAAGAGCATCGGCACCTCGTTGAATATCCGATACCACCGCTGTGAGTGGCTGTTGCGGCCGTCGCGCAGCCCGTGCATCAGGCTACGGCACCAGAGGTGATAGACGATGAGCCCGGCCACGAGTACGACCTTCACCCGCAGCCAGAGGAAATCGAGATATCCCGGTGCGGTGGCCACCATCGAGATGCCGAATACGATGGCGAGCGTGCCGCCCAGGCTCATCAGGGAGAAGAGCCGCCGCTCCATGACGACGAAGCGCTCGCGGCCGATTGGATCGGTTGCCGCGCAGTGATACACGAAGAGCCGCGGCAGGTAAAAAAGCCCGGCGAACCAGGTGACGACGAAGACGATGTGGAACGCTTTGAGCCAGAGCATTCCGCATGTTAACCGAACGCACGCGACCGCCTTGGGAACCTTGAGGTGTGGAACGGGTCGCTTGGCCGAAGGCGCCGATTCCGGTGACAATTCGCAGATGCCTACCCGTTCCCACCTCAAGACGGCCCGCCCCAGGCAGCCGGCCGTGCGTAAGGCGCCGGACGCAGCGCACGTCCTCGTCATCGACGTTGGCGGCTCCCATGTCAAATTCCGCATGGGCGCCCGCGGCCAGATCCGCAGGTTCGTCTCCGGCCCCGACATGACTGCGGCCGATATGGCCCGCCAGGTCCGCAAGCTGACCCGGGATCTCGCCTATGAGGCGGTCGCGATCGGCTATCCCGGCCTGGTGTTGCGTGGGCGGATCGCCGCGGAGCCTTACAACCTCGGCCAGGGTTGGGTGGGATACGACTTCGAGAAGACGCTCGGTAAGCCGGTACGCGTGGTCAACGATGCGACCATGCAGGCGCTCGGCAGCTACGAGGGAGGCCGGATGCTCTTCCTGGGGCTCGGCACCGGTCTCGGCGCGACACTGATTCTCGACGGCACGGTGGAGCCGATGGAGATCGGTCACATGCCGTACAAGCGCAAGAAGACCTTCGAGGACTATGTGGGCGAGCGCGGGCGGAAGCGCCTCGGCAACAAGAAGTGGCGCAAGGCGGTGGCCGAAGTGGTGACCCGACTGAAGGAAGTGCTCGAAGCCGACTATGTCGTGTTGGGAGGCGGCAATGCCTTGCGCCTGAAGGAACTGCCCGAGGGCGTGCGCCTCGGTGACAACCTGAATGCCTTCAAGGGCGGCCTGCATCTCTGGGGCGGCGACGATCCGCTCGCTGTCAGCATCTCGCGCCGTCAACGCGCGGCCCCGCCGCCGGGCGCGCGGCGATGAGCGCCGATACCGCGCCGGGCGCCCCCGGTCTGCCGCCGACCTGGTCGAGCAGCGCGAAGGAAATGGTCGGCTGCTCGCTCGGCCCCTCGCGGCTGTGGTTCACTGTGGGCGGCGGGATTCTCAACGAGGTCTACCACCCGCGGGTCGACATTCCCCAGATCCGCGATCTCGGCATCATCGTCGCGGACGGGCGCGGGTTCTGGGTGGAGGTCAAGCGGATGTACCGCCACACCCTGACACTCGCCGCGCCGGGTGTGCCGGCGGTGCGCATCGTGCATGAGCACGAGCGCTTCGAGCTGGCACTGCGCATCGCGCCGTCGCGCGAGCGCGACGTGCTCCTCATGGAGATCGAGCTGACCGGGGATGAGTCGCTGCGCCCGTACGCGCTGCTCGCTCCTCACCTCGGGGGCACGGGCCACAACAACTCGGCGGCAATCGCGGGTCATCGCGGCCACCGTGTGCTCTGGGCGGAGCAGGGACCGTTTGCGCTCGCGCTCGCGGCGGTGAGGCCCGATCAGCAGGATGCCTGGGGACGAGCGAGCTGCGGGTTCGTCGGTAGCAGCGACGGCTGGCAGGACTTCGCGCGTAACAACGCGATGACCTGGGAGCATGCCAACGCCGGCCCGGGTAACGTGGCGCTGCTCGGGGAGCTGCCCCGCGAGGCGGTGCTCGCGCTCGGCTTCGGCACCAGCACGGAGTCGGCCGCGACGCTGGCGCTGAGCGCACTCTTCGAGCCGTTCGAGGCCGTTTGGCAGCGTCAGATCGAAGACTGGTCCGCTTGGTACCGGGCGGGCGCCCTGCGCCCGAAGCTCGCCGACGGATTGCCACCCGAGTGCATGAGTCAGTTCAGGGTGTCGATCATGGCGCTGCGTGCGCATCTCGACAAGACCTACCCGGGGGCGATGGTGGCGAGCCTCAGCGTCCCCTGGGGCAACACCAAGGAGGAGCGGGAGGGATATCACCTCGTCTGGCCGCGTGACCTCTGCGAAAGCGCGGGCGCCTTCCTTGCGGTAGGGGCGATCCGCGAGGCTCTCGACACGCTGCGCTACCTTCGCGCGACGCAGCTCGCCGACGGCCATTGGAATCAGAACCAATGGCTCGGCGGCCGCCCGTACTGGACCGGCGTGCAGCTCGACGAGACGGCATTTCCCGTGCTGCTCGCCGCGCAGCTCGAGGAGCACGGCGCGTTGGATGGCATCGAGGTCGGAGACATGATCCGCCGTGCCCTCGCGTTCATCGTGTGCAACGGCCCGGCGAGCGATCAGGATCGCTGGGAGGAAGATGCGGGAATCAACACCTTCACGCTGGCGGCGTGCATCGCGGCCCTCGTTTGTGGCGCGCCGCACCTCGACCCGACGGCACGCGAGCTGGCACTCGCCGTGGCCGATTACTGGAATGCGAGTCTCGATGCCTGGACTGCAGTCACCGACACGCCGCTCTGCGGGCGCCAGGCGCTGCCCGGCTACTACGTGCGTGTGGCGCCGAAAGACGCGGTGCGTGACCGCGGCGCGCTGCAGCGCGTGCTGCCTGTCAAGAACCAGGCGGTGGACCCCGGGCTGCCGGCGTTTGCGCAGATCGGCGTGGACTTCCTGCAGCTCGTACGGTTCGGGCTGCGCCGCCCCGATGACCCGCTGATCATCGGGAGCGTGCGCCTCGCGGACATGCTCCTCAAAGTCGATACACCGACCGGTCCCTCCTGGCACCGTTACAACGACGACGGTTACGGGGAGCACGATGACGGGTCGGCATTCGATGGCACCGGCAGGGGCCGCGCGTGGCCTCTGCTGACAGGGGAGCGAGGACACTATGAGGTCGCCGCTGGACGCGACCCGCT
>Ga0105240_10003364_pt1 | contig 24876 bp, 20 predicted proteins | sample KBSC54metaG_FD_80426 | JGI IMG/M metagenome (GOLD analysis project Ga0105240, IMG submission 80426) | Corn rhizosphere microbial communities from Kellogg Biological Station, Michigan, USA - KBS C5-4 metaG | ecosystem: Host-associated > Plants > Roots > Rhizosphere > Soil | place: Michigan, USA...
GAATGCATACCTCTGGAACGTGCGAATCGTGGGCTGCATCTCGCTTGCGATGGGCGTGTTCTTGCTGCTCGCTCGATGACCGCGCCGCGACCCGTCGTGCGCACGGCTCTTCCGGCAATGGGCTCATCGGATTGCTCCTGGTGGACGTGATCCGCACTCGCTGCCTCGCGGCGATGCAGGAAGCCATTGGCGACGAAGTGAAGAACGTTGGCGTGCCAGCGATGTCCCCCGATGGGTTTGGTTTGTGGGATCTGGTGCCGTGTGTAGGATCTGGGCGCGCACTCAAGTTAGCAGGGAAAGCATACTTCTCCCTGCGCCAACTGTGACCGTTCGACGACCACTCCATCGCAGGTCTCGCCATAGCATGCAACCAGGATTCTCGCTGAGAAGAACACGACTCCCAGGAAAAAGAGTATGATGCCGACCCCAAGTGGCACGTCGGAGTGAAAGTGGTCGTTCAGCTTACTCCGTCCAGGATCAGACCGTCGTTGACACCGCCCTTGGGAATCGGTAATCGGGAACGGGGAATCGTGGGAATCGTGGGAATGGGGAATGATGGAGCGGGGGAGGCGGCGGTGAAAAAAAGGTGGTGGGGTGCGGTGTGGGGAGGTCTTCCTCCCCGATTCCCCATTCCCGATTGCCGATTCCCACGGGCGGGGCGGCGGAGAAAGGCAGATTGCCAATTCCCACGGGCGAGGTGGTGGGGCGTGGAAGATTCCCAAGGGCGGCAGGGCGGCTCTGGGGGAAGGCCAACTACCAGTAACCGCTTCCCCACCCCAAATTCACACACATGCAGCGCCACGCCCCGTACGAGCCGCCCGAGTTCCTCACGGAACGATCCGTCCAGGATACCGCACGCGATGTGCAGTCGGTGCTCGAGCGTGAGCCCGAGCGCGCCGCCATCATCGATGGCCTCGAGCTCGACACCCTGCTCGACCTGTATCGCGGCCTTGTGCGCAATCGGCTCACCGACATCGCGCTCAAGCGCATGGTGCGCCAGGGCGTGATCTCCAAGGCGTGGCTGGGCACCGGTGAGGAAGCCGCGACGATCGGTCCCGTGCACGCGCTGCGTCGCGGCGACCATCATGACTTCGTTGCACCGATGATCCGTAATGGCGGCGCCTGCCACGAGATGGGCATGCCGGTTGCCGACATCCTGCGCGCCTACATGGGTACCGGCGACAGTCCGTCGCGCGGCCGTGACGGGCATTACGGCGATTTCGCCATTGGCGTGCTGCCGCCGATCAGTCATGTGGGCGACATCGTTCCGGTAGTGAGCGGCCTCGCGCTCTCGCTCAAGCTGCGGGGCAGCGACGGCGTCGTGATGACGTGGATCGGCGATGGCAGCACCAAGGCCGGCGTGACGCACGAGGGATTCAATTTTGCCGCCGTGCAGCGGGTGCCGGCCATCTTCATCATCCAGAACAACCAGGTGGCGCTCGGCACGCGGCTCGATCAGCATCACCTGACCGCGGGGCAGGGCAACTTCAGGGACTGGCCCAGAGCGTACGGCATGTGGGGCGGTGTGTTCGATGGCAACAACGTGCTGGATGCGTACGCGCTCGCGACGCTCGCGGTGCGCCGCTGTCGCCGCGGCGAGGGGCCGGCGCTGCTCGTGGCCGAGACCTTCCGCATGGGTGGCCACGCGACGCACGACGAAGCGGAGGCGCGCCGCACCTTTCCCGCGGCGCTCTTCGAGGAATGGGGCCGCCGCGAGCCCATCGCGCTGTTCGAGGCGTATCTCACGACCAGGGATGTTCCGCGCGACACGCTCGCCGCGATCGAGCGTGATGTCGAACAGGAAGTGGAGCGCGCGGAACAGCAGGCGCTCGACAGTCGCGAGCATCGCATGCCCGATGGCGCGCAGGCGCTGCGTGATGTGTATGCGGTCGCCCCTGCACCCCGTGAGAATGGCGCATGACGCGGACGACGCTTGCGGGCTTCTCCATCGCACTCATGTGCGCGGCCGGCTGCTCCGCGCAGGATCGCGGTTCGCAGCCCACCACGCCGGGTCCCACGACCACGCTCGCCAGCCGGCTGACCGTGCCCTCCGGATTCACGGTTCGCGACTTCGCGCAGCATCTGAGCGGCGTGCGGTTCATGGCGCTCGGTCCGGATGGCGCCGTGTACGCCAGCATTCCAGGTGCCAACACGGTCATGCGTCTCACGGACGTTGACGGCGACGGCGTGGCGGACAGCAGCGTGGTGGCCGTGTCAGGACTGAACCGGCCGCAGGGGCTCGCCTTCCACAAGGGCTATCTCTACATCGCGAATACCGACGGTGTCGTGCGGGTGCGGCTGGGCGCCGATGGACGCGCGGCGGGCGAGCCGGAGTCACTGAATCGCTATTCGGGTGGCGGTACGCACTGGACACGCAGCATCGCATTCGGGGCGGACGGGGCGATGTACGTCTCCGTGGGTTCGTCGTGCAATTTGTGCGTCGAGAAGGACTCCACGCGAGCGGCGGTCCTGCGCTATGACGAGGACGGCCGCAATGGCCACGTCTTCGCGCGCGGATTGCGCAACGCGGTAGGCATCGCCATGAACCCCGCCACCGGGCAGATCTGGGTCTCGCAGAACGAGCGAGACAATATCGCGCCGGACCATGAGAATCTGCCGCCCGAGGAGATCAACATCCTGCACGATGGTGGCGACTACGGCTGGCCGTACTGCTATTCGCTGCACGGGGCCGCGGTGCCGAACCCCGAGTACCACGACGCGGCGCGCTGCTCCGGCACCATTCCGGCCGCGCTGGAAATGCAGGCGCATTCGGCACCGCTCGGCATCACGTTCCTCGATGGGGCCACGAGCTTTCCCGAGGACTATCGCGGCGATCTGCTCGTGGCATTCCACGGGTCGTGGAACCGCGACCAGCCCACGGGCGCGAAGGTCGTGCGCGTGCACATCGTGAACGGGCAGCCGGCGTCGGTCGAGGACTTCGTGACCGGATGGCAGCTCGCGAGTGGCGAGCGCTGGGGGCGCCCCGCGGACGCCATGGTCTACCGTGACGGCTCGGTGCTCATCTCCGATGACGCCGCTGGAGCGATCTACCGCGTGTCGCACTAGCGCATGCCGATCGCGCGATTCGCGCCCGCGGCGTTGCGCGCAAGCGTGACGACGCCACTGCTCTTGACGCTGCGCGCGACGTTGATCGCGGCGTTTCTCGTGGCCCCGCCGTCGCTCACCGCGCAGGGCCGTTCGCCCGGGCGCGACGGCGTCGATGTCACCAACTACGCGCTCACGCTCGCTCTGCCGGACACCGGCGCGACAATCAGCGGGCGCGCGGTGTTGACCATCGCGCGGCCGTCGCATGCGGACAACCTGCGTCTGGATCTCATCGCGCTGCACGTGGACAGCGTGCTCGTGAACGATCGCGCCACGTCATTCGTGCGGGACGACACGTCGATCCGTATTCCCCTGCCGGCTGGTGGCAACGACACCCTCGTGGTGGCCGTGCGGTACGCCGGCGCACCGTCGGATGGCCTCATCATTCGTACGGACTCCACCGGGCGGTGGACCGCCTTCGGTGACAACTGGCCGCAGCGGGCGCGCTACTGGATTCCGAGCATTGACGAGCCTGGCGACAAGGCGACGGTCACCTGGACCGTGGTGGCGCCGAGCAGCCGGCGCGTGATCGCGAACGGCGAGCTGCTGGAGGAAACGCCGCTCCGCGACAGCGCCGGCCCGGTGGAAATGGCGGGCGGCATGACGGCGATCCCCGCGCGATCGCCGCGCACGCTCACGCGCTGGCGGGAGTCGCGCCCCATTCCGCCCTACCTCATGGTGATCGCCGCCGCGCCGCTCGCCTACTACGATCTGGGACGGTCGGCGTGCGGGCGCAGCGACTTCGGCGGCTGCGTGCGCCAGTCGGTGTACGTGCTCCCCGAGGATCTCCCCTTTCTCCCCGGTCCGTTCGCGCAGGCCGACGACATCGTGAACTGGTTCTCGCGCATCGTCGCGCCGTTTCCGTACGAGAAGCTCGCGCACCTGCAGTCGCTCACGCGGTTTGGCGGCATGGAGAACGCCACGGCCATCTTCTACAACAACGAGTCATTCCGGCGGCGCACGCTGAGCGTCGGGACCGTCGCGCACGAGACCGCGCACCAGTGGTTCGGTGATGCGGTCACCGAGGAGACGTTCGCCGATCTCTGGCTGTCGGAGGGATTCGCGACCTACTGGGCCGAGTTGTGGACGCAGCACACGCAGGGCGACAGCGCGTTTCGCGCGGGGATGGCGGCGATGCGCCGCGAGATCATCGCGTCGCCCGTGACCGCGGCGCGCGCGGTGCGCGACACCGTGGAGACCGACTACCTCAAGCTGCTCAACTCGAACAGCTATCAGAAGGGTGGCTGGGTGCTGCACATGTTGCGCTCCGAGCTGGGTGATTCGGCGTTCTTTCGCGGCGTGCGCGCGTACTACCTGGCGCACAGGAACGGGAACGCGCGCACGGACGATCTGCGCGTCGCGCTCGAGCGTGCGAGCGGGAACTCGCTCGGGTGGTTCTTCGACGAGTGGGTGAGGCGCCCGGGGTACGCCGAGCTGACGACGAGCTGGCGTTACGACCGGGCGACCCATCGAGTCATTGTGGAGATCGATCAGGGCTCCCGCTTTCCGCCCTATCGGTTTCCGCTCACCGTCGAGGTGCGCAACGCCGCCGGGCATTCCAGTCGTGCCACCATCGCGGTGCGCGCGGAGCGCTCGCAGCACATCACGCTTCCGCTCCGACTCAATGCCGCTCCCGCGTCACTCGTGTTCGATCCGGACATCACCGTACTCGCCAGCTTCGCGGAACGCTGACCGAGCGGCCCGTGGCATGGTGCGCGCCCTATGCAGCGTGGCGTGCGTCGTCATGACGGTCGTGCTGCTGTGTGCGTCCCGTGCACCGCTGCACGCGCAGGCGTCCGCACAGGCGTCCGCGCAAGCTGCCACACAGGCGAACGTTCCCGTGCTCGTGCTGCGCGCGGACCGATTGCTGAATGCCGGCCGCGTCTTTGCGGCCGAGTCGCTCTACTACGACGCCGTGCAACAGGATCCGCGGAATCCCGCCACACGGCTGGCGCTGGGCCGCTACCTGGCGGAACGCGGCGCGCTGCGTGTCGGCGCCGTGCTCATGGAAGAGGCTCGCTACTTTGGCGGCGATGCCGCGCGCATCGCGCGCGACCTCGCACCGGTGTACGAGGGACTCGACGACTGGGCATCACTCGCGGTGTTGCCGGCGAGCCCGCTGTCGGCCGCCGAACGCAAGCGCGCCGAATGGCTGCGCGACCACCCGTCATCGGTGGACGGCCCTGACACGGCCGTCGTCGCCTACCGCGTGACCGACACGGACCTGCTCGGTCAGGTCGAGCTGCGGATCGGGACGCGCCGCGTGCTCGCGACGATCGATGGCCGCGCCCGAGGTCTCGTGCTCGACACGTCGTTCGCGCACGATCGCGCGCTTCGCCTCTTCGCCGCGTCCGACGGAGAGCGCATCGCGCGCGCGCCCGCAGCCGTGGCGCTGATCGTGCGCCTGGGTGCCTTCACGCTGCACGACCTGCCGGTGACGCTGGCTGCGCAACGTACGCCCGAGCGCGCCACCATTGGACTCGACCTCCTCGCGCGTCTCGCCCCCACGTTCAACCCGCTGGCCGGCCGGATGCTCCTGCGCAAGTCCGGCCGCCTCGACGCCGCGCACGGCTTCCCCATTCCCACGCTCATGACGAACGACGGCGTGTTCGTCGTGAAGACGCAGACCGTGTTCCCGCTGCGCCATCCGGATGTGCAGCAGTATCTGCGACGGGTAGAGTGGACGCTGGACGGACGGCGGGGAGAGATCGTGGTCGCGACGCGCTAGCGGGGCAGCGCGCTCCGCTTCGCGTCGCTGCGCTGCGGGGAAGCGGTCGCCGAAGGCGACCTGCGGGAAGCGCCAGCCTTGCGGCTGGCTGCGGGAAGCGGGCGGCTCCCTGTCGGGAGCGCCCTGCGGGAAGCGCCGCGCGAAGCGCGGCTGCGACACGCCCTACGCCCGCTCTATCGATTCCCCATTCCCGCGCAGGCTGCGGGCCTCGGGCCCGCCAGCCGCTTCCCGCAGGGCGCTCCCGAAGGGAGTCGCCCGCTTCCCGCAGCCCCATGGCCGCAGGCCAGCGGGGCGCTTCCCGCAGGCGCGCGGAGCGCGCCGCTTCCCGCACCGCCGGTGGCGCGCCACCGGCGGTGTCGATCTCCCCCTCCCTCATTCGACGTACACATAGAAGCAGAATCCACACTGTACCCGTAGGGAGGCCGATCAATGCGATTCATGGTGATGGTCAGGGCCAACGCCGATAGCGAGGCGGGCAAGCTGCCCAGCAAGGAGCTGCTGGCGGCCATGGGCAAGTACAACGATGAGCTCGTGAAGGCCGGCGTGCTGCTCGCGATGGAAGGACTGCAGACGAGCGCCAACGGTGCGCGCGTGCGATTCTCGGGCTCGAAGCGCACGGTGATCGATGGCCCATTCGCCGAAACCAAGGAGCTGATTGCGGGCTTCTGGCTCATCCAGGTCAAATCGAAGGAGGAGGCGATCGAATGGGTCAAGCGCTGCCCCAACCCGTTCGAGAGTGACTCCGACATCGAGATTCGCCAGGTCTTCGAGGCAGAAGACTTGGGGAGCGAGTTCACGCCCGAGCTCCGCGAGCAGGAGGAGCGCCAGCGCGCGGCGATCGCCTCGCGGCAGCAGCAGTAATCCCGGACAACGCCGAAACAGGAGACGGACGCATGCGAGTCATGACACTCTACAAGCCGGGCCGTGAGAGCGATGTGCCGCCCACGCAGGAAGAAATGGCGGCGATGGGACAGTTCATAGAAGATCTGGCGAAGGCCGGCGTGCTGATTGCCACCGACGGACTGCAATCCAGTGCCAGGGGTGCCCGTGTCCGGATTTCGAACGGGAAGTTCACGCTCACGGACGGGCCCTTCACTGAGAGCAAGGAGCTGATCGCGGGCTATGCGATCCTCAATGTGAAATCCATGGAGGAAGCCATTGCGTTGACCAAGCGATTCCTGGCGTTGACGGGAGAAGGGGAAAGTGAAATCCGGCTCATGCACGACGAGCCGGCGTATGATGCGCGCTCGGCGCACGCGCGGCACGCGGAAGTCTCGCGCGGCGCGAGCGCGTGACGACCTGACTGCTCGCGGGGACTTGCACGCGGCGGCGCGGCTGGTGTGATTGGATGCCGTGACGGCATCCGACACCCATCGCGCCATCGACGCAGTCTGGCGGATCGAATCGGCGCGCCTCATCGCGGGGCTCGCGCGCATCGTGCGCGACGTGGGGCTCGCCGAGGATCTCGCGCAGGATGCGCTCGTGGCCGCGCTCGAGAAGTGGCCTGAATCGGGCATTCCGGACAACCCGGGCGCCTGGCTCATGGCCACCGCGAAGCATCGGGCGATCGATGCCATGCGCCGGAACAGATTGCTCGAGCGCAAGCACGAACAGCTCGGCAATGAACTGCGGGATCAGCAGGAGAGTCCTGAACCGGATCTCGTCGACTCACTCGACGATTCCATTGGGGATGACCTCCTCCGGCTGATCTTCACGGCCTGCCATCCCGTGCTGTCCGCCGAAGCGCGTGTGGCGCTCACGCTCCGGCTGCTCGGTGGTCTGACGACCGAGGAAATCGCTCGCGCGTATCTCGTGTCCACGCCAACGATCCAGCAACGGATCGTCCGGGCCAAGCGCACGCTCGCGGAGGCGCACGTGCCCTTCGAGATGCCGCGCGCCGACGAGCGCGAGCGCAGACTCGCGAGCGTCCTCGAGGTCATCTATCTGATTTTCAACGAGGGCTACACGGCCACCGCGGGCAGTGACTGGACACGACCGTCACTGTGCGAGGAGGCGTTGCGCCTCGGTCGCACGCTCGCCGAGCTCGCGCCCGCGGAGCCGGAGGTGCACGGGCTCGTGGCGCTCATGGAAATTCAGGCGTCGCGACTGCGCGCGCGCACCGGTCCGTCGGGCGAGCCGGTGCTGTTGCTCGATCAGGACCGTTCGCGCTGGGACCAGTTGCTCATCCGGCGCGGGCTCACCGCGCTCGCGCGCGCCGAATCGCAGGGCGGTACACCTGGCGCGTACGCGCTGCAGGCCGCGATGGCGGCGTGTCACGCGCGGGCGCGCGTGGCGGAGGACACGGACTGGCTGCGCATCGCCGGGCTCTACGATGCGCTCGCGCAGCGCACCCCATCGCCCGTGGTGGAATTGAATCGCGGCGTCGCCCACGCCATGGCGTTCGGGCCCGCCGCGGGACTCGAGATCGTCGACCCGCTGACGACGGAGCCGGCGCTCCGGAACTATCACCTGCTTCCCGCGGTGCGGGGTGATCTGCTGGAGAAGCTCGGCAGGGTGGACGAAGCGCGAGCCGAATTTCTGCGCGCCGCCGCGCTCACGCAGAACGCGCAGGAGCGGGAATTGATGCGCAAGCGAGCCGGCAGCGCCGAAACATAGAACGTCAACATTCGTCGCGACCTGTTCGTAGTGGAACGGGCATGGACACCGCCTCCATCGTGTCCATCTTTCGTGTACGCATCTGCAAGGCCGTTTCGCGTGCCGGGTCTCCGGACTCCGCGTGGACCACGGATGCCACCTGTCTACGCCGATCAAGGAACTGCCGCATGCAGAGATTCGTGTCCGCCCTGCTGATGTTCGTCATGCCCGCCGCTCTCGCCGCCCAGACGTCCCTGCGCGGCACCGTTGTCGACCGGCAGACCGGCGCACCCATTCCGGGTGCCACGGTGCTCATGACCGGGACGTCCACGGGCGCCGTAACCAACGAGGCAGGTGCCTTCACACTCACCGCGGGTGCGGCGATCTCCGGCATTACGGTGACCAGCCTGGGTTATGCCACCGCGGAAATTCCCGTGACCGATGCGAGCAAGGTCCTGCGCATCCGCCTCACGCCGTCGGCGGTCAAGCTGCCTGGCGTGGAGATCGTGGCGAAGCGACCGGCGCCCTCCGTGGCGATTCTCACGCAACACGATCTCGATCGCTCCAGCGGGCTGACTCTGGAGAGTTCCATCAACACCGTGCCGGGGGTGTTCATGCAATCGCGCACGCCATGGGGTGGCGCGCGCATCACCATTCGCGGCTACTACCCGAGCACCAGCGGCAACAGCCCGAACTCCAACGGGCTCGGCTACCAGGTGTTCCTGAACGACATTCCCGTCACCGATGCGACCGGCGCCACCGTGCTGGATGACATCGACTACGCCACGCTCGGCACCGTCGAAGTCATCAAGGGACCGGCGTCGAGCCAGTTCGGCAGCGCCATCGGCGGTACAGTGCTGCTCACCACGGCGCGCCCCACGCCGGACCAGACGAGCGTCAGCCAGCAGATTCTGGGAGGCAGCAACGGACTGTTCCGGAGCAACACCTCGTTGCAGACCGCGACGAGCAGCTCGGACATCGCGCTCAATTACGGGCATCAGCGGTACGACTCGTTTCGGCCGCACAGCGCATCGAACAAGGATTACCTGCGTGCCAGCGGCGACTTCAATGTCGGCGTAAATCAGCTCGTGTCGGCGTACTTCTCCTACAACCGCTCGTTCGAGGAGCTCGCGGGCGAGATTGACAGCACATCGTTCTACAATCGCATTCCGGAGAGCAATGCGGCGTACCTCGCCAACGACTCGCACATCCGGGTCAACAGCTTCATGGCGGGTGTAACGGACCACTATCGCTTCAGCGATCAGTTCACCAATCAGACCACGGTGTTCGGAATCGGGCGCACGTCGGGGCAGCCCTTCGCGCACGGCTTCACCGATGTCAACCAGTTCAACTTTGGTCTGCGTTCGGCGTTCGGCTATAACGGCCGCGCGGGGCGCGTGGGCATCACCGGTACGCTCGGCGTGTCGCTGCAGCGCTCGAACCTCTCGACGAATGGCGTGTTCATCATTCCGGCACCTCCGTTCCCGGAGCGCCCCACTGATCAGGAGAATTATGCGTCCACCGCCTCGCTCTACACCGAATGGAATTTCACGCTGCCAAGTGCCCTGACGCTGACCGTGGGCGCGAGCCTCAACAAGAACCGGTTCGGCATTCGCAACATGTTGGTGAACAACCAGCTCTTCGATACGACGCAGGTGCAGGAGCGGTCGTTCGACGCGGAGTTCACACCGCGGATAGCGGTGTCCCGGCAGCTTGGCGGCAGAGCATCGCTCTACGCCAGCGTGAGCTCCGGCATCACGCCGCCGCTCCTGAGCAACACCATCGCGAACGACGGCAGCGTGGATCTCTCGCTCAAGCCCGAGCGCGCCGTACAGTACGAACTCGGCGCGCAGGGGAGTGTGCTGGACAGCCGGCTCACCGGCCAGATCGCGCTGTTCGACGTGGAGAACACGGACAAGCTCGTGAGCGAGACGTCGAACTCCGTCACGTTCACGACGAACGCCGGCAAGCAGCGCGACCAGGGTGTCGAACTGTCGCTGAGCTACGCGGCGATTGATCATCCCGATCAGCCGCTGTCACTCTTACGCCCGTGGATCTCGTACAGCTACACCAAATCGCGTTTCATTGACTTCCGCAGCGACAACAACAACGACGCCAACACGGTGGACTTCTCCGGCAACGCCGTGCCGCGCGTGCCGCGCAACATGATGAACGCCGGCGTGGATCTCGCCTCGAACTCCGGCGCGTATTTCAACGGCACGTATCAGTACGTCGACAAGGTGCCCGTGACGTTCGACAACTCGACGTATGTTCGTTCATACGATCTGCTCGGCGCCAAGGTGGGACTCAAGCGGCAGGTGACGCGCCACTGGCTGCTGGATGTTTCGGCCGGCGGTGACAACCTAACGGGAAGCACCGCGTACAGCTTTCTGTTCGTCGGTCCGAACTACAACGGCGTCGCCCAGGCCCAGGATGGCGGGCGCGGCGACGGCTACATCATTCCAGCGCCGTACAAGGCGAGCTACTACGGAGGCCTCACGCTCAGCTACGTGTTCTGAGAGGGGGAGGGGGGCCAAGGGGGCCGAGGGGCTGCCCCTTGCCCCCTTTGGCCCCACCTCCCGCAAGGTTCTCCCGGAACTCCTCTCCTGGACACAGTATAGGTTCTTCGCTACCGCGATCGGAGCCGATGCGGGCACCGATCTCCCAACCGGAGGAGGTCACCATGAGGATTTCGCTCGTTTGTGGTCTTGCTGGCATCACGGTGCTGCTCGGCGGATGCTCGGGCGACTCGACAGGCCCCGTCAGCGGCCAGCCGATCCATCTGACGCAGGCCGAGGTCGCCGCGCTCGAGTCCCAGGTCACGAAGCTGGCGCCGGTATTTCCCGAGCTTGCGTTTCTGGCTGATTCGGTATCGGTGGTATTGCAGGCGGGCGCCGAGGCGGACCCGGTTGACATCACGACTGATCTCGGGGCCGGTCCATTCTACGCCGTGGGTCTGCAGCGCGCATTCTCCAACGGCGCGACGAGCTTCACGACCTTCGACTTCATTGCCTTCAACGATCCGGCGAACCCCACGGACTTCATCATCGTGGATGGCTACGCACCGGGCGACGGACCGACGACACCACAAGCAGCGTCGGGATCCTTCGGCGATGCGTCGAGCGGCATCGTGTTCACCGGCCATCTCTTCCGCGTCTCCGACAACTCACTGCTCGCGTGGCGGGCGACCGCGGGCACCGCATCGATGGCGATCGGTACGCCCGGCGGCGACTGCATTGCGTTCCAGGCCACGACGGGTGTGACCTGCACGCAGGCAACGATGCAGGCGAGCATCGATATCACCCAGTCGGAACCGCAGAGTGCGAGCCAGGGTGGCGAATCGCTCAGCGCGTCACTGTCATCGGTGAGCGTGGCTGGCGTGCTGTTAAGTTTCGGGTTTCCCTGAGGGTGGGTGGGCGAAGTGCGAGGCAATCGTTCGTGCTGTTTTTTTTGACGGCCTACTCGGCGAGAGGTACCAGTTAGAATGCGGTGAGTGTAGAGCCAAGTGTGAGGGCAGTGGCCACCAGCGTCCTCAGCGCCGTCAGAGACTGCAGCGCACATCATGTGCGACCGGACAATTTGCGCCCTGTGAGCGTCGTGACGATCACCGTCGGCACTCCTACGTGAAGGACATCGCGCTGCCCAATGAAGTTCCTGCAGCCTTCTTCGTGCAGTTCAGCTCGCGTCGCAGCGCTGCGGTCTCGAACAGCCGGGCAGCAGGATAGCAGCAAGAGAGGTTATGGCGTAGGCATATCGGAGCAGTCCTCAGTGCTTTGTCGTTGGAGCCCGCTGTCTCAGCACTGTGGTGATTGTCGGCGTCTCGGCGCCCGATCGTGGAACACCTCTCCCGATCGCGATTTCGTGCGGTTCGGCTCGCGGGCTTGGCGCCTCGCGTCGCGCCTCCAAAATTCCCGTGCTATCCTGCAGGTCTATGAGCATGAGTTGTGTAAGACCAGTCGCAATCAGCGTCTTGCCATCCGGCATCGCAAAGAGTTGCTCTCCGACCTCTGGTGTTCGCACGAATTCTTTGAGCTGGCCTGTCGGCAAAGCGTAACGGAGATAGTACGCTCGCGCCGTGTCAGGTGCGGAATCTGAAGGGTTGTATTCGGCGCGTGCGAAGTACGCATTCGCTCCGTCAGGGGAGATGGCCGAACGCTCTGATTGATACCCGGCCGGCGCCATGGTCACGAGAGCCTTGAGATTCGCGTCGTAGAGAGTACCACCGAGAAGATAGAAATTCCCGTCCTGCGACACCGAGCCCGCCAAGGCAGTAACCAGATAAGGTGAGTTACCTGTTGGCGCACTGAACAGATGCGTCGTCGCATCATACCGCCGAGCGTCACTGGATGTGCTGCCCTCGGCGCCCGCGTTCATCACGAGCACAGACTTCCGATCCGTCGTGCGAGCGATTGGCAGCGACGGGCCGCCGTAGCCGGTGTAGGCGACTTGCTGGACTCCCGTTGCGAGATCGATCGTGACCACGTGGTCGGCTTCGGTCTTGTAGTCGTAGCCCAGGTTCGGGTTTGCCAACGACACGATCGCGCGGCCATCAGCGGCGATCCGCACGTCTTCGACGAACGGAGTCACAGCCAGAGAGTCACCCGCGAGGAGACTCCCGTCCGGCGTGTAGTGCACGCGCAATGTGTCGACGCGCAACGGATAGGTTGTCAGGTTGACCACGCCGAGATACGGGCTCCCATGCAGTGCAATCAGCAAGGAATCGCCGCTGACCGAGAGATCAAGCCCCGCCGGCCGGATGGAGAGCGGAATAGGAGCCAGGTAGCTCAATGATTCGAGGGAGAGAACAGCGACCTGTGCCTTGCCGGGCTCCGAGAGGTACAGCACGTTACGCTTGGGATCCCATGCAATATCCCGCACTTCGCCGTCGAGCCGCACACTGCGGATCGGCTTGTCGATCACGCGATACACCGGCGCTGCAGGGAGCGTGTCCTCCGTCAGCCTCCCGCCCAAATCCCGCGCGAAGACGCGCACGGTCGTCATTGTTCCCGCTGCGTCAGCAGGCACTTGGAGCGAGAGAGTTCTCGTCGCCGACGCGGACACGGGGAACACCTCGGCGGAATCGCGCACATTCAGCGGATCGCCAACCGCATAGCCCAGCCAGGCGACGGCGTTGTTGTCGACGCCCTCTACCTGTACTTGCAGCGTGCTGCCTGCGCGGAGCAGAAAATCACCAGGCGGCATGCCAGGCATGCGCGGCGAGCCGAATTGGCTCAACACCCCCTCGACATACGGCGCGTCCAGGTCCTGGACCCGGAGCGTAGCAGTCGTGGACGCACGGCTATCAGGAAGACTGACCGTGGCGACCAGATCGCCGTCGGACACAGGGTGCGGGACGACAAAAGATGCAAAGAGCTCGCTGACGTCGCCTGGCACGATTGTGCTGTCGGCGCCCTGCGCAATGCCGCTAAACACGACGACGACGCGTAAGGGCAAAGGGTCGACTGAACGTGCAAGCTCGATGAAGAGCGTGTCAGTGCCGCCCGGCTCGGCTTGCGCGGGCTGGAAGAACGCTACCAGGGCGATGGGTGGTGGCGGCGGCGGGGGGGGAGGCGGTGACGTGCTTGCGTCGGAGCACGCCAATACGGCGCCGACCAGGGCGCTTCGAGCACATCGCTCGAAGTGCCGCCGAGTCATATTGAGCGAGCGGAGGGCAGGCCACTGCATCGGGCGGACTCCATTGCTGGATCCAGGCGCCGGCATCGGCGCCACACGTGATTAGTCATGCCGCAAAGTTCGTCAGCGCGACCGATCGAGCGCGTCTTGATGATTGTACTTTCGATGTAGCGAGAGCGCTAGCTACTGACAGACCGAGCGACGGACTCGGCCCTGCGAGGATGTGCCTGAGCCGGAGGCTGATGCGTCATCTCGCAGCGCGCCTCCGTGCCAACGCACACGAGACCAACCAGCTTCCGGGCACGGAACTCCCGCTACCCTCCAGCCAGCGCTCCCACAATGAGCAGCGGCTCCTTCCCCTCGGCGACTTCCTCGGGGAGCGACGCATCCGGCGACTCGTGCGACAGGTCCTGCTCGCACGCGTAGAAGCGCACGAACGCGCGTCGCTTGAGCGTGTCGTGGTCGCGGATCGCGCCGCGCAGCATCGGATAGCGCGCCTCGACGGCGTCGAGGACCACGCGCTGCGTCACGGGGCCGCTCACCTGAACCTCCACTTCGCCCCCCACCCGCGCGAGCGTGCGCAGGTGGGGTGGCAGGACGACGCGAATCATGAGAGCGTCTGCACCTCCACGGAGAGCACCGACGGAAGATCCCGCACGATGGGCGCCCAACTGTCGCCACCGTTGGCGGACGCGTACACCTGGCCGCCCGTCGTGCCGAAGTACACACCGCAGGAGTCGAGCCGGTCCACCGCCATTGCGTCACGCAGCACGTTCACGTAGCAATTGCTCTGCGGCAGCCCGTTCGTGAGCGCTTCCCATTCGTTGCCACCCGTGCGGCTCCGGTACACGCGCAGCTTGCCCTCGAGCGGGAAGTGCTCGGAGTCGCTCTTGATGGGAACCACGAAAATGGTCTCCGGCTCGTGCGCGTGCACGTCGATCGCGAAGCCGAAGTCGGTGGGAAGATTGCCGCTCACTTCCTTCCAGTTCTCGCCGGCGTCATCGGTGCGCATCACGTCCCAGTGCTTCTGCATGAACAGCACGTCGGGGCGCGACGGATGCATGGCAATGCGATGCACGCAGTGACCAACGTCGGCGTTCGGATCGGGGATGTATTCCGACCTGAGCCCCCGGTTGATCGGCTTCCAGGTTTTGCCCCCGTCGTCGGTGCGGAAGGCGCCCGCCGCCGAGATGGCAATGAACATGCGCTTCGGATCGGCGGGATCGAGCACGATGGTGTGCAGACACATTCCGCCGGCACCGGGCTGCCAGCGCGGGCCGGAGCCGTGGCCGCGCAGACCGGAGAGCTCTTCCCAGTTCTGTCCGCCGTCGGTCGAGCGGAAAAGCGCGGCGTCCTCGATGCCGGCGTACACGGTATCCGGATCGCTGAGCGACGGCTCGAGGTGCCACACGCGCTTGAACTCCCAGGGGTGCGGAGTCCCGTCGTACCACTGGTGGGTGCCGGGCACGCCGTCATAGGCAAACTTGTTGCCCACGGGCTTCCATGTCTTGCCGCCGTCGTCGGAGCGCTGGATCTGCTGCCCGAACCAGCCGCTGGACTGTGAGGCGTAGATGCGGTCGGGATCGGCCGGCGATCCCTTGAGGTGGTACATCTCCCAGCCCGCGAAGTGAGGTTGACTCACGTCCCACTTTTGCCGCTTTTCGTCCGACGTCAGAACAAAGGCGCCCTTGCGCGTACCGACCAGAACCCGAACCCCGCTCATACGTATCTCCTGTTGAAACGCGGTGGGACATGCTCGCCGGCCTTCCCGGCGAGGCTCCAATAGTAGTGTCGAACGAGCGGTCGCGGAATCGACAAGGGGCAAGGGGGTAGGGGACGGCCCATGGGGCGGCTCCTGGGGCTGCCCCCTTTACCCCTTGACATCCTATGGGTGCGCCGGCATCCTCCCATAGACACTCAATGGGAAGTGGCATGTCCGCCGACCAGCCCCTCGATCTCCTCCAGGGCACGCTCGATGTCCTCGTGCTCAAGACCCTGTCATGGGGACCCACCCACGGCTACGGCATTGCCCGCTGGATCCGCACCGTCACCGGCGATGCGCTCCACGTCGAGGAGGGTTCGCTCTATCCCGCGCTCCATCGCCTCGAGAAGCGCGGCCTCCTCGAAGCCACGTGGGGACTCTCGGAGAACAATCGCCGCGCGCGGTTCTATCGCATCACAACGCGCGGACGCGACGAACTGCGCCGGGAAGCACACTCCTGGTCCGCCTTCGCCGCCGCCGTCGCGAAAGTCCTCGCCGACACCGAGCGCCCTGAGTGGGCGGCGTCGTGAGCGAGTCCGCTCCCAACCCCCCGCGCGAGCCGAACCATCTCTGGCATCGCTACCTGCGATTCTGGCGCAGCGATCCCGCGGCGGATGTGGACGCCGAGCTCGCGTTTCACCTCGAGTCCTGCGTAGAGGAAGCCTTAGCCGCCGGCATGAGCGAGGAGCTGGCTCGCTCCGCCGCGGCGCGCCGGCTCGGCGACGTGCAGCGCGTGCGCGACGCATGCCGCGCCATTGATGAACAGTCGGCCAGGAGACGATCCGTGTCGGATGTCCTGCATGGCGTTGCGAGCGATGTGCGCGTCGCGCTGCGCCAGCTCCGCACACAGCGTGCGCTCACGGTTGCCGTGGTGCTCTGCCTCACGCTGGGCATCGGCGCCACCACCGCGATCTCTTCCGTGGTCGATGCCGTGCTCTTTCGCCCGCTCCCCTTTCGCGATCCGGGCCGCCTGGTGCTCGTGGGTGAAGGTCTGCCGATGGTCAGCGACAGGAATTTCGGCACCATCTCCACACCGGATTTCCTGGACTACGCCACGCTCAATGGATCGATCTTCGCATCGTCGGCGGTCTTCCAGGGTCGGTCGGCTGCATTCACCGGCGATGCCGCCCCGGAGCGCATGGCGGGTCTGGAGGCGTCGTCGACCCTGCTGCACGTGCTCGGCGCGACACCAGCGCTGGGCCGCGGCTTTCAGGCGAGTGACGACGTACCGGGTGCAGCGGACGTCGTGATCCTGAGCGACGCGCTCTGGCGCCGGCGCTACGGAGCCGACGCGGGAATCATCGGACGGACCGTGCATCTCGATGGACGGCCGACGACGGTCGTTGGCGTGATGCCGCGCGACTTCACCTTCCCGCTGCCGGGGCTCGACGTGGAACCGGCCGATTTCTTCGTTCCGCTCCGGATGACGCCCGACGTTGTGCAGTCGCGCGGCAACTCGTACAACGCGTACATGATCGCACGGCTCGCGCCGGGCGTCACGGCCGCGCGCGCGGCGGCGGCCGTGAATACCGTCGCGGCGCGATTGCCGCAGACGTATCCCGACGTCTACTCCCGGCAGGCGCACGTCGTGGCGGATGCGGTACCGCTGCGCGAACGGCTCGTCGCCGGCGTGCGACAGTCGCTGCTCATCCTCATGGGCGCCGTGGGACTGGTGCTGCTCATCGCGTGTATCAACGTGTCGGGGCTGCTCCTCGCGCGTGCGGCAGCCCGGAGTCGCGAGATCGCGGTGCGTACGGCACTGGGTGCGACGCGCGCGCGACTCGTCCAGCAGTTCCTCGCCGAGAGCGCGCTGCTGGTCGCCTTCGCCACGGTTGCCGGGTTGCTCGTTGCGCACTGGGGAACGCATGCGCTCGCGGCGCTCGCACCGGGCGGATCGCTCGCCGGGTATCGTGCCGGGCTCGATGGTCGCGTGTTCGCGCTCGCGCTCGCCGTCGCGACAGCGGCCGCGGTCGGATTCTCACTCGTCCCGGCTCTGCACCGCGGTTCGGGCGAGCTGCCGGCTCGGCTGCGCGAGGACGGCCGGTCGTCGAGCGCAGGCCGGCAGCGACAGCGCGGACGGCGGCTGCTGGTGGTGAGCGAGATTGCGCTCGCGCTGGTCCTGGCGACCGGCGCGGGGCTGCTCGCGCGCAGCTTGCTGAAGGCGCTGCGCGTCGATCCGGGTTTCGAGCCCGGGCATGTGCTGCTCTTCCAGACTGTCCTGCCGAAGGTCCGCTATCCCGACGCAGCCGGCGTGCTGCGCGCCGAGCAGCGTCTCGTCGAGCAATTGGGGGACATGCCGGGCGTGCGCGGTGCGGGAGCGGGGGTGTATGCGCCCATGGCGGGCTCGTGGAAGATCGCGGTGACGCCCGAAGGTGTGCAACTCGCGAAGGTCCCCCTCGTCGTGAACGACATGGTGCTGCCCGGGTACTTCACGGCCATGGGCATTCGCCTCGTCGAAGGCCGCACGTTCGACTCTCGTGATACCTCGAGCGCGCACCCGGTGGCGGTGGTGGACGAGCAGTTCGCCAGGCGGTACTTCCCCGGTACCAGCGCATTGGGGCGGCGGCTCAAGTGGGGCAGTGCGACGTCGCCCGCGCCATGGATCACGATCGTCGGCGTCGTGCACACGGTGAAGGCTCGCTCGCTGGACGAGCAGAGCATTCCGGAGACCTATTTCCCGGCACTCGGCAGCGCCGCGAACCCGGATCTCGTGGACGCGATGCTGCGCAGCATGACCTACGTGGTACGGACGACGGGCGACCCGCTGGCGCTCATGGCGAATGTGCGGCACGTGGTCGGTGGCATGGACCCCCAGCTCCCGCTCACGCACGTCGAATCGGGGGAGATGCTCGTGTCGCACTCCATGACGAGCCGGCGATTCAGCACGCTGCTCCTGGGCGCCTTCGCGGTGCTGGCGCTCGTGCTGGCGGCCACCGGTCTGTACGGGCTCGTGGCGTACTCGGTGACGCAGCGGCAGCGCGAGATCGGCGTACGCATGGCCATTGGCGCGACGGAAGCGCGCGTGGTACAGCTCATTCTGCGCGAGGGCGCCTGGACGGCAGTGCTGGGTACGGCATTCGGCCTTGCGGGCGCGGTGGCGCTCACACGGGTCATGCGTTCGCAGCTCTTTGGAGTGGGCACGCTGGACGCAGTGACGTTCGCGGTTGCCCCGGCGCTGCTGATTGTCGTGGCCCTGCTCGCGAGCTGGCTCCCCGCGCGCCGCGCCGCGCGCGTGGACCCCGCCGTGACGATTCGCGGCGTGTGAGGAGCAATCAAAAGCCGATCAAAAGGGTCAGAGTCAATTGAAACCGGAAATCGGCAATCGGGAATGGGGAATCGGGGAGGAAGACCTCCCCACCCCGCACCCCACCGCGTTTTTTTCACCGCCGCCACTCCCCGCTCCATCATTTCCCATTCCCACGATTCCCCATTCCCGTTTGCCGATTCCCAAGGGCGGGGTGGCGTGGGGTGGAGCGATTGACTCTGACCCTTTTGATCGCGGGGCATTTCATTTCAATTACAGTCTGCTTCCTTCTAAATCCAACCCTCGTATCCCTGGAGTCCATGCCGGATCGCATCCCCGTCAACTACCGCTCAGACATCCTTCCCGAGTATTGCGGTACCCCCGTCGGTCTGCTGCTCGAATATCACAACCTCGAGCGCGCGCAGGGCTCGGGGCCGGGACGCAAGCTGCTGATCGGCATGTGCATGGAGAGTCGCATGATGCTGCGCATCCCGCAGAACTTCGCGTACGTGCTGCGCACGGCGGGCGCGAACATGCGCGACAACGAATTCCGCATCTCCTTCGCGATCGCGATCGGCGGCGTGGACACCATGGTGCTCATCGCGCACACCGACTGCGGCATGGTGCGCGTGTCGCGACTGCACGACGAATTCGTGCGCGGCATGGTCGAGCGCGCCGGATGGAATGAGGCGCGCGCCGAAAAGCATTACGCCGACAGTGTGCCGAAATTCGGCATCGACGACGAAGTGGACTTCGTGATGCGCGAAACCGACCGCCTGCGCGACCTCTATCCCGCCATCACCGTCGCGCCACTGCTCTATCGGCTCGAGGACGATCTGCTCTACCAGCTCAAGGCCGGCTGAGTCGTCGCAACCACGTTGCCGTGCAGGTCAGAACCAGCGCCGCACGCGACCGGTGTACTCGCGATACGCATCGCCGAAGATCCGCTCCAGATATCGCTCCTCGCGCCGGATCACGCCGTAGTGCATGACGACGAGCACGGGGACGAGCCAGATGAGCGGCCAGAGCGACTGCAGCAACAGCGAGACACCAATGTACACAAGCGTCATCGCGAGGTAGAGCGGATTGCGCGTCCACGCGAATGGCCCGCGCTGCAGCAGCGCGCTGCTGGGCCGCGTCGGGATGAAGGACGTCTGCGCGCGCCGGAATTCGCGAATGCCGGCGGCATTGATGAAGATCCCCGCCAGCACGAACGCGAGGCCGACGGGAAACGTGATGCGCGGATGATAGATCGGCAGCGGATGCACGCGGTGCAGCACGTAGCCGAGCACGAGCCCGGCGAGATAGATGAGCGGCGGCGGCAGAATGACGCCGGCCGTATCACGCGCTGAATCGGGCATCGTCGTTCCCGGTAAAATTCCCGAAGAAGAATCCGGCTGCCCGCAATATGTCCTTCGCGCGCGAGGCACGCGAGGCACGCGAGGCACGCGAGGCACGCGAGGCACGCGACGCTTCCGCTGCGTCTGGTGCGCATCCGCGACGTACAGGTGACTGCGCTGCCCTCTCGTGGTTACCTTTCATCTTCTCGCATCACTGCCTGTACCAAGGAGACCTATCGCAATGCGGATGCTCGTTCTCGGGGCCGGTCTGCAAGGCTCGGCCTGCGCCTATGACCTCTTGCAGAATCCTGCCGTCACCGACGTCCGGCTCGCCGACGTCAACCTCAATCACCTGCCACAATTCCTCACGCCGTACTCCGGCAAGCGCCTCATCCCCACGCCGCTCGACGTGCGCGACCGGGATGCCGTGCTCGCCGTGATGCGCGAGAGCAAGGCGGTGATGAGCGCCATTCCGTACTATTTCAACCTGGACATGGCGAAGCTGGCCGTCGACGCGGGAACGAACTTCTGCGACCTGGGCGGCAACACCGAGATCGTCTTCCAGCAGAAGGCGCTCGACGCGACGGCGCGCGCCAAGGGCATCAGCGTCATTCCCGACTGCGGACTCGCGCCGGGCATGGTGAACATCCTCGCGCAACTGGGCATCTCGCGGCTCGACAGCGTGCAGTCGGTGCGAATTTTCGTGGGCGGCCTGCCGCAGCATCCCAGGCCGCCGCTCAACTATCAGATCGTGTATTCCCTCGAGGGCGTGCTGGACTACTATACGACGCTCTCCTGGGTGGTGCGCGACGGCAAGCGCACGCAGGTGAAGGCGCTGTCCGAGATCGTTCCCGTGGAATTCCCGGCGCCGGTGGGCACGCTCGAAGCGTTTCATACTGCCGGCGGGCTTTCCACCATGGCGTTTCGCTACGAGGGCCGCATCCCGACCATGGAGTACAAGACGCTCCGCTATCCCGGCCACGCGCACATCATGGAAGCGATTCGCGACATCGGACTGCTCGATCTCGAACCGGTTGACGTGAAGGGGACGAAGGTCGCGCCGCGCGACGTGTTCGTGTCCACGGTGGGTCCGCACCTCACGATGCCGGAGAGCCACGACCTCGTCGCGCTACGCGTCACGGTGGACGGTGTGAAGAACGGCACGCCGCAATCGTACGCGTGGGAGCTGCTCGACTACTACGATGAACAGCATGGCATCAGCGCCATGGAGCGCACGACGGGTTACTCGCTGTCCATCACGGGACAGATGCAGGCGTGCGGCGACATACGGCCCGCGGGCGTGCACACGCCGGATGAATGCGTTCCGGCTGAGCGCTACCTGGCCGAGCTGGCGAAGCGGGGAATCGCGGTACGGGAGACGAAGTGAGGCAGGGAGCCTACCGCGCGAATCCCGCCAGCGTCGCGCCCATCGCGTCAATCGTCTCCTTCGCGTTCCACCGGTCCGTGCCGTTGTAAATGAACGCGAACGCCAGTTGCTCCCCATCGCGCGCGGTCACGTAGCCGCCGAGCGAGATGACGGTATTCGTCGTCCCCGTCTTGGCGTGGAGATTTCCCTGGGCCGGGGTCGAGCGCATGCGGTTGCGCAGCAGCTCGCTCGTGCCGGCTATCGGCAGCGACTCGTGAAAAGCGGCGCTCCAGGGCGCCTGATTCGCGAACGCCAGCAGCTTCACCAGTGAGCGCGGCGTCACCTTGTCCATCACGGAGAGGCCGCTGCCGTCGACGGTCGTCACTGCCCCCGAAGCGACGCCCGCCTTGCCGGTCAGAAGAGTTTGCAGCAGACTGCTGCCGCCCTCGGCGGATCCCACACCGTTCCCCGCGACCTTGCGCGCCGCATCGCGGAAGAGCAGTTCGGCGTACAGATTGATGCTCTCGCCGTTCATTTGCGCGATGAGCTGCGACAGCGGCGGTGATGACAGTGACGTCAGCGTCACGGCCTCAGGCGGCGTGACGGCGTATCGCGTTGGCCCCGTGATCGTCACGCCGCGCGCCTCGAGCGCATGTCGGAACGCGCCCGCGGTATACGCAGTGGGATCTTCGACGACAACGACGTAGCTGCGCTGTCCCGCGCGCGTGCCGATCCAGCCACGAACCTCGATACCGCCGGTCGGCGTGCTGCGCGCCATGATTCGCGCGCCGCGGCCCTCGCGCGTGATCACCACCGCGGTGAGCGGCAGATCCGCCGCCGGTTCCAGCGTGACTGCCGCGGCCTGTTTCACCTTGCGGCCCGGTCGAATGACCACGGTCGCCAGATTCTCGTTCAGCGACAGCGCCGATACGCGCGCGGCGTAGCTCGACTGCAGATAGCGGGTCTGCCACCCTTCGGGAATGCGCTGCGGATCGAACGCGCTCGCATCCGCGATCAGATTGCCGGTCACACGCCGTATGCCACTCGCCGTCGCCAGCGCCGCCAGCGAATCCATGGCGCCGGAGTCGTTGCCGTAGAAGCGGCGCGAGAGGCCGGGGTCGCCCCCGCCGCGCAGGATCAGGTCGCCGTGCAGGGTGCCATCGGGCGTGATGGGTCCGGTGCGCATCACGTCGGTGTGGAACTCATGATCGGCGCCGAACTCATCGAGCGCCAGCGCCGTGGTGAACAGCTTCATGTTGGACGCCGGCTGCAGCGCCTCGCCCGCGTTGTACGCGAAGAGCGTGTCGCCACGCGTGAGCGACACGACCATCACGCCCCATTCTCCGCTGCGTACGCGCGCGGTGAGGAACGTTCCCATGTCGCTCGCCAGCGCGACGGTGCTGAATGGCGTCGTGTAGTGCAGTGGTGCGCGCGCCTTGCTGCTCGCGTGCCTGGTCCGGCGCCGCCGCGTCGTGACTTTCTTGCGCGTTGCCGGCTTCGCCGCGGGCTTCACGGCCGGCGCGGTAACGGCGGAGGGCGGGTCCGGTGCCGTATCTCCCTGCGCCAGCGCGGCAGAGGGAAGCGAGCAGGCCACAACAAGGAGCGCAGCGAACGCCGCCAGTGGGCCGCGCCGCGTGACGTGCGGGTCGTTCATTCGGAAAACGCCTGGAGCGAGGGAGTCATCTGCAGTACGAGCGGGACCAGCATATGGTCACGCGGAGGAATGGGGCACAAGGAATGGAAAACAGGGGTCGGGGAATGGGCAAGAGGGAACGCAGATGGATCGCGCTCCAGGTGCCGCTGGTGCCTGCGCGCCGGGTTCCGTGGAGCCCGGCGCAGTGCTCACGGTGCCTTCGCGGCCTTCGTGGTGTCGACCTGCCACTGGCCATTGCGGCAGGCGAAGCGGATGGTCGTCACCGGGACCTGCGTCCCCGCCTCATCGCCGCCTTCGAAGCGCCCGGCGAACTGGACATTCAGGTGTCCCTTGTCCACCTGCTTCATGCCCGCGAAGAGAACCAGCACGGTGGGAAACTTCCCGTTCTGCTGAAGCTTGGCCAGGATCCGGCCCTGCTGCGCCGTGTCGCCGGGGAAGAAATACATGGGGCCCTTGGCCTGCAGCGCGGCCTGTGCGGTTGCGGGGAGCATCGAATCGCCCGCGGTCGGCACGAGGAAGCGCCGCGGGAGCGGCGTGATGCCGGAGACGAATTTCGGAACCGCGGCGGCGATTTCTCCCGCGTCGGGAGCATTGCAGGGGATCACGACATAATTGTCATCGGATCCGCCAGACTTGCTGCACGCGGCGATCGCCGCCACGATAAGGAGCGCGCCAAGCGCTCGAGAGGGAGTCTGTCGCATGCTGAATTGACGCACCATTCGGGCGATTTGTCGAGAGAGGACGGAGCAGGGGCGAGGCAGATCGCTCACGGTGTTCCGCACCACGGTCCGTCTCGCCCTGGGCGATGGATGGTAATATTGTCTACTGATCCCGAGCACGAGGGCCCACGCATGCCGAAAGGTCACAGGCCGTATCGCGAAGGAGTCATTGCCGGAATCATCGGCGCGACAGGAGTAGCCGCCTGGTTCCTCATCGTGGATGTCGTCTCCCGGCACGGCATTCTCTTCACGCCGCGCCTCCTCGGAACTGCGCTCTTCAGCGTGTTCGGGAATACCACGCATGATGGTCTGCTGGTGCACGTCGTGGTCTACACGATCTTTCACTACGGCGTGTTCATCGTGGGCGGCGTCATCTCCTCGTTCGTCGTGCACAAGGCGTCGGAAGAGCCGTCCGTGCTCGTCGTCTTCATGCTGCTCTTCATCATCTTCGAGCTCGGCGTCACCGGTGTGGCCGCCATGATGGCCGAAGGTCAACTGCATGCGCTCGCCTGGTATCAGGTGGCGATTGGCAATCTGCTGGCCGCCGCCCTCATGGGTGTGTATCTCTGGCGCACGCATCCGGCGCTCAAGGCGGAGTTCGCGCACGCCATGGGCGGCGAGGAGTGAGCGCGACGATTCCATCCGCACCGGTCAGTTTTTCCCCAGCTCCCCCAGTGCCGGATTGGTCCACACCACCACGCTCCCGCAGCCGCCGTGTCCCTGCCGGAA
>Ga0105240_10003365_pt1 | contig 24874 bp, 25 predicted proteins | sample KBSC54metaG_FD_80426 | JGI IMG/M metagenome (GOLD analysis project Ga0105240, IMG submission 80426) | Corn rhizosphere microbial communities from Kellogg Biological Station, Michigan, USA - KBS C5-4 metaG | ecosystem: Host-associated > Plants > Roots > Rhizosphere > Soil | place: Michigan, USA...
ATCATCAATAACGCCTCGATGGGTGGCGTGATCGGCTTCGGTAATGCCGGCTTGTATATCGCCAGCAAGCACGCCGTGCTCGGTCTGACCAAGACGGCGTCGATCGAGTGGTTCAAGCAAGGCATCCGGGTCAATGCGGTGAACCCCGGAATTATCGATACGCCTTTCCAGGATCGCATCTGGCCGAGTGCGGAGGCGAAGGATGCCTTTGCGGCGTCGACGGTTCCCGGCCGTGCCGGCTCGCCGGAAGAAGTGGCCAAGGTCGTCGCCTTCCTCGCTTCCGATGACGCCACGTTCGTCTCAGGCCATGGCCTGCTGGTCGACGGCGGTTATTCGATCGCCTGATTTCGTCGCAGTACCCCTCCCCCACTCCTGGAGTCCCCATGGCACCTGAAGCCGCTTACGGTACGCAGCTCACGCTGATTGCAATCATCCGCGCCAAACCCGGTCTCGGCGACGAGCTTGGCCGCCGCCTCGCCGGCCTGGTCGAGCCGTCGCGCGCCGAGCCGGGCAATATCAACTATGACCTGCATCGCTCGGACGAGGATGCCGATGTGTGGGTGATCTACGAGAACTGGAAGCGCCCGGAGGATCTCGATGTGCATTTCGAGATGCCGTATATGAAGGCCTTCGTGGCGACGCTGCCGGAACTGCTGCATGGCGAGATGGATCTGCGCCGGTGTTCGATGGTGAGCAAGCTGCAGGTCGCGGCCTGACGAACCAGAAGGGGCGGAGTGCATCGGCACTCCGCCCCTTCCTTATCTACCTTACTGCTGGATCGAGCAGGTCTTGGTGACCCCACTCAACGGATCACTGAAAACCGCGTTCGAGCAATTCACCGACTGGCCCACACCAACTTCCCGGTAATGCCAGACACCGCGCGCGCCATAAGCCACCAGGCCCGTGCCCTGCGTCACCTTGCAGTTGTCACCCTCATTGGCGCAGACCGCAAAGCCACTCGGCGCGCTACCCGTGCCCCGGGGATTGAGCACGCGGATCGCATCCTCGGTAAACAACAAGGTGCCGAAGCCATTGTTGTCCGCATACGGCGTGCGTCCTTCCGGCCGCAGATGATCCGCCACCTGCCTGGTGTACGGCGCGGGGATGTTCTTCCGGCGTGCATAGTGGTTGTAGACCATCTCGTAGATCGGGCGGAACGCCCCGCGCTGCAGGCTGGAGATGGTGTTGTGCGGGTATTTGCGCGTGGTATCGACCATCGGCACGAACTGCACGTCATTACCCAGGTTGTACGAGGCCACATACTCGAAGCCGGCCAGCAGCCGGTTGCCATGCGCGGCATACAGATCCAAGCCCTGCGCCCAGGCCGTTTCCGCCACCTCGGCCAGGTTGCCGATACCCAGCTGCGTATGCGCCTGGTCACGCCCGCTCTCCTGGGTCTCGCCGAAGGTGTTGATCACATAGTTGGTCAAGGCACCGTCGGAGGGGCCGTTGTAGTAGTAATCGAGCGAGCGGTTGAACAGGCCCCAGTCATTGGTGAACACGCCCATGGCCATCATCGCCTTCATGCAGCTGGAATCCCAGTTGCCATTGGCGTACGGCGCGAAGTTCTGGATCACCGGATAGAACACGTTGCGGAACATCGCTTCGGCCGCGGCAATATCCTGCGACGACCAGCCGGCGTTGGTGTAGCGGATCAGCTCCGCCGCCGCCGCGAACTTGAAACCGTTCAATCCCGCCGCCAATGGAGCATCGTGACCTTCGATGGAGGTCAGGGTGCCCGACCAGGCATTGATAATCCGGATGGCATTGGCGGCATAGCGCGTGTCACCGCTCAGCGACCACATCAGCGCCTGCTGGTAGGCGGCGTTGGCATCGTCGTTGAACTCGTTGATGCATTGGGCGGGCGTATCGCGCACCACCTTGGCGCAGTGGCCGCCCCGGACCTGGTAGGTCGGCGAGGAGTAATGGTCGTTCTTCAGCGCGAGATAACCGTCAGACCACGGCGACTGCTGCAGATGCGCCTTGATGCGGGCGATATCGTCGGCGGTATGCATCACGCCGGGGTGGACGAAGGTGGCGGTGGCCGCCGTGGCGCCGGCGCTGGCGCTGGCGGTCAGGGAGGTCAGCAACAGCGCCAGGATGCGCAGGGATCGGGATGCTTTCAAAGGCATGTCGACTAGTCCATCGAAGAAGAGGCGACAAGGTGCGGCGGGCGGTCGATACCTGTCATTGTCACCGTGGGGCCATGGGCCGTCATTTGAGGCCGGGAGCGTTACCGCACGATGTCCGTCACGCGCCGATAGCGATGGTGGACACGGTGGCCTTCTGGCGTGACGATTCGCTTTCAGCAAGGGCGCGACGGCAACCAGGGGCCGCGCGTGATCAAGCCAATAACGGAGAATCGAAGTGGAAACCATTGGTCGTGACCTGAGGGAAATGCAGCGCGTGCCGTTAGACAGCGCCCACGTTGCGGCCATGCGGGCGGAAGGGGTCGAGGCGCACTATCCGGCGGGGACCTTCATCGTCAAAGTGGGCGATCCGATCGACCGTTTCGTCTACGTCGAAGAGGGCGAGATCGAGGTGGTCAACCCCTTCACCGGCGAACGCCACTTCCCGTCGACGCTGGGCCCGACGCAGTACATGGGCGAGATCTCCTTCCTCAACGGCGGCGCCTGGGCCTTGCCCATGCGCGCGGTCAAGGACACCCGCACGCTCGAAGTGCCGCGCGCCGCCATGCTGCGCCTGATGTCCGAGATACCGGAGATGTCGGACATCATCATCACCGTGTTCTCCGCGCGCCGCCGCCGCCAGCTCGATGAGCGCGACGGCACCCTGGTGCTGATCGGCGAGGATGTCGACCGCGATATCCAGCGCATCGGCGAATTCGCCAGCCGCAACCGCTTGCCGTACGCCTCCCACGCAGTGGGCAGCGCGGAGGCGCAGCGGATCGCCACCAGCTGCGCGATCTCCGCGGACCGGCCGGCGGCCATCTTCGGCCGCGACCAGGTGGTGAGCGAACCGACGCCGGACAAGATCGCCAGGCTGATGGGCCTCAATTTCGATCTGGCCGACGAGGAAGCCGTCGACGTGCTGATCGTCGGCGGCGGCCCCGCCGGTGTCGCCGCCGGCGTGTATGCGGGCGCCGAAGGACTGAGCGCGATCGTGGTGGAAGACCTCGCCGTCGGCGGCCAGGCCGGCACATCGAGCCGTATCGAAAACTATATGGGCTTCCCCACCGGCATCTCCGGCGCCGACCTGGTGTGGCGCGGCGAAGTGCAGGCGATGAAGTTCGGCACGCGCTTCATCATGCCGCGACGCGTGGTGAGCGTGGAGCGGCGCGAGGATGGCCGGTTCTGTTCGACCTTCGATAATGGCCAGCGCATTCTGGCCGGCGCCATCGTGGTGGCGACCGGCGTGCAGTATAAGCGTTTGCCGATCGACCGCCTGGCGGAGTTCGAAGGCGCCGGCGTCTATTACGCCGCCACCGAGAACGAAGCGCGCTACTGCAAGGATGGCGAGGCGATGGTGATCGGCGGCGGCAACTCCGCCGGGCAGGCCGCCATGTTCCTGAGCCGCGCTGCCAACCGCGTGCGCCTGCTGGTGCGTGGTTCGTCGCTGGCGGCATCGATGTCGAACTATCTGTCCAGCCGCCTGGAAGCGGACCCGAAGATCACTATCGAATACGGCGCCTCGGTGCGCCTGCTGCATGGCGGCGAGCGGCTGGACTCGGTGACGATCCATAACAGCGTCAGCGGTGCGGATTACACGATGCCGACGTGCGCGCTCTTCGTCATGGTGGGCGCGGAACCCAACACCTCGTGGTTGTCGGGTCTGGTCAAGCTGGATCAGAAGGGGTTTGTGGAGACCGGCGATGCGGTGGGGGCGGATTCGCCGTATGCGACGTCGCAGCCCGGGATTTTTGCGGTGGGCGATGTGCGGGCGGGGTCGGTGAAGCGGGTGGCTTCGGCCGTTGGCGAGGGCTCGGTTGTTATCTCAAAGGTGTGGTCGCACTTGAACGGTTGAGGCGGTCATATCTGGCTTACAGATTCAGCGCCTGGACAAAGGCTCGAATTTCATCAACAACGACAACGAGGCCCGGGGCGCTAAGGCGGTTCCTGCGCAGGAAAGCGTTCCATTGTGTCTGTTTCTGCGTGTCCGCGGAAAAGCCCTCAGTCAGGCCGAACGGCACCTCGCTTCGAAGCTCAGTCCCTCGCCGTCCGAACGTAGCGCGGACGGCGGCGGCGAGGTCTGAGGGATCCATGGCGCTTTCGCGGGCCAGCGCCAGAAGATCGAAGTAGTCCTTCATTCTGCTGTTGGCGATGCCTAGTGAAGCGATCGCTTCCAGCTTCTCGGCGAACACCGTCTCGCGCGGATAGATGCGCAAGTGAGGTGGCGGCAGCTCGTCGAGCAGCACCGGGTAGTCTTGCTCCGTGGGCGCGGGAGTTACCGCGTCGCCGAAGCCGACATCCCATTGCACATGACACCGCGCGCTTCCTAGTACCGCGCGCAGGCGCAGACGTAATCCTTCATAGCTAGCCTCCTCGCGGATCGGGTCAACCACGACGGAGCCGGGATCGAAGTACAAGCCATCATCCGCCTCGGTCGCGCAAAGATCGCGTGCAATGCTGATCAGTCGATTCGGATCGGGCGAGCCGAAGCCTAGGAAGTCGGCATCTCGAGTGGGGCGATGCGGCTGGTCGAACCAGAGGGCGAATAACATGGCGCCCTTCAAGAGAAACAGATCGCGGTGCGGCGAAGTAGACAGCCGGTAGAGCAATCTCTCTACCGCGAAGCGGTCCAGTACGAGCTGAAAATCTTCTCCGCGAGCGCGAGCTCTATCTAGCAGGCGCTGTCGGATCGAAGCGACGCGGTTTGCGGAAGGAAGCCTTGTGTTCATGCGACAGCTTCCAGGTACGGGCGCATGAGCTTGGCGACGCGACAGATTCGTGCGTACTTCCACAGCTCATCGACGGTAGTTGCGCGTGTACGAAGCGCGTCTCGCAGGGCTTCAATGGCCACATCAAGCCCTACGAGATTGCGAAACTTGAAACAATCGGCGACGGTCTTGGCGATACTTGTTACACGCACCGATCTTCCACCGATCTTGCGGGACTCCAGGCCCGCGGTGAGAGCATCACCGGAAAAACGAACAACACGCAGCGAAGGCCAATCCAGGCGGGGCGCGCGATCCTTGTTGCCGACGGCAATCCAGATTTCGAACGGTGCCTGCGTGGTCAGCCCGTGCAGGCGAAGGGCGGTCAGCAGGCATAGGCGAACATCAGGAATGCGTTCGGCGACAACGAGTACTCCATCGTCGCCTTCTGCCGGCAGCATGCCGGGGAGGGTGTAGATGCCGCGGGACAGTCGGATAAGGTCGCCTGCTGCGACGAGGCGGGACAGCTGGGCGCGCGCGACACCTGCGTCTACAAGCTCACGGGAACGCACCGCACCTTTGCGATGTATGAGTGCTTTTGCAGTGTCGATCGTTCCGGCCATGGCAAACAGTGTTCCATATTGTCGGTAGATTTGGAATAACTACCGACACTTCGGAACGCGCGGGTGTAGCGATTGAGCGTTGTCCGAGCAACCACAAGACGCATGTCACGCGTTGTGCCGACGATGCGGGGATGGCCCCCGAATGAGCGGATATGCGAGGTCGCAAGGGGATTTTTGCGGTGGGGGATGTGCGGGCGGGGTCGGTGAAGCGGGTGGCTTCGGCCGTTGGCGAGGGCTCGGTCGTTATCTCAAAGGTGTGGTCGCACTTGAACGGCTGAGCGCGCGGCGGGAAAGTCATGCCCTCCTACAACGCCTCGTCCGGACCCGCTTTGAAAGCAACGGCGATATCGGTCGCCGGCGGTTGCGGTGATTCCGTGGAGGTTTCGAAGTGGCCGCCGAGCCGGTTGCCGGAGGGATCTTCCAGCGTGCCGTGCACCATCAGCCGATAGTTTCCGGCCTTCCAGGCCGAGGCCGGTGTGAATGTCCATACCGTTTCGCCGGCCAGCAACTGGCGCCGACCATCGACGAGATGATCGTCGGCATCGACGATGGCCAGATCATCGCCGTCCCGCCCATCGATGGGGCCGTCGAGCGTGACGATGAAAGGCTCTCGCGAACCGGGGCGCACACGCGAGAGCTTCCACGCCGAAGCGACCGGGCCGTTGCCGTCCACGGGACCGATATGCCATCGCTTGATGGGACGCCCATCGAAGGTGAGGACGACATCGTCCCCCTCACGGACGATCGGCCCCTGTTGCTCGCGCGCGACCAGGCCACTCTTGACGCGGCCTGGGTGCAACAGGAGCGTGAGGATTCTCCCGTCGGGCGACCACAGCTCCTGCGGTAGAAACGGTTTCTGCAGCGAACTTCCATCAGCGCGGGAAAGCGCGATCCTCGGTAACACCGCGCCTTCGACCGGCGCTGCGAACACGACGGACAGGCGCAGCAGGTTGGCGGGTACTTCAGTGCCGGAAGGCTGGACAAGGACCACCTGCGGCGCCGGCTGCGCGGCCTGTGCGCTGTGCAGCAGCGTGGCGAGCGCCATGCACCCGATCAGCGGTTGCCAGCGCATATCTTCAATCCGACGCCTTGATCAGATCCGGAAAGCCTTCGTCCTGCAGCAGCGTGTCCTGCCTTGGCTTGATGTACTTCTGCTGGAACGCGTTGCCCTTGAAGCTGAAGTTCGGGAAAGCGTATTCGGAGATGTGGTCCGACAAGCGGAAACTCAGGTCCTTGCCCATCGATACCAGCTGGAGCTGGTCGTGCTGCAGGTCGCGCCGGACGGCGATAAAGGACTTGTCGTCCAGGTTATCCAGCCGCATCACGCCGGCGAGGGGAGCCTGCGCCACATTCAGGCCGGCGATCTGCCCGAACGGCACCTGTTTCTCGATGCCCGGACCCATCCGCGCCGTATCCAGTTCCGTTACGGGAATGATGTTCGACACGCGGTTGTAGTTCACCAGCATCAGGAAATCGCGGGTCTTGCCCTGTTCGGTCTGCGAGTAGGAGACCATATCGGCCGGCGTATTGCCGTACCCGAGCTCGCCCACCGTCTTGCCCCGAACATGCGCGCCATCCTTCAGCTCATCCAGCGGGATGATCACCAGCGGCGTGCAGGTATAGGCGGCGACGAGATAGGGCTGGCCACCGAGCTTGGCAAAACTCATGGCGCGGATGGGTGCGCGCGTTTCGATCATATTGTGTCCGCCATGGAAGATCTCGACGGAGGTGATCGACTGCTTGGCGTCGAACGGGTAACGGACCCGGCGCAGCGTCGAAGCGAAGTCCTGGTTCGAAAGCCCGGCGACGAACAGTTCGCCGTCATGCCACTTCATGTCGGTGACGGTGAAGCTGCGTTCGGGCATCTGCTTCCAGAACTTTTCGTTGGCGCTGGGCGCATCGCGCAGCGCGACCGAGGTGGCCTGCGCGGCCTTCAGGTCGACCCGGCGCGCCTTCTTGTCGCTGGTCACCACGAACAGTGCCGGTGTCTTGTCCGCGCCGTAGCTGATGGCGACATAGACTTCCCCGGTGCCGGGGCGCGCGACCATATCCTCGACCGTGATCCTGGCGCCGCCGACCTGGTCGGACAGCAGCTTCTCCAGATCGAGGACGTTGAACACGCCGCCCGTGGGCTGATGGGCCGCGGGCGCCAGCTTGATCGCGTGAACCTCGGCGGTCTTCCAGTCCGCAACGAAGAGTATGTCGCCCGGCCCGGCGGCCAGTCGCGAGATCGACTTGATGTCCGCGGCGGATGCGTTGACGGACAGGCCAAGCAGGCAGGCGATGGTGATCGTTGACAGGCGCATGAATTACCCCTTGATAGGACAGTGAAATGAAGCCCCGGCAGGCCGGAGTCATCGCCCGTAATGGCCTGTGCGTTGTGCAAGGCGGGGCCGGGTTACGCCCTGAACTTGCGCCGATGCTAGGCGGGGCCGCTGGCTATCGGGATCAGCCATGTAATCCACTCGCTCCGATGGAATACCCATCAGCAAACGAGCTTTGGGCGGAAAGCGGCGCTCCATGACTTACTCCTGTGCCCCGCAACTCTCAGCCAATGACGGTCAGATCGCCAGGAAACTGCGACGCCGCCTCCCACTCCTCGTCAGCCAGCTCCTTGAAACTCCGCCGCCACGCCCTGTTGAGATGCGCATAAACATGGCCAAGGTCGATACGAAACTCTTCCTCGCCATAATCTGCAGCCTGCTCAAGATCCTTTATCAGCTTCTCAAGATGCTCCCGCGCATCTTCAAGCTCATACATGAAAGCCGCCCATTCGACCGGCTGAAGCTTCTTATCAATCATTTGTCACCCGATCCTTTGACCGCCAAATAAGCCTCCGCAAGCCTCACCCCCGCCCGCTTAAGCCCCACCTCCGACACCCCCGCATAACTAAGCACCAACGTCACATACCCCGGCGCCACCCGGTGAAACCGCTCCGCCGACCGCACCCGCACCCCCCGCGCCAGCGCCTCCGCCACCAACACCCCTGTAGCACTACGCGGCAACCGCGGCAGATGCACAAACAGCGATCCCCCGGCGACGGAGCCAGTCACCTCCATCTCACTCCCCAACCGCCCCTGCAACGCCGCATGCAACGCCCGATGCCGCGGCGCCAACCGATGCGCAATCCTCCGCAGATCCCGCAAGTACTGCCCGCTGCCGATACACATCGCCAGCACATGCTGCTGCATCGACACGCTCCCGCGATCGGCCAGCCACTTCACCGCCAGAAACCGCTCGCGCAGCGCGCGCGGCATCAGCATGTAGCCCAGCTGCAACGCCGGAAACATCGACCGCGCAAAGCTGCTCACATGGATCACCCGCCCATGGCGATCCAGCGACCACAAGGTCGGCGACGCGCGCACCCCAAAGCGATGCTCGCAATCGAAATCGTCCTCGACCACGCACGCATCCTGCGCATAAGCCCATTGCAGCAAAGCCCTGCGTCGCTCCTCCGCCATCACCACGCCGGTCGGAAACTGATACGACGGCGCCACATTGACCAGCCGCACGCCCTCCAGCGCCGCCGCATGCCGCTCGATATCCATCCCCTGCGGCCCCACCTCGCATGCCACGATCCGCGCGCCTATCGCCTCGTAGGTATGGCGCACGCTCCAGTGGCAGGGCTCCTCCACCCCGACGCCATCGCCTTCATCGAGCAGCACGCGGGCGATCAGATCGCGCGCCTGCTGTGCGCCGCTGACGATCAGAATATCGTCCGGATCGACCTCGATCGCCCGCTCGATACTCAGATAGCCGGCCACCGCTTTGCGCAGGCCGATGGCGCCTTGCAGTTCGGGGAAGTCGGGAGTGTCGCGGTTGCGCAGCAGGGTCGTCAGGTTCTGCTTCCATGCCTTGAGGCTGCGCGGGTCGGACTTCACGCGCGGTTGCGCAAGATCGATCACATCGCCTTCGGGCGCGGGCATGGCCGCCTCGGGTACGGCCGGTAGCTCAGCGCGCCGGGCCAGGCGGGACAGCCGCGGCGCGCCGGGCGCCTCGACCTGTGCTTCCACCAGCGCCTCGCCCGCGGCCATGCCCGTGGGGCGCGCACTCACATAAGTGCCGCTGCCCGAGCGCGATTCCAGATAGCCCTCGCTTTCCAGCTGGTCGTAGGCCATCAAGGCGACCGTACGGGAAACCCCGAGGGCGATCGCCATCGAGCGGCTGCCGGGCAGGCGCGCGCCGACCTGAAAGCGACCCGAGTCGATATCGCGCCGGATCGATTCGGCGAACTGCATATACATCGGCTCGTCGTGCTGCCGGCTGTTCGCCATCCCTGCTCCCCCGCGGCGGCTCGAAGTGGTTACATCGAAAAAGGCCACGACCGGTCATTTACGACCCCCCCGTGCCGTGCCGATGATCATGCCACGGCTGGCAGGAAGCCGGTCCTGGGGTCCCCACCCCCACGATCGCCCGGCTCGGGCAGCCTGCAGGGGAGAACCGTCATCGATCGTTTCGCACGAGACCGGGCCGCTACCCGATAGCCCGGTGCGCTCGCTTATCCCCCGGTTGCCGGTCATGCGGGCCAGCAGCTGAAGCGAGCGTCATGACGGGACTCTTGTATTGAGCACGCCACTATTGTTCAAGGAAGCATCGAGATGAAGCTCTTTACGTTGTCCGTCCGCCAGCTGGCGATGTGGATCGGTTGCGCGCTGTGCCCGGGGCTGGCCAGCGCCCACGCCATCGACGATTACAGCGCCGATCCGGCCTATGCCAGGTACTACCAGCAGACGGTGAGCTGGGGCGCCTGCCCGCCTTCGCTGTTTACCGATGGCAGCACCATCCAGTGCGCCCTGGTCACGGTGCCGCAGGACTGGGCCGATCCCGGCCAGGGCGATATCACCATCGGCATCTCCAAGCCGCTCAATCCGCCGGCCTATACGCGCCTGCTGCTGCTCAACGGCGGCGGCCCGGATAACTCCAGTGCGTCGATGGCGGAGATGTTCGAGCAATGGCAACCGCAACTGCAGGTTGACCACCTGGTGGTTGGCGTCGATCTGCGCGGCGTCAGCGACGGCATGGGTACCCAGGTCAGTTGCGACTACGCCGCGCGCAGCGGTGCCGAGAACTTTATGGACGGCGACAGCCGCAATCCGACCCCAGCCAGCCTGCAGGCGCAGCAGGATTGGTGGAATCGCTCGATCAGCGCCTGCCTGCAGCAGCACGGCGCCTTCCTCAAGAGCATCAACACGCCCAGCCACGTGCGCGATCTGAACCTGGTGCGCGCCATCCTCGGCTTCTCTCATGCGGACCTGTTCGCCGTCTCCAGCGGCACCGGTCTGATGGCGTATGCCAGCCGCATGTTCCCCGACAAGTTCGAGCGCGTGGTGCTCGACAGCAATATGAACTGGTCGCACCTGGACTGGCAGCAGCAGGCGCTGCAGCGGATGTCGATGGATCAGTTGAATCTGCAGCAGGCGTTTATCCCGTTTATCGCGCGGCATAACGACCAGTTCCATATGGGCACCACGCCGCAGCAGGTGCTGACCACCTTCCAGCGCATCTACCAGGTCACCTCGCAACACCGCATGGGTAGCGTCACGCCGGACCAGGCGCTGGGCTCGCTCAATGGCACCGCGATGTGGATCTTCTGGGATCTGATGGTGGCGCCTTCGCTGAGCGCGATGTCCGACGCACTGGACGGCGACCCCGCGCATATCGCCACCGCCGAACAGATCGCCGCGATGACCTACGCCGACCTGCGCGTGCTGCCCAGCTTCAATCCGATGAGCGCCGCCTTGCAGTGCAACGACTCCGGCTCGACCGACCACCGCAGCGCCGCTCGCAAGATCGCCGACACGCGCAAGTACTGGGCGATCGGCGCATCCACCATGGTGGACCAGTGCCAGGGATGGCCTTCGGCGCCGGCGATCGATCCGTTGCTGGAGCTGCGCACGAAGGTGCACGGGTTGATGGTGCAGGGGGAGTTCGATCCGTCGACGCCGTATGCGGAGGCATGGGTGAATCGGTTGTGGAATGGAAACGCCGCGCCGATGGTGTTTATCGATAACGCCGCGACGCATGGGGCGATCTTCGATAACAACGCCTGCGTGACGGCGGCGGAGTTCGGCTATCTCAATACCGGGGTGCTGCCGACGCGCGATGTGATCTGCAAGGCGGGGCCGATGCATTCGTTCGGGATGCAGGATAGTGCGGTGTATGAGTATGGGTATCCGGTGATGGGGACGTGGCTGCCGTTGCCGGCGGATACGCGGCAGGTGAGCTGGGAGTTGGTGCCCTGATTCGCTGAGCCTGAAAGGTGGGTGGGATGGCGGGGGTCAGAGTTGTTCTGGCCCCCGCTTTTTTTGCGCGCGGCTCGGCCATGCGCTGCCGGTGTACCGGGTTATCATCCGCGCCAAAGGGCGATTCCCGTCGCGGGCGAGGCAATGATCACCAGGCTGATAGTTCCACTTTCCTTCGTGGTCCTGCTGGCGGCGTGTGCAACCGTCAAAGACGGTGAGTATGTTCAGAAGGCAGGAGCCGGCATCGACTACCAGAAGGTTGACGGGTTGATCACGGGCGTGAGTACCATGGCTCAAGCCATAGGTGAGCTAGGGGAGCCATCACGGCGATATGCGGGTGCCGGCGATGTTGAGATGCTTGAGTACGTGTCTGTAAAGACGCGTGGGAGCCAGGAACGAACCCTTGGGATCTCCCACGGCTATGCGACTCAATCGCTGCACGAGACTTTGACGCTTACCTTTGAGCATGGAGTGCTTCTGTCGAAGGAAGAGAAATCAGCAATAGATCGATAAGGCAGGGGTGCTATGGACAGCAGTTCGATCTGGATAATCCTGGAGGCGGTCGTGATCAATGGACTGCTGGTCTGGGGTTCGGCGTCGTGCAACAACTACCTGATTCGGCGAGGTACGCCCGTCGAGCAGATCGATGTAAGCAGTGCCGAAGCGGATAGGCGGTTCGCAACGCTCAGTAATTCGTCGATTCTCTTCTATGTCCCACTGGCGGCGGGTTCCGCCGCACTGATGTACCAGGTGGTGGCCGCGCTCGCACGCTGGTTTTCGTCGATGCTTCCGGCGGCGGAGATGAGCGTGGTGGCAAGCCGAAGCGCTTGCCCCGTGGTGGCACTCTTCTTCGGCTTTGCGTTAACGGCGCTGGTATCAGGGCCGCTGATGCGACTTCTGTGGCCGGACGCCGGCGGCTTCTTTACGGCTTACCTTTCGGCGCGGCGCTATAAAAGCGATCACGACCGTTTGTGCCGGATCATGTCCTTTCCCATGGTGCTGATTGGTGCCACGGCTTTTGCAATCACCTCGAACGCATATGCCCAGGTAAGACGCGACGTGTTTGTCAATCGACCGTATTTCTCGGCAAGCGAAGTCGCGATTCCGTACTCAGAGATCAAGGCGATACAAGTAAGCGTTGGGCGGCTGGGGCGTGGATACGGCCGTGACTATCTGGTCCGCTTCCGCGATGGCAGTGGCTTCGATTTCTATCGGCAACTTCCTGCAGGAGGAGACGAGCGGCGCCAGCGGTTCGCGGAAGCGCTTTCCAAAATGTCCGGCGTGCCTATCACCGAATACCCGGGTTACTGAGATCGCGGAGCTTCAGTTGACGCATTGGATAACATTTCTTGCAGACCTTGCTGCCGTCAGTGGTCGAGAGGCAGCGGCGCTTCTCGACGTTTTGGGGGCAGCGAAGGCGGGGCTGAGTTGAAACTGGGTAGTTCAAGATGAACTTCCATCGCAGAACTTCAATCCACGATCCAACAACGCGTCGCCGGTGAAAATCTTCGGATTAGGGTTCTCCGCAATGTAGCTGGCGGCCGCCGCAAGAGTCTTCTTGTCCTGATCGTGGCACTTCACAGACGGCACTGCCGAAGAGAAGGCGCCAAGCGACACCAGCGCGACCCGAAGATCCGTCGCCAACTTTCGCTTTACCAAGGCCGGGTCGGTCGCTTCGAGTGCCGCCGTGGAGCGCCTTACATCACTGAGTGAATCGAATCCCGGTTCTGGCCGGCGAGGCTCGCCATGACATTGGCGCCTTTGCCGAATCCGAAATAGAAGCCAATCCCTCCACTCAGGATGGCTACAAGTGCGTACAGAGCGATAGCCTTCAGGCGTCCTTTAGCAGTCATAATCGACTAGTCCTTGGCGTCTATGGAGCGCCGCGCTTCGTGATGAGCGCGGACTTCCTTGCGGTCAACGGTCCCATTCGACCGTGACCTCCTTGATCTCATGGTCGTTATAGGCCGCCACCGTTGCCCGAACGTGATCTCCGCCCTGGCTGATGGATGTCGGAGAGTACTTGTACCGATCGCCATACTGAGCCTTGGCCAGAACAATGGCCTTCGCTCCAATCTCCCCGCCAAGAGTGAAGTGAAAAAAGATTGCCATGACGAGCGGAAGTATGGCGCCAATCACCATGGCACTTCTTGGAGCGGCCGTGGATCGGCCTTCGCTCCGTAACGCCTGAATGATGGGCGCAGAGCGCAGTTCTCTATATGTCCATGCGAGCAGGACGAGCATCGCCACCGCCATGACAAATCCAAGTATCGATGCAGTTGGATTCAGCCTTAGCTGAGTGGCCCAGAGATCCATGGGTCGGAGCAGCGGTGCTAGGAAAAGAACGGTTCCGACGGATCCCGCCAGAAGAAGGGCGGAAAACCGGGTCACCTGATAGGCCGCACCCAAGTGACCACGCCAGAGAAAAACTCCAGCGATGACGGCAAAGATGTTCACGCTGGACGAGTAACTGCTGCCGGTGCTGATGCTGTACACCATGAATGCGATATCGACCAAGCCGGCGAGCACCAGAACGGCACCCACTCTTCTAAGAGTTTCCAGATACGTCTTCACGCTTTCCCCTGATCCACTGAACCCGCTACGTCCGCCTTGCTTCGAAGAGCGGACCCTCAATCCTGCTGCTTGAACTCGCGTATGACCTCGATCAGGCCAACGATGTTGTCATTCAATTCTTCCAGGTCCTCCGCCGGCACCCACCATTCGGTGTGATGGGATCCCCCTACCTGCTGTACCTCATACCTTCTCATGAACGAGGTTCGCACCTGAAAGCGGGTAACTGCGCCATAGCTGCTGTCGCGCACGTTCCAGTTGCCCGCAATCTCAGCGGCGTATTGCTCGTTGGTCACCGGATAGAAAATGGGTTGCTCTGGCAGTCGCGGAGGCCACCGCTTGAAGTCAGCCTGCCGCAGCAGATCCCATTCTTCGGGGCCGACGGGGCGGTACATCACGGTCACTTCGTCAGGGGTGGTCATGTCAGCTTTTGCTCATGGGTGGATGTGCTTTCCGGTGTTTGCCCCGGATCGAAATAAGAAAGCTCCTGCCTGGCATCGAAGGCTATATTCGATAGCAGTTGGCAACGATCGAGTTTGAAGACGAACCGGTCGTAAACCCTTAGAGAAAAACTCTACCTTTACCCAAAGCCTTTACTTGGGCGGCAACTCGGACCGAGCGAATCCGCACTCGGCACAGTAAGTCGCTCTAGGTGTGCGCAGCGGTTTTTCACAAGCCTCGCATGGCGGACCGAACAGGCTGGTCCTGTGATGCCAGAGATTGTCAGGATTCGACTCTCTGGCACCAGTCAGTTGCTGATACCGAGCCAGAGCATCGTCACCAAATCTCTGGCCGAGCGCTTCAGCCAATGACGCCCCGGTACTCCGCCGGAACTCCTGGGTCCGCGACATCATGGTGGAGAGAAGAGTGGCAACCTCGGTCCACTCATGCTCGTCGAGCATCGGCACGTTCCGTTTGCATCTCCAGCAGTAGAGCGTCTTCGCCATGAGTGCCTTCTCCTTGGTCGTCAATGGCTTTCCGGCGGAGACTGGCCGAAGAGCGTTCCCATGTCGATCCCACGCAAGCTCATTCGTCGCCTGTCTGAGGGCGACCATATCGGCCGCCCCATCCGCTGAGGAAGCTGCCATGTCCTACATCGATGGTTTCGTGATCGCCGTACCCAATGCCAACCGCGAGCAGTTCATCACCCATGCCCGCACCTTCGACGCCATTTTCGTGGAGTTCGGCGCCATCCGGGTGGTGGAGTGCTGGGGTGACGATGTGCCCGACGGCAAGCTCACCGATTTTCGCCGCGCGGTACAGGCGAAAGAGGATGAGTCCGTGGTGTTCTCCTGGGTGGAATGGCCCGACAAGGCCGCCCGCGATGCCGGCATGGCGAAATTCATGCAGGACCCGCGCATGGCCGCCGCCGCTGACTGTCCTTTCGATGGCAAGCGCATGATCTTCGGCGGCTTTGTGCCGGTGGTCAGTCTGCCGGGCTGAGGGCGCCCTGGTTCTGCCTGACTGGGTAGATCGTCTGCAAGCCAGGCCTCGGTGCCGGATTCTCATAGTTTGGCCGTACTGGCCAAACTATGGTCCGGTGCGCATTGCGCCCGGAAACTAACACTTGAAGCCCTGCGGGCGCGTATCCTTACGCGGGTTGGCCACCCACCAGTGCACACGAGGGCGCAAGCTGCGCCAGCGATTCGCAAGACTCGTAGGCACGGCTCATCAGCCTCGATCCTGGTGCCCGCTCATGGAGTGAGTTACGCGCACGCAGCGAAGCTGCCGTAGCTCATATGAGTTCATTCGCGCCTTGAGCGCGCCCTATGACCGATCGCGACGGACCGCGGTGCCGCGGCCATCTCCCGTATTACTTCAAACTCAGGAAATCCCCCAGCGCATGACCTCTCGAGCCCGCCCCGCCGCCGCAAAATGTTCGTCCTGCGAGGCTGTCTGTTGCCGCCTCATGGTGGTCCTGCAACCGGAGGAGTCGATCCCCGACCACCTCACCACCTATTCGCCGGAAGGCTATCGCGTGATGAAGCGTGGCGAGGATGGCTGGTGCGTGGCCATGGACAGCGTGCGCATGAACTGCGGCATCTACGAAACCCGGCCCTCCGTGTGCCGCCGTTTCGTCATGAATGGACCGTATTGCAGGGCTATCCGCGAGGACTACAGCCGTGACGCTGCCGCCGCGCATGCGGCGCACGATCCTGCCGCGTAGTTGTCGTACCGTGCTGCTGCGTTGCTACGAACGCAGCTTGTAGCCGGTACGGAAGATCCAGGCGATCGCCGCGATGCAGACCAGCAGAAAGGCCAAGGTCATACTCGCGCTCACCACGACATTGACGTCGGACTGGCCGTAGAAGCTCCAGCGAAAGCCGCTGATCAGATACACCACGGGATTGAACAGCGCGACCTTCTGCCAGAACGGCGGCAGCATCCCGATCGAATAGAACGCCCCGCCGAGGAAGGTCAACGGGGTCACCACCATCAGCGGGATGACCTGCAGTTTCTGGAAGTCATCGGCCCACAGGCCGATGATGAAACCGAACGAGCTGAAGGTGACGGCCGTAAGCAGCAGGAACACCATCATCCATAACGGATGCATGATGCTGTACGGCACGAAGAAGCGCGCGGTGAGCAGGATCAGCAGACCCAGCATCACCGATTTGGTGGATGCCGCCCCGACATAGCCGAGCACGGCCTCCAGCGGCGAAACGGGTGCGGAGAGCAGCTCGTAGATGGTGCCTGACCATTTGGGCAGATAGATGCCGAATGAGGCATTGGAAATGCTTTCGTTGAGCAACGAAAGCATGATCAGCCCCGGGATGATGAAGGCGCCGTAGCTGGTGCCGCCGATTTCGCCCATGCGCGAACCGATGGCGGTGCCGAACACGATGAAATACAGCGAGGTCGACAGCACCGGCGACACGATGCTCTGGGTCAAGGTGCGGAAGGTGCGCGCCATTTCAAAGCGGTAAATGGCGCGGATGGCGGGAGTATTCATCGCGTTCCCCGGACCAGGCTGACGAAAATATCTTCGAGCGAGCTTTCCATCGTATGCAGATCCTTGAAGTCCACGCCTCGATCGCCGAGCTTGCGCAGCAATACGGCAATGCCCGTATCGTCGCTCTGGGCATCGAAGGTGTAGGTAAGCGTGGTGCCGTCGTCGGCAAGCTCCAGCGCGTAGTCGTCCAGTCCCTGGGGCAATGCCTGGATGGGCGTCTTGAGGCTGATGGTTAGCTGCTTTTTACCGAGCTTGCGCATCAGCACGTGCTTGTCTTCGACCAGGATCAGTTCGCCGCCGGTGATCACGCCCACCCGGTCGGCCATCTCCTCAGCCTCTTCGATGTAATGCGTGGTCAGGATGACCGTGACGCCGGTGGCGCGCAGAGCGCGCACCATCTGCCACATGTCGTGGCGTAGCTCCACATCCACGCCGGCCGTGGGCTCGTCCAGAAACAGGATGCTCGGCTCATGCGCCAGCGCTTTGGCGATCAGCACGCGGCGCTTCATGCCGCCGGACAGCGTCATGATCTTCGCGTCTTTCTTCTCCCAGAGCGAAAGATCGCGCAGCACCTTTTCAATGTGCTTGTCATTGCGCGCACGCCCGAACAGCCCACGGCTGAATCGGACCGAGGCCCACACCGTTTCGAACGCGTCGGTGGAAAGCTCCTGCGGCACCAGGCCGATCTTCGATCGCGTCACGCGGTAATCGCTCAGCACGTCGGCGCCATCGGCATGCACCGTTCCCGCACTGGGTTTCACGATGCCGCAGATAATGCTGATCAGCGTGGTCTTGCCTGCGCCATTGGGGCCAAGCAGCGCGAAGATTTCACCCTGCCGTATATCCAGGTCGATCGACTTCAGTGCCTGGAAGCCGCCTTTATAGGTCTTGCTGACGCCGCGAACGGAAACGGCGTGCGGCGTCGAAGTGGCCTGATCGCTCATTGCATTCCTTGGTCTGGCGTGTTGCAGCGTTCGGGGAGTCTACGCCTGCTTTGCCTTGATCCGTAGGCCTGTATGCACTTGCCCATGAAAAATGGCCGCTATAGCTTGGCGCGGCTTTGGCTGACGTCCGCTTTCGAACCACGGTGGACATGGCGTCATCGCAACTCGCAACCTCGTCAACTCAAGCAAGGGATTCCCGTGGAAATGTCAGGCATCTTGTTTGGAACCACCGACTGGTCGTCCGTGGATGCGACTGAGCACAAGGGCGAGTCAGGCTTCGCCTATTGGCGCACGCGGCAGTTCGGCAGCATGAGGGTCCGGATGATCGAGTACACGCCAGGTTATCTAGCGGACCACTGGTGCACGAAAGGACACATTCTGCTGTGTGTGGAAGGAGAGCTGCACACGGAGCTTGAAGACGGTCGCGTGTTCACGCTGAAGCCCGGCGTGAGTTATCAGGTCGGCGATGGGGCGGAGCCGCATCGGTCGTATACGGATGTGGGGGCCAAGTTGTTTGTTGTCGATTAGGCGGGTGGTAAGTGCGCGATCCCGCAAAGTTTGGCCACTGCCGTCTCGCATAGTTTGGCCGACTTTGGGCGACTCCGAGAAGGCTAGTGACCCAGCCGAAGGTGGATGACAAGCCGGCCTATCTGTCGAAGAGCCCGATTACGGAGTGCGCATGAGGGAGATCTCCTCCATCCTGGCGCTTGCACGCTTAACTTCATCAGTAGGCTTTCTTGGCAAAGCCAACTACGACAGAGTTTGATAAGCCATCGGGGACAGAACCTCGCCCTACCGCCCCGTCATCTTGAGCGCAGCTTCGGGCAACCGTTCGCCTTGGATCTGGACCTTCGAGGCGCCCGTGTTGATCTCGGCAAGATCATCCGCGTCCAAGTCAAGCGCGACGGCGCCAAGGTTCTCCTCAAGGCGGTGCAACTTGGTCGTGCCCGGAATGGGGGCGATCCAAGGTTCCTGTGCCAGCAGCCAGGCAAGTGCAACTTGAGCGGGTGTGGCGCTCTTGCGATCGGCGACTGATCTAACGACATCGACCAGCGCCATGTTGGCCTTGCGGGCCTCCGGCGAGAAGCGCGGCACATGGTTGCGGAAGTCGGTTGGGTCGAACTTGGTGTTCTCGTCGATCTTGCCGGTCAGGAAGCCCGCACCCAGCGGGCTGAAGGGCACGAAGCCGATGCTCAGCTCCTTCAGCGTCGGCAGCAGCTCAGCTTCCGGTCCACGCCAGAAGAGCGAGTACTCGCTCTGAACGGCCGTTACCGGTTGCACGGCATGCGCACGTCGGATCGTGTGGATTCCCGCTTCCGACAAGCCGAAATGTTTGACCTTGCCCTCCGCAATCAACTCCTGCACCAAGCCAGCGACATCTTCGATGGACACTTGTGGGTCGACACGATGCTGGAAAAGCAGGTCGATGTGGTCAGTACGCAAGCGTCGGAGGCTGCCCTCGACGGCGATGCGGATATGGTCCGGACGGCTGTTGGTTCCACTGCCGCGTTCGCCGGTCCGAGGATTGATGTCGAAACCAAACTTCGTCGCAATGATGACCTTGTCGCGAATCGGCGCAAGCGCTTCGCCAACGAGGTCCTCATTGATAAATGGTCCGTAGGCTTCCGCCGTATCGAAGAATGTGACGCCATGCTCGTAGGCCGTACGGATCAGGGCAATCATCTCCTGCCGCTCCGACGCCGGGCCATAGGCGGAACTCATGCCCATGCAGCCGAGGCCGAGTGCGGAGACGTCGAGGTTGTGGTTACCAAGTTGGCGATGTTTCACAGGTTTACTCCGTTCGTTGTTTCAGCCACGCATTCACCCGCTCCATCGTCTGCCGCTCCTGGTCCGCCTGCATGACGAAGCCTTTGCTGATTCGCGCCTTCGGCGCATGGCTGGCGAGGATGGAAGAACTGTTTCCCAACCCGTAGCCACCATGGGTAACGAAGGGGATCAGGGTCTTTCCAGTCAGGTCGTGTGCGGAAAGGAAGGCGCGAATGACGGGAGGCGTGGTTTCTACCCAGATGGGGAAACCCAGATAGACGGTGTCATAGCACGCCATGTTGGGAATCCTGGCTTCCAGCGGCGGTTCATAGCCGCTATTGCGCTCCTGCCGTGCCTGCTCGACCGTTTCCAGATAGTCCTCCGGATAAGATCGGGCCGGCCGAATCTCGAACAAATCCGTGCCGAGCGTGCGATGGATCAAGCCGGCAACGACGCGTGTGTTGCCGGAACGGGAAAAGTAGGCCACCAATGCGCGCGATTCCGCATTCTTCACTTCGCCACCGCTTGCCTGAGCGGCCAAACCGATCAGAGGAAGGCCGGCGAGTGTCAGCATGACGGCGCGCCGCGCGGTGTCATGTTCAGATGTCATGTCGATGTCTCGCCCATCAGCGTCCCACGCGCGCCTGCAGGGCGGGTGGGTAGCGGTCACCTTCGACTTTGATCTCCTCGAGAAGCTTGGCGAGGCCGCGCATATCGTTGTCGGTCAGGACGACGGCGGCGGCACGGAGGTTCTCGTCCAGGCGGTGCAGTTTGGTGGTGCCTGGAATCGGCACGATCCATGGCTTGCGGGCAAGCAGCCAGGCGAGCGCGATCTGTGCGGGCGTCACGCCCTTGTCGTTCGCGATCTGGCTGAGCAGATCGACGAGGGCCTGGTTCGCCTGGAGCGCCTCGGGTGAGAAGCGGGGAACGATGCTGCGGAAATCGTTGCTGCCGAACTTCGTGTCGGCCCCGATAGCGCCGGTCAGAAAGCCCTTGCCCAAGGGGCTGAAGGGTACGAAGCCGATGCCCAGTTCTTCCAGCGTCGGCAGAATTTCCTGCTCAGGCTCGCGCCACCAGAGGGAATACTCACTCTGCAAGGCCGTTACCGGTTGAACGGCATGTGCGCGGCGAATGGTCTGGACGCCTGCTTCGGACAAACCAAAATGTTTGACCTTGCCTTCGGCGATCAAGTCCTTGACCGTGCCTGCAACCTCTTCGATGGGCACATCGGGATCGACCCGATGCTGATACAGCAAGTCGATCACGTCGGTGCGCAAGCGCTTGAGCGAGCCCTCGACAGCCCAGCGGATGTGGTCGGGCCTGCTGTTGAGGATCTGCTGCTTGCCGTCGGCACCGAAGGTGAAGCCGAATTTGGTGGCAATCACGACCTGGTTGCGCATCGGGACCAGGGCTTCGCCGACCACTTCCTCGTTGAGATAAGGGCCGTAGACCTCTGCCGTGTCGAAGAGCGTTACGCCTCGGTCTACGGCGGTGCGGATCAGCGAGATGGCGGCTTGCTTGTCGGTAGCGGGGCCATAACCGTGGCTCAGCCCCATGCAGCCAAGGCCGATGGCGGAGACTTCAAGTTGGTTAGAGCCGAGTTTGCGGGTTTTCATGGTGTCCTCCATGCGAACAATCTAGGGCCGGAGCATTGGCCGCACTAGATGGCATAATCGGAAAGGGTTCATAACCGGAGTGGATAAATGTCCACCGAGAGCTACGATCAGCTCGCGATCTTCTCGATGGTGGCGCGCGAACGCAGCTTCACTCGCGCGGCAGCCAAGCTCGGCATGTCACAGCCGGCCCTGAGCCGGGCCATGCGCCAGTTGGAGGAGCGGCTGGGTGTCCGGCTCCTTGCCCGAACCACGCGAAGCGTGGCTCCTACCGAAGCGGGCGAGCATCTGCTGCGGGTGATTGCCCCGCGATTCGAAGAGATTAATGCCGAGTTGGCCTTGCTCAGCGAGTTTCGGGACAAGCCCGCGGGAAAGCTGCGCATCACCGCGGGCGAGCACGCAGCGATCTCGGTGCTGCAGCCGGTACTCGCCAAGATCCTGCCCACCCATCCAGACATCCAGATCGAAGTGATCGTGGACTACGGCCTTACCGACATCGTGGCGGAGGGGTATGACGCCGGTGTCCGTTTAGGCGAGCAGGTTGCCAAGGACATGATCGCGGTGCGTATCGGTCCGGACGTACGGATGGCTGTGGTTGGGTCGCCGGGCTACTTCGAGCGGCATCCACGCCCCAGGACGCCGCGCGATCTCCTTCGGCACAATTGCATCACGATCCGCTTGCCGACGTACGGCGGCATCTTTCCCTGGGAGTTCGAGAAGAAAGGGGAGGAGCTCAAGGTTCGGGTCGAGGGCCAACTGGTGTTCAACAATATCGCCATGCGCCTGGACGCCGCGCTCAAGGGGCTGGGTCTGGCCTACATGCCCGAGGACTTGGTGCAAGCGCACGTTGCGAAGGGCCGATTGATACGCGTGCTCGCCGACTGGTGCCCCCCGTTCTCGGGATATCACCTCTACTATCCAAGCCGGCGGCAGAGCTCGCCGGCCTTTGCCTTGCTGCGTGATGTCCTGCGCTACAGGGACTGATCAGCCACTCATTTTTTCCCGGCCGAGTCACTCAGGTATCGATCGAGCGCCTGGCTTAGCCGCTCGCCGGCGTTTGCATCGCCGTGCGTGGCGAGTACCTGCGCCAGTTGCCGCAACTGGGGGACGGTCAGCCCGACACGGATGCTTGCCGCGACGTGCGAACGCAATTGCGGCTCCACGCCCGACATGGCGGCCAGCGCCCCGATGGTGGCAAGTTCGCGACTGATCCAGTCGAGATTGTCACGCTCGAAGATGTCACCAAACAAATGCGCCTGCAGGAATTGATTGATCACGGGCGCAAAGTCAAATACAGGGCTTTTGACCGGCCCACCCGAGATACGGCTCTGATTCGCCGCGCCTGCCACCAGCAGTGCTTCGCCCGTCGGAACCGGGTGACTTGGTCCACGCCCCGGTTCGTCGTGGATGCCATGTCGCTGGCGCGCATCCACCACGGTCTTCAGTTCGCCCAGCGCGTTGAGACTGCGTGGAAAGCCGGTGTAGGCATACAGCTGTACCAGAATTTCCTTGGCCTCGCTGATCGTCAGGCCCGCGTCCAGCCCCTGATTCAGGGCGGCATTGAGCCGGGCCATGTCGCCGGTCGCCATCGCAGCGGCGATCGGCGCAATGGTCTGTTGCTTTGCGGAAATCGTATCGGTGGTGGCTGTCGGGCGTGGCGAGGAAGACATGTTCTGTTGCTCCGAGCTGTTGGTCGCGCGTGCCGGCGAGAGCATCAGCGCCAGGCCCAGCACCCCGACGAGCACGTAAAACATGCGGTTAGTGCGCGCTGTATTGTTCATCGGATACTTTCTCCATCCATTCCACGCTCTTACCGTCCACGGTTCCGGTGACGGCAAGATGAGTCATGGCGCTCCCGGGTGCTGCGCCATGCCAGTGCTTGACGCCAGGTGGGCACCAGACCACATCGCCTGGATGGATCACCTGGACAGGCTTGCCCCATTGTTGCGTCAGCCCGACACCCGATGTCACGACCAATCGTTGCCCAGCGGGATGCGTGTGCCAGGCCGAGCGCGCGCCGGGTTGAAACGTCACGTAGGCACCCGATGCGTTGATCTCGCTGTTGGCCTGGAATAGCGGATCCACACGCACACGCCCGGTGAAGTGATCCGCTGGTCCTGTCGCGGAGTCTTGTGTGCCGGCCGCAATGACTTTCTGCAAGCCTGATTCGGCGGCCTCGTCGCGTTGTTCGGTCGCGCCCGCAATGGGAATCGCGGCGCAGGCCGCGAGTCCCAGCAAGATCTTGTTCATGCCTGTCACCTCGCACGTGCTGGAGATCACGTCAAAGTGTTCGGCCGTAGAACACGTGCAGTTTCCCCAGGGCGACGTCGACATACTTTGGAACCCAATAGGTCTCGATGTGGGTGGCTCCATCGATCAGAAATAGTTCCTTGTCCTCGGTGCCCGTTGCCTTGGCGAATGCATCCTCCGTCATGTAGAGGGTGTCAGCCTTGCTGCCGGCCATCATCAGCAGGGGTTTGTCGATCAGTTCGATCTGATGGGTCGCATCGAAGCGCATCAGGTCCACCAGGCTGCTCGTTGTGTACTTGAAGGTCGAGCCCGGATGCGCGTGCGTCTTCCAGTAGTACTCGTAGCCTTGGCGGTACAGATCAAACGGCAACTTGGCGATCTGTTCGTCCGTCAGATTGGCATCCCCTGAATAGAGGATCTCGCCACCGGCCGCTTCTTGTGCGCGGGCGTCCGAAGCTTGCTGCAGCCGCTGCTGAATCGTGGCCAGTTGCGAATCCCTGAAGCCGTTTCGGCGCACCCGGCCTGAGTTGAACATGCTCAGGGTCGCAATCGCCTTGAATCGCCTGTCGGTTTCCGCCGCGGCAAGCGAGTAGCCGCCACCGCCACAGATACCCAGTAATCCCAAGCGCGCACTGTCGACGCCGGGATAGCGAGCGATGTAATCCGCCATGCCATGGATGTCTTCAATCCGGTAGGCAGGCTTATCCACGTTGCGAGGCTGGCCGCCGCTTGCTCCCTGGAATGCGGCATCCGCTGTGATCGTGATGTATCCCTGTTCGGCCAGTCGTTGAGCATAGAGGCCGGCGACTTGCTCTTTCACTCCGCCATTGGGGTGCGCTACGACGATGGCGGGATACTTCTTCTGTGGATCGTAGTTCGCCGGCGTATATACGTTGGCCGATATATCGAGGCCATTCAATTTGTACGTGACCGGGTGAATGTTGATCTTTCCTGGTTCGTTCTGGGTGATCGCACCATCGTAGGCCAGGGTGAAAGGATTTGCTTTGTAGTCCGCGGCACCGCTGCCGCCGGCGAAGCCGATGGATGCCGCCATAAGTGACGCCATGAGAGTAGATC
>Ga0105240_10003366_pt1 | contig 24872 bp, 22 predicted proteins | sample KBSC54metaG_FD_80426 | JGI IMG/M metagenome (GOLD analysis project Ga0105240, IMG submission 80426) | Corn rhizosphere microbial communities from Kellogg Biological Station, Michigan, USA - KBS C5-4 metaG | ecosystem: Host-associated > Plants > Roots > Rhizosphere > Soil | place: Michigan, USA...
AACAAAAATATTCGTCACTGATTTCTCCAATAAGGTTCAATTGACCAGGCGGGCTCGGTTCCAATGGTAGGTAACTGGCGGGCTAGGCACGTTCAAAAGTGTATCACAGGCGGTTAGATGCAAGCAGTTAGATCAGGGCGCGCTCCACGAACTCACCCCGCTCATTGATCCAACAACAATATCGGGTGCGGACTTGATTTTGATTTCGAGAACATACATCGGCCTGAAGCATTACAGACGGATCCGATGATTGAACTAAATGCTTGGCGGCGTCCTTCGCGCTGCCCAGCGCGGGACATGGCAATTCCGGGCTGAACACCCTGGTACTTGCCTTATGCTTCTCCATGGTACGAACAAAGTATTGCATGCTATCCCTATGTTACCACCTCCGTTTTTCGTGTAGTAGGCTACTTTACTCCGACGAAAGGGGGTTAGAAGAGCGGCGGAGTATGATGAAAACCGGAGCACCGCCTTAATGAACAACAAACTGGTTATCGCCTTTGCGCTCGTCGCTGGACTGGGCCGGCACCGCAGGATTTGGCTCAGGGGCCTCGGCGCATTGTCCTGAGAAATTCGACTGGATGCGAAATCTGGAGCGCTGGTGGTAGTTCAATCCGACAGTTAAGCGAGAGATAAGTTCAAAGTAGGCAATACCGTTTTCGGTGGCATGTCAACTGCTAAGATTGGGCTCATGAGACTGCTGCTTAGCATCGTTCTCGCAATTCCCCTTTCGGCGGCCGCGGTGGACGGCGCCAAGATCCATTGGACGAGTACGGGTGCGGCGAAACAAGCGGTGATTCTGGTCCACGGATGGACCTGCGATGAAACATCTTGGGATGCTCAGGTGCCAGTGCTGAGCCAGAAATACAGGGTGATCACCCTGGATCTGCCCGGCCACGGCAAAAGCGATCCGCCCAAGGACGGGAAATTCTCGATGATTGGATTCGCTCGCGCGGTGGAGGCGGTGCGGGCGGAGGCGAAGGTGGACAAAGTCGTCCTGGTGGGTCACAGCATGGGAACGCCTGTGATCCGCGAGTATGCTCGCTTGTATCCGAAGCACGTCGCCGGGCTGGTGCCGGTGAATGGGTTATTGTCGATTTCCACAGGTGGGTCTCAGGGCAAAGGCCGCGCGGCGCCGAATCCCGGGGCGATGACCGGACCCGACGGCGTGAAGGCTCGGGAGGCTATGATCCGGGGAATGTTTACTCCGGCGACACCAGCTGCTATCCAGCAGCACGTTTTAAAGATGATGCTGGCTCCGCCGGAATCGACTGCTTCAGGTGCCATGATCGCGACGTTCGATACGGCCAACCTGAATGACTTCGTGTCGACGGTGCCGGTCTTGGGAATCTATGCCGGAAATTCGCCAATGGCGAATCACGACACTCTGAAGAAGGTCTTTCCGAATTCGGAGTACGTGCAAGTCGCGGGAACAGGGCACTTCGTGATGCTGGAGCGGCCTGAAGAGTTTAACCGCTTACTGTTGGCATTTTTGGGAAAGGTCAAGTACTGAAGCAAAGTGGAGCGGGTGCCGGTTCGCAATCGTATTGTATTTCTGGACTGGTTGCGGGGGTTGGCGGCGATCGTCATGCTCCAGGGGCACACCTTTGATTCCTTCCTCAAGCCGGAATTACGTGAGCAGCCGGCGTTCATCTTTTCACAATTTTTCGGCGGGCAGGCTGCGGCGATTTTCCTATTTCTGACTGGGATCACGTTCGGCCTCGGTATGCACCGGCGGGACGACCTTCCGCCCTGGCATCGAATCACCGGCGCGCTGCGGCGAGCCCGATATTTGTTCCTGTTGGCGATCGCCTTCCGGCTGCAGATGTGGCTCTTCGCATTACCGAAGCAGCCCTGGACCGATCTGTTTCACGTGGATGTGCTGAACGTGATGGGCGCTACCGCAGCGCTGCTTTCGATCATTGCGCTGGCTCAAGGGATGCGGCGCGTGCGCTGGGCCGCGTTTGCGGGAATCGTATTGGCGGCACTGGCTCCGGTGATGTCGGGACTCGAAACCGCACGAATCCCGGGCGCGATACGCGATTATTTCGTGCCCAGCGCGTCGTTCAGCATGTTCCCTTGGGGCGCCTATCTGGCGTTCGGGCTTGCTGCGGGAAGTGGGATCCCATTTGTAAGACGGGGCGAATGGAGCCGAGTGACGCAATGGGCGGCCTTATTAGGGTTCGGACTGCTGATCGCCGGGCGGTACTTTTCGAATCTGCCGTTTTCGATCTATTCCAACTCGAATTTCTGGTTGAATAGCCCGGCCCTGGTGGCTTGCAAGTTGGGGATCACGCTGCTGCTGGGTTCGGGCGCCTTTTTGTGGACCGAGTACTTCAGTGAAGGATGGAGCTGGGTACGGCTTCTGGGCACCACGTCGCTCGCGGTGTACTGGGTGCACGTGGAGCTGTTGTATGGGCGATGGCTTTCGTCGTACAAACAAATCCTCACGATTTGGGAGTGTGTGGTGGCTTCTTCACTGCTCATGGTGGCGATGGTCGGGATGAGCGCCGCAATCGGGCGTCTGCGGCAGAGATGGACGGACGACCTTTCGCAGAACAAGCGCATAGCAGCGTGACGCAACCGGCAACCGATCTGATATTCTGTCCTCACCATGCGGACTAGAATTCTTCTCCCAGGATTAATTTTTGCCGGCTGCGGAGCGGCGGCATTGATGGCCCAGGCCGGCAAAGTGTGGACGGCCGCTGAGCTGTTCACGCGCAACGTCGGAACCAAGGAAGATCAGGATACGGCGTTTCCACCGCACAAGATCATCGGAAACCTGTACTATGTCGGCACCCGAAGCCTGGGCAGCTTCTTGATCGTGACGCCGCAGGGGAATATCCTCATCAACAGCGATTACGAGCGTACAGTGCCGGTGATCAAGCAGTCGGTTGAAAAGCTGGGGTTCAAGTTTACCGACATCAAGATTCTGCTCGGCAGCCACGCGCATGGAGACCATATGGAAGGCGATGCGCTCACCCAGGAGCTAAGCGGCGCGCAAGTCATGGCGATGGCGGAAGACATCCCGGCGCTCCAGACGATGCGAACTCCCAGCGGTAAAGCTCGGCCCAACTACAAGGTGATTCACGACGGCGAGAAAGTCACGTTGGGCGGTACGACGCTGGTGGCGCACCTGACTCCCGGGCATACGCGCGGGTGCACGACGTGGACCGCGAGCATCGAGGACGGCGGCCGGTCGTACGACGTGGTGATCATCGGAAGCGTTGGCGTGAATGCGGGGACCAAGCTGATCAACAATCCGCAGGTGCCGCAGATCGCCGAGGAGTATCAGCGTAGTTTCCGGATTCTGCGTGGGCTCAAGTGCGATGTGCCGCTCGGGTCGCACCCGGCGATGTATAACTTAGCGGAGAAGTATCCGAAGCTGGGGAAGGGCCCGAATCCGTTCATCGATCCGCAAGGCTATAAGACGGAGCTGGATATTCAGGAGACGGCTTTTAATGCTGTTTTGGATGAGCAGAAGAAAGCCGCGAATGAAGGCAAATAGACGCAAGTTCACTGTGCTCCTGATCGGGATTGTGGGGAGCAGCGCATATGCGCAGTGGGTGAATTATCCTGCGCCCGGGACGCCTCGTACGCCTGACGGCAAACCGAATCTAACTGCCCCTGCGCCGCGTGCCTCCAACGGCAAGCCGGACCTATCCGGTCTGTGGCATGTGCAGCCGACGCCGCGGGACGAGATGGTGCGGTTACTCGGTGCTGATCTGATCAAAGCAGCCGATGCCACCAGCGTCCCTGGCATGGAGCTCGATACCATTTCGAAGTACGCCATCAATATTCTTCTGGACTTCAAACCCGAAGAAGCGCCGATGCGGCCGGAGGCGGCGGCTCTGTTCGCGAAACGCGCGCAAGGAGACGTGAGAGATCCAGGAGTAGACTGCCTGCCGCTCGGCATTCCGATTTCCTCACTGGTTTCCGAGGTGCACAAGATCGTTCAGACTCCGGGCCTGATCGTGATCCTGCTCGAAGTGGATAATGCACATCGCCAGATCTACACGGACGGGCGCAAGCTTCCCACGGATCCGCAGCCATCGTGGCTAGGTTACTCCACTGGTAAATGGGAGGGCGACACGCTGGTGGTGGACACCGTCGGATTCAATGACAAGGCCTGGCTCGATGTGCTCGGCCATCCGCGCAGTGAAGCGATGCACTTGGTGGAGCGTTACCATCGCCGCGACTTCGGTCATCTGGACGTGCAAATGACATTTGACGATCCCAAGATGTACACCAAACCGTTCAGCATCAAAATCACGCATCAGTTGATACCCGACTCCGACATCTTGGAGTACTTCTGTGCTGAGAACGAAAAGGATCGCGCCCATCAGGCAGCCCGGTAAGTTAGTAGTGGTGTCCGCGCAACCGGTCTGCGAAGCGCCGGCCCATCCGCTTCAGGTCCGGCTCGAACTCGGTCCACAGAGCGTCCTGAAAATACGAAGCAGCCGTAAAGCCAAAGTCTCTGGATAGCCGGGCGGTCGTGAGCGGTCTGCCTTCCCAAGCCGAAGTCACGACTACTGCGCTGGCTGTTCCGGCAAACCGGCTGTAGGCGGGGCGCCATTCGCCATCTGGTCCGATCGCGAGCGGGGCGTGCAATAAGGCATAAGACAAACGCTGACGAAAACCAGAAAGGTTGGATCGCCGGCGGCGAAGGTCTTCATTCAGCAATGCACCGGCAGCCAGTTCCATGGTAGTCCGGGCAGTTCGCCGCGTCAGAGCCCCTCCGATTTCATGCGGAAAGCAGTACGGAGGCCTGCCGCACTTGTTGAACTGAAAGGTCTGGTCGAATGCCGTCTCGGCGGCGACGACGCCAATCTTTTTCCAGCTATAGGTTTTCTGGACGTAGCTATCCCAACGCTCATGCAGATCTTGGGGATCGGGAGCTGCGTCCTGTGCCGCGAGAAGTCCGCAGGCAAACAGTAACGAAAGGCAGCGGATCATCCGTTCACTCGGGCTTCCACGGGCTGGTCGACAATTTGTTCTTTATCGCGATTCCAATAAAGCTTCTTGCCTTCGCGTTGCGCTCGCGCAGCCATGATCACCGCCACTGAGTGGGCGAAGCCATGTTCCACGGTCGCGTTCGTCTGGTTGCGGCCGCGAATGCACTCGAACCAGTTCTTCATGTGCGAAGGATTGGCGTCGGAGATGAAGGGAAGCGGCCCGTATGTCTTCTCGACGGCGCCGGTCACCAGACGCTGGGTAAACGGCAAGGAATGGAGCTTGTCCCCAAGTTTGATGGTCTTCTGGGACCGATGGACGAAGGGATTGTCTTCGTGATTTCCCTTTTCCTCCACCAACTTCCAGCGCTGGCTACCCTCTCCTCCAATATTGATGAGCGTAGCTTTCGTCCCCATGATGCGCGTGGAGCTATCGGAATCGTTGCCGAAACTGGTGGCGTAACTCACCAGGAATCCTTTCGGATACTCGAGCAGCGCATGGAACGTATCCGGATTTTCGCGGCCGTCGTGCCACGCATAGACGCCGCCCAGGGCCACGACTGACTTCGGGAACGGATCCTCCAGGAAGTAGTTCACCAGATCAATTCCATGGCTCATCCATTGGTCGGGGATGCCACTGGAGAAATCCTTGTAGAGCCGAAACTCAAAGTAGGCTCGCGGGTCGAAAGGACGGTAAGGCTTGTTGAGCAGCCATTTCTTCCAATCCGTGTCTTCCTCGCGGATCTGATCGACTTCTTCGCGGCCACGCCAGCGGGGACCATGATAGTTCCAGACCATCTCCACTTTGCTGACGTCGCCCAGCGCGCCCTGCCGGATCGATTCCTTGGCAGCGATCTGATACGGCTCGCTGCGGTGCTGGGTGCCGATCTGGACCACCTGCTTTCGCGCGCGAACGGCGTCACGAACCGCCTTCGCCTCCTCCAGCACGTTCGCCATGGGCTTCTCGCAATAGGCGTCCTTGTCCGCTTCGACCACCAGCTTGAGCATGGGGGCGTGTTGGAAGTCGGCGGTGGCGATGATCACAGCGTCCACGTCCTTCTCTGCCAGCAGATCTTCCATGTGCATGAAAGATCGCGGCGCGCGCCCATAGACCTGGGTGGCGGTTTTTGTGGCTTGCTCGCGATTCACCTTCCAGAGATCGCAGACAGCGGTCATCTCGGCGTTGTAACTGCCCTTTATGTCCGCGACGACGGATGCAAGCTCTCGCCCGCGTCTCCCGGCGCCAAGCAGGCCGAGGGAGATGCGATCGTTCGCGCCGATGATCTTGCCGTAGGAAAGGGCGCTCGTGCCGATGACGGTCGCTCCGGTAAGGAGAAACGATCTCCGGTCAATCTCTCTATCCCCGTTCAAAGCGATACCTCCGCTTGGACACACTTCGCCTGTCCTGAGTAGAGAGCCGAGCGGGCGCGTCGTGTCCCGCTTCACCCTGAGGCGAGATCACCACACCCTTCGGACGCTGAACCCAACTGACGCCCCCGTTAGAACGTCACGAGATCAGTCCGAGCATGTCCGTTATTTCTAGCTGAAGAAGTTTACAACAATGCGCGTCGAATTGCACGAACAAAATTAAGTTTTGCCAACAATTCTGGCTATCGCGAATACCAGTCCCGCAAGCGCACTTCGATGCCGCTACCTTTAAGCGCCGTCTCAAAGGCTTTTAGATCCGAACCCATGTAGTGATACGGGTAGACGATCTTCGGCTTAAACGCCTTAACCGCAGCCGCGGCTTCCTCCGGTGTCATGGTGTAGGGCAGGTTCATCGGAACGAAAGCGACATCGATGTTCTTGAGCGCACGCATCTCCGGGATGTTCTCGGTATCGCCGGCAACATACATCCGCAGTCCGCCGTAAGTGATGACGTAGCCGTTGCCGCGGCCTTTATCGTGATAAAGCTGCCCGGGGGCGGGGCCACGCGTCAGGTTGTACATGGGGATGGCCTCAATGGTCCAGGCGCCGAAGCTTTTGGTTTCGCCGTTGCGTAGAATGGTCGCGCCAGCCACGGTCTTAGCTACGGCCTCGGGTGCGACGATCACGGTAGACGCCTTCCTCAACTTGGCGATAATGGGCGCGGAGAGATGATCGCCATGGATATCGGTGATCAGGATCAGATCGGCTGCGGGGAAGCTGTCATAGCTGCCTTGAGCTGGATCGATTTGCACCACTTGGCCTCCGGCCTGAAGCATCAAGCCCGCATGCTGGATCGGCGTCATTGTGAGCGTGCCGGCGGAGGTTTTAAATTCCTCAGGCTTGCCGGCAGCAAGGGCGGCGACGGCGAGTGAAAGGAAGCACAACAGAGTGGCAATTTTCATGCAGCCATTGTATTGCATTAGTATGCTGCAGTGTCCAGAACGAGGACAGTAGTACTGGAACTATGCGCGCGTTTTTCCTCGCTTGCTCGCACTGGCAATTCTATTTGCGGCGGAACTGCTGCTCATCTCGGTTGTGGCCGACGGCGCCGAGCTTGCCACTCGGGGCGCTCGGACTTTACGGAGCGGCGGAGAGAAATGCTTTCCCCGGTGCGGTGAGCTTTCCCTGGTCATCGTAGAGGCCGTAGAGCCCTTTATCACCGAGTCCTGTAAGTGGGGGCTGATCGAAGATTTGCCACCAAATCGAGTAGCTCACATGAGCCCGCCGCATAGTGGTGATCGCGCTAGCAGCGTGTTCGAAAGCCGATTTGCCGAGGCCGCGATCGAAGCCAAACTCGCCCACCATGGCGTGTCCTTTGAATCGGTTTTGCAGCTCACGGAGGTCGCGAAAGAGCCGATCGGGAGTCGAGCCAATGCTTTCCCATGCGGAATAGCTGACGTAATCCGGCATAGTGACTGAAGGGATGACATCCTCCAGCATGCTCGGCAAATGAGCCTCCTTCAAGAACCGCAACGCACTGACTTCGATCACGGATATTACCGAGACACCTTTCAAGCCTTCGCGGAGTGCGCGCTGCCGGCCCGAATGGATGCCTTGCTCGCGAAGCTCCAGGAAATGCCGATACGCTTCCAAAGCATCGGCGGTCTTGCGTTTGGCTTCACAAGATGACCGAAAGGCCACGTTCGTCGCAAAGTAATACGCCGAATCGCAGTACAGCTCGTTGTCGCCTTCCCAATTGGAAATGCCGATGACCTTGCCGCTGCCACCATACGTTTTGTAGAGGCGATAGGTCAGATCGGCATATTCGCCGCGCGTCCGGTCGCGGTTCGCGGCATCGGAATAGTACGCTTTTTCGAGATAGCGCTTGTGCGGGTGTTGATCGGTCTTCGGATCTCTCGACTCGCATGCATCATAGGAGTTCGAATCTCCCCAAACCGTCAGAAAGATCGTACGAAACGCCCGATCCTTCAATAATTGGGCGTACGCTGGGAGCGAGACAAGAGATTCAAGTGACTGCTTTCCGTGGCACGCCCCGCCCATTCCGAAATCGGTTTCCGCGCTTGCGACCAGCGGAACTCGGATGGTCTGAAAGCCAGCCTGCTTCGCCAGGCGCGCACCCTCCTGCAGGCGATTGCCAGGGTATGTGCCGACCCATCCTAGATACACGCCGACATCGGCCGGAAGGGTCCTGGGCGGGACTTGTGAGTTTGCCCTCACCGCCAGCATTAAGAGCAAACAAAGGCTATTTTTTGCCGGAAGGAAATGCCGCATCGGCTGCTGAAACAATTAGGCGCTCCAGCGCATAGTTGGGATACTTCTTCGTCATTTTAGACCGGAACTCCGCGGCCGTCTTGAATGATTCAAGGGCGTCGTTGTAATCGTGGATGTAAACCTTCATGGCAGCGATAATGGACGCGTCCCGCCGCGCGTTGACCGATTGGTGTCCCGGAATCACGGTTATCGGTTTCAGGTTGTCGATCTGATCCAAGGTCTTGAGCCAGTCCTGGGGCATTTTCGGCGGCGTGAAGTGCGCTCCGCTGAACACAATGTCGCCGGCGATCACCGCCCGCAAGGACGGGATCCACACATACGAGTTATTCGGCCCGTCTCCGGTGACATCACCAACCACTTGCAGCGCCTCGCCTTCCAGGTTGATCGTGCTCTCTTGAAGCTCGTCGGGTAAGATCGGACCGGTAGTGGGGAGATTAAATCCAAATTCGGGCGTCCAGTACTTGATGCGCCCTTCCCATCCATTGCGGATGGCCATGACGGTGGTGGGAAGCGCGACGAACTTAGCTTTGGGAAAAACCTGTTTCAGGGCCGCAATGCCGAAATAGTGATCGGGATGGCCGTGCGTAATGTAGACGGTGGTCAGGTTCCGCTTGCTTTCAAGGATCATGGCCGCGACGCGATAAGCCTCGCTCATGACGAACTGCGTGTCGATCAGGACCGCGTCTTTCTCCCCATAGACCAGGGTGGAGTTCACCGAGAAGCCGTCGGGTCCGGAGGTGAAGACTCTTAGATGGAGTTTGGATTGCGCAGACAGCGTGGACGCCGCCAACAGAGCCAGCAGGATCCTGATTTTCACGTACCTAGTGTACGCGACGGCTGATTTCAATGCGAACTGAAAGCAACCTTACTGGCGTAGCCGATCCTGGAACCATCGCGCGCCGGGTATGCGGTCACCACTACGTGATCGCCGCGCCGAAAAGTATTAATTGTCCAGCCATTCAGCATCAGCAGGTTCGGGCTGCCCATTTCGAAGTCCCAGCCTGCGCCGGGCGAGGCTTTATCCGTGGCTTGCAGGTACATATGGACGTGAGGATTGTCCCACGTGATCTTCGTGACTGTGCCCGTCAGCATGATGGATTGGCGAGTATCATAGGTCACCGCTAGAGCGTGATGCGCCAGAACCGGTGCGGCCGCCGCGAATATGCTGATCCCCGCGATCAGTAGAAACTTTATTTTCATCGTGGTATACCTCCCGATGACTTATTTAGCTATACCTGAGCGGGTCGCGGCAGTCAAGGCCGTCTACACCGCGTGAGACATGCTGCGGTACTCCTGCTCCGATTCCGCTGGTAACAGAACCCACAGAGTGTAAACCCCGATCGCCGTGCCGAAAGGTATATCGATCAAGCTGAACGCTCCGAAAATAATTGCCAGCATGCGCGCCCAGGGCTGCCGCGCGAGAAGACCGCAGCCGGCCGCGATACCGATTCCCGCACAGATGAGGAATCCCATTCCGATCGCGGGCAGGACTGCATGGACAAACGGCGGCACATCGGGGGGAAACAGCCTGGCGCCGCCGAGTGCCATCAAAAAGATTCCAGGAATGAGTCGAAGCGCTGACAGCGCCAGCCACAGAATGCCTAACAGGCGAACGTGCCCGGCGATGCGGCCTTCCCGCGGCATAAGCGGCGCCCTGCCCAAGGACTTGCCGCATCTGGAACAAAACGTAGCGGATCCGCTGATCTGAGTTCCACAACTGTCACAGAACATGTCGCAACCTCCTTGCCCCGTCCTGAGCCAATATACGTCAGGCCGCTGTTATTTGTTCCGTGGTTGGAACACGGAAATGGACCATCCTGCGGCGACCACCACCAGGCAGCCGATCACGTTGTACCACAGGAACGCGGATGTAAATTGCGCTGTAATGAAAATGGCAGCCTCGCCGGCCAGTACTCCCACGAACGCGCCCGTCGAGGTGCAGCGCTTCACGAAGAATGCCAGTACGAAGACCCCCAGCATCCCTCCGTAGAATAAAGACCCGACCTGGTTGACGGCTTCGATCAACGCCCCGAATCCTGAGGCGGTGCTGGCGAACGCCATGGCGTAGATGCCCCAGAAGACCGTCGCGACGCGGGAAGCGCCTAGATAATGTTTATCGGAGCTATCCTTCGCGATGTGGCGTTTGTAAATATCGATCACCGTAACCGTGGCGAGCGAATTGATCTCCCCGGATATCGCAGACATGGCGGCAGTGAAAATCACCGCGACTACCAGGCCGACGATGCCGACAGGAAGGTAGTGAGTCACGAAGGACAAAAAGATGTAATTGGTATCGTTGGCGCCGCTGACGTTTAGAGCATCGGCGCGCGCCGCGTCCAAATTCATTTGTGCCGCGCGAAACTCCTGGAGTGCGCCCGGCTTTGAAGAAACGATTCCGCGTGCGGCGGCCTGGCGCTGGTCGAATGCGTGTTCATAGCGGTTTTCGAGGGCCGCATACTGGGGTGAAGATGCGATCTGCTCCATCACCACCGGCTGGAACACAATGGGTGGCCGGACGAACAGGAACACTACAAATACCATCGCGCCAATGAATAGGATGAAGAACTGCATGGGCACCTTCGCGATGGCGGTTAGCACAAGCCCCAAACGGCTTTGCCCGATGGACTTGCCGGTCAAGTACCGCTGTACTTGGCTTTGATCCGTCCCGAAGTACGCCAGCGCCAGAAACATCCCGCCAATCAGGCCGCTCCAGATGTTATAGCGATCATTCCAATCGAAGGTTGTGGTGACGGCGTTCAGCTTCCCGGCCGCTCCGGCCAGCTTTACCGCATCGAGAAACGAAACATCGGGCGGCAGCATCGAGATGGCGACGGCGAACGCGATCACCAGGGCCAGCATGATTACGGTCATCTGTTGGACATCGGCCCAGGTGACCGCCTTGATCCCGCCCAAGGTGGTGTACAGCACCACCAATCCACCCATGATGAGGATAGTTACGCTGAAGGGCCAGCCGAGGACCACCGACAATACGATCGCGGGAGCGGCGAGCGCGAGTCCCGCGCCGAGCCCGCGCGATAGCAGAAAGATGATCGTGACCAGAAGGCGCGTTTTGGCGTCGAAGCGGTATTCCAGATACTCGTACGCCGTAAACACTTTGGCGCGGTGGAAAATCGGCACGGCGGTGGCACAGAGGATCACCATCGCCAGGGGCAGCCCGAAATAGAATTGCACGAAGCGCATGCCGTCGACATAGGCTTGAGCCGTAGTCGAGATGAAGGTAATGGCGCTGGCCTGAGTGGCGATGATCGAGAGTCCCATGGCATACCACGGCATGGTTTTGTTAGCCAGCATGAAATCCTGCGTGCTAGCCGAGCCGCGTCCGCGCCACAGGCCGTAGGACACCAAGAACACCAGCCAAGCGAACATTACGACCCAATCGAGGGGTCTCATGGCTGAAACGATTTTGTGAACCAGTAAAACAGCCCAATTACGCAAGCCAGATAGATCACGACCAGGGTGTAGACGCGACTCCAGGTCCCGAGAAACGGCGGAGGCTCATCGGCTACGGTACGCTGAGGGTCGGTCACTGGCTTGTGTTCATTGCGCTTTGGCCGCGCTTAGCATATTCGCAAACAAGCGATAAGCGCCGGGGACTCCGGCCGGAAGCTCGCGGAACCAGTCGTATGCGGAGAAAATATACGCGCCCTTCCCGATGGGTGTGTACAGCATGCCGCCGCGCAGCGGCATTTCGCCGGGGTCGTGCGATTCGAGCACGCTCACGTACCTAGGATCCCATTGGTCAGAGAAATACAGCCCGCGCTCCTGGACCCAGCCGTCGAAATCGGCACTGGTGATCTGATTGGGCACGTGCAGCAGGCGAAGGTCGGGATTGGGAAAAGCGATGGGAGCTTCTTCCACCGTGACGCGATCGTTACGGCTAATGCGGATAGGATACGGTCCGATGTGCGCGAGCAATCCACCATCTCCGGCGGCTGCGACTGCGGGTGGCGGTGCGGGAGCAGGCTGGGCGGGCGCTGCCTGGGCCGCTACGGGCGCGCCACCTTGAGGAGCGCCTTGACCGGGAGCACCTTGAGGGGGTGCGCCGCCTTCCGGAACATTGTATTGCACGATCAACGTCCCACCGTTACTGGCATAATCGAACAGCCGCTGGTAATTCGCGCGGAGATCGGGACGGGTATTGAAGGCGCGCACTCCAGTAACGATCGCATCGAAGCGCCCCAGATCCCCGTGGCTCAGGTCAGACTCGGTTAGCAAAGTCACTTCGCAGCCGAGCTGACGAATTGCCTGCGGCACGTCGTCGCCGGCACCCATTATGTAGCCGACGGTTTTCGCCAAGATGCGAATATCGGCACGCACCAGAGTGGCTTGCGCTGGCGGCAGGAGTGTCTGCGTGGTGATATGCGGATACTGGATGACTTCCGTCCCCGTTGAGACGGTCTGAGTTCCCACCTGAGCTATCGCACGGATTTTCCCGCGAGAGTCGCCTGCGGGTGGAACCAGATTGAAAAAGACATTGGTCTGTTCTTCCGTAGCCGCCAGTTCGAAATGACTTGAAGCCGGATCGGCGCTCCAGCCGGTGGGCACATCGAGGTGCAGCTCGCCGGCGACTTTGCCGCCGTTGGATCGCACGGTTACTTCAATTCTGCGTGGCTTGGCATCGCCGAAGACCAAAGCGGATTCGGGCAGGCTCACCGCGACTGGAGGAATCACCGTGAAGGGCCGAATCTGTTCGCCATACACGCGATCCACATAGCGATACTGTACGGGGCGAGTCAGCTCCAGTTCTGTCCCGGCTATTTGCACGCGAAAATGCGCGTTTAGGGCGGGCGGGTTTTCGGGCAATCCGATGTCGCGGGGATCGGGGACGGAGTAGAGCGCTCCGTCTTTTGGGCGCTCCAGCCAATACGGCTGGGTGTAGGGCTCATTCTGCGGAATGGCAAAGCTCGCGTTGTATCGGCTAGGCTGATTGTTCGCAAGGACGGTGGGCGCCAGATTCACCGTGGGAGCGCCCTCCATGCCGGTGAGGCGGATTCCGGTCAGGGCGACCTGGTTGGGCAGTCGCTGGATCGCAGTGAAGTTCACGCGAAGCATCGCTCCTGGACTGACGGCGGCCTTATCGGACTGAGCCTCGAGCGCTAAGCCGGAGCACAGAACCATGGTCTCATCCAGCTCTTTAAGTTTCCGTTCGGCCATCGGATCCTTGGTGGCGGCCACGATAGCGGCGATCAGAGGCCGCGCCTTCGCGAGCTGAGGGAGGAGCGCTTCGGGACGCGCAGGGACGAAAGAATCGAGCGCCTGCTTCACGATCTGACCCACGACCGCGCCGCCCGGCAGACGGTTCCAGGTAATGTCGAGATTTTCGAAAAGATCCTTGGTGGGCTTGTCCCCGGCCACCGTTTCCATGGGAGCGAGCTGCGAACCTTTGGGTTCCGCCGAGCCGGTCCCCTGCGTGCGATTCTCGCTACGGCTCGCCCCGCCGATTTCAGCGTAGGAAGCTCCCAGCTCGGGCGAATAGACACCCACATCCAGGTTCAGACGGTCGGCTGGGGGGGTGTCGTCGGCCTTGTTTTTTCCAGCTCTGCCCTTATTCTGCCCCCCGCCCGGAAATCCTGCGTTCATCATTAGAAGCTTGGGCGCCCAGGGCTGGACGTAAGTCAATTGCTCGGGAAACTTAGTGGGATCGCCCGCCAGCGAAAACGCTTCCTTACCGAGAATGGAGGACGCCTGGTGATGCCCGTGCCCGTCTCGAGGAGTCCCGGAGAATACCAGAATGACGACATCTGGGCGGAATCTCCGGATGTTATAGACCACGTCGCCCAGGACCTTATTACGATCCCATTTTTGCAGCGTCTCGGCCGCAGTTTTCGAAAAGCCGAAATCGATGGCGCGAGTGAAGTACTGCTCGGCTCCGTCGATCCGCCGGGAGGCCAGAAGCTCCTGGCTGCGGATGATGCCCAGTTCGTCACCCTGCTCGGGTCCGATCAAGTTTTGTCCACCCTCGCCACGAGTGAGCGATAGATATGCGGTTCGAACATGCCGGCCGAGCGCCAGGTACGCCAATACCTGTTCCCGTTCGTCGTCGGGATGTGCGCCGATCATCATAACGCTTCCGAGTGTGTTCAGCCGTTCCAGAGCCTCGCGGATCTCGATCTCGCCGCTCAAGATCCGCTGGCCGCGAATGGGGATGAGGCCTAGCACCAGCAGCGCACAGATCGCCGCGCGAGGCGCCCAGTGGCTGAGCTTCACTGCGTGTTTATAAAAGGTTCGCAAGAATAACCGGGGTAGAGTGGTCACGGCAGTTTGATCTATTCTAGCAATGCCCGATTCAGGCGGGGCGGGACGCGGCACGCCTATTGTGGTCGCAAATCTACTCTATCTCGAGGGGTGCAACGCGCCGAACCTTGTTACCGGCGCTGTCCAATGCCTGGACTTCCAACAGGTAGGAACCGGTCTCGAACTGTGTCAGGGCCATGGATACACTGACGGGAAGCATTCCGCTCGCGTTGGCGGTCTGGGTGTTGAGCTTAACTACCCCCGAGTCGGTCTTGGGCTGCGTGGTATTACGGTCCAGCACTCGGATCTGAATACCGACATCGGGACGCTTTTCCGGCTCCGCGGAAACCAGCAGAGGCTCGTAAATCTCGAAGTAAAAACCAGCCGGATCGGTCTTTTTGAAGCGGTTTGAACCGTAAGGGATGATTCTCTTCCCGTTCGCAATCAGAGGCGCCTGATCATCGATCAGCAACGCGTCCACATCCAGCCGCAAATCCGTGGCCGGGTGCGATTCCTTACTGAGGGCTAGTCCACTCATGTTGAACTCGTTGGTCTGGTACGTGCCGACGACCAGCGGCATTTCAAGTTTTCCGAAGCCGTCGCCGCCCGCGCTGAAGACGATCTTCAGAGTGTACGCTCCGGAGGCGACGTCGAACTGATTTTCGTAGTGCAGTGGCTTGAGCTTGAGACTGTCGACCTCGCGTTGATCCTCGTAATCCAGCTTCAGAGTGTCACTGAAACGCGCGCCGATGGTGCCGTCCGCGGCGGTTGCGATACCCAGGATGTCCACGGCCGCGTGAAGCTTGCCTTTCTGCTTCTGGAACTTCAGCGAGTCGGACGGAATTTCCATGGCCACATTGACTCGCGCCATATTGGGTGAAGTATAGAAATAGGGAATCTGCATGGAGGCGCCGATGGTGCCGGGCTGGGTCGCGGCGGCCCGGCTTTCCAGGGTCTTTTCGACGGGCGTTCCGGACAACACATCGCGGGGTTTGGCGTTGCAATATTCAGGACGGGCTCGCACTTGGGTCCCGCCGCGATCCACTTGCACGCGCAGCTTATGGCAACTTTCATCGGTTGTAGCGGGCGGCGTGTAACCGATCAGGTAATACTCGTTCTGTTCCAGCCCGATCTTTTGGACGCCCGCAAGCAAGTCGTTGGTATTGCGTATCTCGAGCCCGCCCGTGCCGCTTACCAGGAGATGCGCGACCTCTTGATTTGGCCGCGAGTATTGGCCCATATTGGGCACCTGGTTGCGATTGCGAGGATCGTTGGGATTCCCCGGTTGGGTATTTGGGTTTGGATTGTTGCCAGGGAAGTTGTTCGGGCCGCGTCCAGTCGTCCCGCTGTTGCCGGGGAATCCATTGCCTGGATTCGAAGGTGCACCGGCTCCGCCCCCGGGCGCGCCGCCCCGTCCACCAGCACCCGCTGCTCCCCCGCCGGTTGCGCCGCCGCCCGCCGCGCCCCCGCCTGGTGCAGCGCCACCGGGTGCGCCGCCACCACGGGCCTGCGGCATGAAGGATGTTGAGAATCCATCCGATGCTGCCGTGTCCCCTAGAAATGACACCGGCTCGAGCAATGTTCGACGAAGACCTGCCAGCAGACCCGACGGCCGTTCCGGGAAAGTTTGTGCGATTCTCCCCACGCCGCGGACGTCCACGGTATACACCGTAACGTTGGCCATATTGCACGCGTTGACCGCGGCATTCAGATCGGACATGTGATCTTCACTGATTTCAAGTCTGCCCGTAAACAGGATCAGGGCTTTCCGTCCCGGATAGGAACTCAGGTTCCGCGCCATGATCTTTAGAGCCGCGAGCGCGGTGCGGGCGACGGCGTCAGAGCCGGGGCCGCTGGCGCCGTTGGTAATGCCCAAGGTTCCATTTCCGCCTTGCCCGACGGCCGGAAGACCGCCGCGACCCGCGCCAGCGCCGTTCATGCCAAAGTCAGTACTCGATCCTCTCTGGCCTGGGGTTTGCGGCGACGAAACGATCGCCTGCTTAACCTCTCTCAATGCCTTCGATAGAAGCTCGGGGTCGGCAGTGAAGCTTTGAGTCAGCTTCAGAGCGCCGCCAAAATCGGCGACCGCCATCATCCGGTTGGGCCCGAAGTTTGCCGCCGCGAATTGTGCGGCCGACTGCCGGGCGCGCTCCTGATCTGGCAAACTCATGCTGGTGTCATCGAAGAAGAACACCACATATTGCTTCTGCGCGTTCGGGGACTGGGCGCCCTCGAACGAGAAGCTTTTCACCATCTGTTCGTTTTTGTCTTCCCAAATTCGAAAATCCTTGGCCGTGAGATCGCGAATGTAGTTGCCTTTTTTATCGGTAACTACGGCGTCTACCAGAACCAGTTTGGTCTCAGTTCGAAAGACATTTCCGGAATCGGCGGAGGCATTAGTCTTTGGGGCTTGAGCGGGCAGCATGCTAGCCGCGAGGCAGACCACCGATGCGATTAGCGTTACGCGTCGAATATGCACGGACACCTCCTAAAAAGGAATCTCTACCACGCCGTTGCGGGCCGACATGGTTTGTCCTTCGGAATCGCGGACGACGAGCCTGACCAGGTAGCTTCCCGGCGTCACGTCCAGAGTGGTCTTGACCGTGATGCCTGAGGTAACCGTTTCCAGGGTTTGATCGCGCAAACGCAAGTCGATAATTCTCTGAATTCCCGTGACGAAGTTACCGTTCCGGTCAAATGCGCTCGCGACCACAGTCAGAGTGTTCAGATTTCGATCGTCCAATTTCCGGAAGCGGAGCAATTTCAGATTCACCTTGGCCAGAACATTGATCTTAACGGCGGTCTCTCCGGCACGGGCGTATTGCAGGCTCAAATCCACCGGAAGCTCCTGGATTTCGTCGCGTGAAAAGACTGCTTCCGAAATCTCTTGTTTGGCCTGCTCCTCGGAATTGACCGCGTGCAGGGGAGCATAATACGCGTTACGCGCTTGCAATTCGAGCCCCTTTTGATTCTTGATCGTAACTTTCAAGCCATGACGAGAACCGTCGAGCCTCAGATTCTGGGGAGAGAATCCCAATATGTAGATGTACTCCGGTTGCGCCACCAATTCCCGGAATCCCTCGAACAGCCCATTGTCGTTGTGGAAGAACCGCCCGCCGGTCGCGTCGGCGAATTCCGCCATTACATCTGAATCCGCGGCCAGGGCATTCTGCTGCATCAGCATCATCAAGTTCGTTGTCGAGACGCTGGCGCGTCCACGCTGGCTCGCGTCGCCTCCAGGAATAACTGCATAGACACCGCGGACATCGAGTGAATTCAGCGTCACATTGGCGCGGATCGCACGATCCATCACTTCGGCCTCATCCTGGCGCATGTCCGTTGTGAGGAAGAACCCAGGCGAGACCAGAATCACGCTCCGGCTTCCCGGCGTCGCGGAAAGACGCCGGATCACGTCCTTCAAGACGCTCAGGTCGAGGCGGCTGTCGTATTCTCCGCGGGTCAGAGCGTTCATTTCCGTGGCGTGTGCCTCGGCTTGGGCGATGTCCTTCTGTTGGCTCGTGTACCCCCGGCACGCCATGACTTCGTCGACCGCGGCGGCCGCAGCCTGGTCGTCAAACCTGTTGATGACAGCATCGGCCCAATAGTAGTTAATGTCCAGGCAGTCGGTCGCTTCCCTTATTTTGGCCTGCGGCATAATGCGTTTCAGGGTGTCACGCAGCTTGTCGCGATCATCCGTGAAATCGAGAACAACCTGCCCCGAGGTGGTAAAGATTGCGGCGCGGCTGCCGGGTGCGAGCGATTCGCCTAGATGGCGATCCGCGGCAACCCGCGCGGTCACCAAATCGGCGGCCTTCAGATGCATGTCATCGAAGAGATAGGCGATAAAACGATCTGGCACGGGCGCCGGTGGACGAGCGCCCGCGGCGGTTTCGTTGCCTTTTTCGTCTAGCGCGGACGCGACCACGGGTGGGATAAAGGGTGCAGCCGGCTTCTCCACTGAAAACCGAGTGATGATCTGGGGCTTGCCTTTGTCGAAAAGCTGAAAATCATCCTGCTTGAGGGTGCCGATGGCCTGACCTTTTCCATCGCGCACGACCACGGGAACCAGCACCAGGTTCACGCGACTGCTGAAGGTAACGGGCGCCTCGCGGGAACTGACCTCGGGGGTTGGCGCTGGAGTCTGCGCATTACAGAACGCTGCACATGAGCCAACAGCGAGCCCGATTTGTAATATCAGTTTCGTAAAAATGTCGCCGGTTTCCTGGTTTATTGTAGCGCGATCTACGTGACAACCAAGCCCGTCGAATGCGAGGCATCACTGGCACTGTGTTGTGGCGCTCATCCGAACCAGGGGCGGGGCGACAGTATTCGTCTGAAAAACTTGGATCGCCACCGAGTCGCCCGCTACCGCGGAAAAAGGATGGCTCGTGTCCGTACTAATGACGGTGGCGCCGGCGATGGAAAGCGACATCGAAGCCGTCATCGTGGTAGCGACTCCGTTCTTCATAAGTGTGAAGGTCAGAACGTCAGGGGCGACACTCCCCGTGATCGTACCCGCAATGTAGAGTGCATTAAATGTACAAGCCGATGACATGATGGTTGCGACAGCGCCAATGGTCTGATTGGTGATCGGACCATTCAAGCCGGCAAAGGAAGTCGCAGCGCCTATATTGGAAAACTGGGCGACAAACATCTGCGGCGGCCCCGGTGAACCTGTCGCGCCGGCGATGCCTTGGGGACCTTGAGCACCATTCGTCCCATTGGTCCCGTTCGTTCCGTTGCTTCCAGACGCGCCTGTCAGGCCCGTGGCGCCTTGCTGCGCGAGGAGCGCCCAGGGAACTCCGCTGCTCGGAATATTAGCGATATTTCCGCTGGATAAGCTGATATAGCTCGATCCGTTGAAAAATACGGCATCTCCCGTACTGTAGGTAGTCGCGATACTCCAAGTCCCTTGGAAAGTAACCGGCGGGCCGATCGGCCCCAAGGCTCCGTTGGTCCCGGCGACACCCTGGATTCCTTGTACACCTTGCGATCCAGCCGGTCCTGGAGTTCCGGGGAGTCCAGGCGGCCCGACCGCCCCACCAATTCCCGTATTTCCGGGAGGACCCTGCGGGCCGGTGGGTCCCTGCACAGTGGCGGCTTGAACGTAGTATCCGTTCAGGTCGATCACCAGATCACCGTTATTGGTGGAGAGTACCTGGATTCCTCCATCCGCGCCCGAAGCCACCAGCGCGGAATTGGCAACGATGCCGCCCTGCAAGGCGTTCAGGATCACTGTCCCGGGCCAGGCAGTATCGTCCGGCCAAGCCGCTATCCACGCAACCGTTTGTCCGAGTGGGGTGATGGAGATGAAATTCAGCGAATAGGCCGAGGCTACGGGCACGCCGCAGTTAGACAAGCCAATCGGAACGACGCGCGCCTGACCGGCGACGAGCGAAGGAGGGCCAAATGGCGTGGGCTTGCCCGAGCCACCCTCAGTACGTGTATCCACGATACGGCACGGGGTAATAGCGACGAACACTAAATTGGACGTGCCGCCGGCGAGGGCAAGGTTCTGATCGCCTATTGCCTGCCCGCTCGACCGGTGCAGGGGCCAATTCTTGACCGGTATCGTGTCCGGATGAAGCCCCTGCGCAAGGGTCGACGAAATCGAAGCACCTACGACGATCAACATGACGCCGTGCAAAAAAGCCGCACAGTGTCCCCGCGGACATTCACAGTTCAACTAAAGCAGTGGGACGAGCTGCAATTATTCTCACTTCATTCGCGTGCCTCAACGCCCAGAATTTTATGATCCGCTGGTGGTGCCGGCCGCTTGACCCATCATCTCCTTCATTTTCTTCTTCATTTCCTTGGGTGTAGGTTCTGCGATATGCGTAGCTATCATCCAGGTGTAGCCGTCAGGATCGACAACGGCTCCGCTACGGTCGCCCCAGAACATATCCGTGACTGGTCCCTTAAGCGTCGCCCCCAACTTCACCGCGTTGGCGACCACCTTGTCCACTTTTTCCACCGGGAGGTATAAGGTTACGGGCGAGTCGCCGATGCTCTTCGCGCTGCGGGCACCGCCCATCTCCGGCGATAGCATCAAGGTAGCATCTCGAAGTCTCAGTTCGGCATGTATCGGCTTGCCGTCCGGACCGTTCATGATTCCGCGGCTGGTAAAACCGAACGCCTTTCGATAGAAGGTCACTGCCGCCTTTATGTCAGCCACCGTGAGTATGGCCGATACCGCACCATACAGTTTCTTATTGAGAGGATCGATCTTTTTCGCCATGGTTCTCCTTTCGAGTAGTCGTCACCATTCTACTCACAAGGGTGCTGAATCCGGCGCACCACAACTCACAAGTGTTCAGCAACACCTAGCGCGGCGGGAATTTGCGGCTGCGTGCTCGTCCTGGAAGCGCCGCCATTCGTCGGGAGAGTGTACGGCGCCGTGCGCGGCCAAATGACGCTTATAAGCGTTCTGATCGGATATCTCTGCTACGATCCCCATGATGATTTGGGCCAGGGCCTTAAAGAATGCGCTCATAACTCCTCTGCCAAACGCGACGGAACAAACGGCGTCTCGGTAGTCTTCGAGGTCCGTGTGCCGCCCAAGACGCCGATCCACACGCGAATGGAGTCGACGAGAATCGTCGCGACCAGAACCAGGAAGATCCCGGTCACGGCCGCATCCAGTCGCGCATTGAAGATGAGGGCCGACGTGGCGGCGGTCTGCGGACCGGCCGCAAGCTGATCGGCCTGCGCCAGAAAGCCGAGCGCCGGGAGCGGAGAGAAAATCTTCTCCCATCCCGCCACGAAACACACCACTACGAGCCACACCAGCGGGATCGAGGTCACCCACATATAGCGCGCGCCGTGCGCTTTTACAAGGATCGTGGTCCCCACGCACAACGCCACAGCGGCCAGCAACTGATTCGCGATCCCGAAGAGCGGCCACAGCGTGTTGATGCCGCCTAAGGGATCAATCACGCCCTGATACAGGAAATAACCCCATGCGGCGACGATTACCGCGCTCGTAGTCAGCATCCCCGGCTTCCAATTGGTCTGACCCCATTTAGGCCACACTTCTCCTAGCATGTCCTGCAACATGAATCGGCCCACACGGGTACCGGAATCGAGCGTCGTTAAGATAAACAGCGCTTCGAACATGATGGCGAAGTGATACCAGAATGCCAGCAGCGCACGGCCCACTCCGCTCGAGACGAAAATCTGCGCCATGCCCAACGCCAGCGACGGCGCGCCGCCAGTTCGATAGAACAGCGTCTGTTCCCCAGCATCGCGTGCCAGGCTCTGCATGTCGGCCGCCGTCACCGGGAATCCCCAGCCGCTGATGGTGGCGACTGCGGCAGCGGGAGTCGCTCCCACGATACCGGCGGGAGAATTCACTGCGAAGAACACGCCGGGTTGGAGGGAGGCCGCGGCGATCAGAGCCATGACCGCGACGAAGCTTTCGAGGAGCATCGATCCATAGCCCACTGCCACTGCGTGGCGTTCCCGCGCGAGCAATTTAGGAGTCGTGCCCGACGAGATCAGGGAGTGGAATCCGGAAACGGCTCCGCAAGCGATGGTAATAAAGCAGAACGGAAAGATCTTGCCGGCGAAGATCGGTCCGGTGCCGTCGACGAAACGCGTGAAGGGCGGCAGTTTCAGCTCGGGACGCAGGAAGATAATCCCCACCGCTAGCAACATCACCACGCCCAGCTTCACGAAGGTGCTCAGGTAACCGCGCGGGGCCAGCAAAAGCCATACGGGCAGGGCACTGGAAAAGAATCCGTACACGATGAGCGCGGACGCCAACGCCGCACCCGAATACGTAAACCAGGGAGCCAAGCTAGGAGACTGCGCGACCGCTTGGCCGCCATAGACGCTGGCCATCAACAGCACGAATCCGATGATCGACGTTTCGACGACCTTTCCCGGCCGCCAGAATCGCAGATACAGGCCCATGAACACGGCGATCGGCATAGTGGCGGCGATGGTAAACGTCCCCCACGGGCTGCCTTTGAGCGCGTTGACCACTACCAGTCCGATCACAGCCAGCAGGATGATCATGATCAGCAGCACGGTGATCAACGCAGTAAAGCCGCCCACTTTGCCGACTTCTTCGCGGGCGATCTGGCCGAGCGATTTACCATCCCGCCGGATCGATCCGAACAAGATCACGAAATCCTGCACGGCCCCCCCGAGCGTGGCTCCAATCACGATCCACAGGAAGCCGGGAAGGTAGCCGAACTGCGCGGCCAGGGTCGGTCCCACCAGCGGGCCTGGACCGGCGATCGCAGCGAAATGGTGGCCGAAGACGATCCACTTATTGGTCGGCTCGAAATCATGACCGTCGCGGAGGCGCTCCGCGGGGGTGGCACGCTTGTCATCCAGGGCCATGACGCGCGCCGCGACAAATCGCGCATAGAATCGGTACCCCACTAAGTAGGTGCAAACCGAAGCAATCACCAGCCAGGTGCTATTGACCGGTTCCCCACGATTGCTGGCTACAGCGCCCATGGAGACGGCGGCCGCCAGAGAAATCCCCGCCCATAGAAGACGCCCAAAAATTCGGCTCATAGCTTCTTGACAAGAATAGCCGACCTGCGGGCGGCCTGCACAGTTCGCGGAGGGGTCTATTCGAACGCCGCTGCTCAGCCGATTCATACCTCGTGGACATAGGCAGGTACCTAAGGGGAACGCCCGAGTCAGGCTTAAGCGAAATCTCTTGGCGTATAGGAAAATCTCGGACCGGAATTCGGGGGAAGAACGATTTGTCGGGACGCCATAAGTCACGTAGTCTCATGGGTGAGGGGAAGTCTACATGCTAAGGACAGTAATCATCGGCCCAGATGCTAAGCAGGCCCAACAACTCGCGAACGCGCTAAGCGCGCTAGCCAATGAACTGTCCGTCGGCCGCGTTTTGCCCGATTATCCGGACGATGGCGAGCTGGTTCGCACGCTGCGCACACATGCTCCCGACGTCATCTTCCTCAGCTTTGAAAGAAGCGATCTCGCCATCAAGATAGTCGAGCGCGTAGCACAGGAAGTGGAAGGCGTTCAGTTCGTGGCCTATCATCGGGACTGCGACGCGGCGACGCTCCGCGAAATCATGCGCGCCGGAGTGCGCGAACTGGTAGCCGAACCGTTCGAACTAAACGCATTGGTTGAATCGTTGCGGAATGTAAAGACGTTGGTGGAACAGAGACCGCCGCTCTACACTGCCAAAGGCAGGATTTATTCGTTCCTTCCGGCCAAAGCCGGTTCCGGGGCGACCACCATGGCCCTCAATCTGAGCGGCGCGTTAGCCCGAGTGCCAAATACCAGGGTGCTGCTTTCCGATATGGATCTCAGCTCCGGTATTTTGCGTTTCTTGCTTAAGATCCGGAATGAGCACGCCATCATGGAAGTCCTCGAGCATCTGCATGAGCTGGATGAGAATCTGTGGCAGCAACTGGTCACCACCGTGGCCAAACTGGATGTGCTGCACTCCGGCCCGATGAATCCGAATGTGCGCGTGGATCCGTCACAGGTTCATGATGTGGCCCAGTTCTGGCTGCGCAACTACGACGTAGTGTGCGTGGACCTCTCGGGCAATCTGGAACGTTACTCGCTCGAAATCCTGCGTGACTCGCAGCAGGTGTTCCTGGTGTGCACGCCGGAAGTTCCTTCTCTGCATCTCACTCGCGAGAAACTGGCATTCCTCAAGAGTTTGGACCTGGACAGCCGCGTGGCCGTCGTATTGAACCGTGTCTCCAAGCAATCCCTGTTGACTCCGCAACAAGTGCAGGACGTTCTGGGCGTGCCGGTGATGCATAATTTCATCAACGACTACCAGGTGGTGAATGCTGCCACTCGCGCGGGTGATTTCGTCGATCCCAAGTCGAAACTGGGAATGCAATTCACCGACCTGGCCGCGAGCCTGCTCAATAAGCCGAGAGTTGAGACCACTTCCAAGCGCAAGTTCCTCGAATTCCTGTCGGCGCCGACTCAGGCTTTGGTTGGCAGCCGCAGCGTTCCTTCCTCTCGCTGAACCATCCCCGTAAGTGGTCCTTA
>Ga0105240_10003367_pt1 | contig 24869 bp, 18 predicted proteins | sample KBSC54metaG_FD_80426 | JGI IMG/M metagenome (GOLD analysis project Ga0105240, IMG submission 80426) | Corn rhizosphere microbial communities from Kellogg Biological Station, Michigan, USA - KBS C5-4 metaG | ecosystem: Host-associated > Plants > Roots > Rhizosphere > Soil | place: Michigan, USA...
GCCGGCCAGGCGATGCGCCAGCGAAGCCGGCGCCAGAAATCCTGACGGACTGGTCGCCGACCGCTGGGTTCGGACGAACTGGCCTTCAACTCGCCAAGAACTCGGCGGTGGAATCGGTCGGTCGATTCAACCGCCGTATCAACTCGGACCTTGCGTAGGTGTTCGGACACCACAGATAACTCTTGGAAGTAGTCCCGGCATCCGGAGCACGATTGAAGGTGGGCGCGAACCTGTTCGTCCTCCTGGGGGCCGAGAACCCCAAGGGCCAGCCAGGCGACCCGTTTCCGGTTTTTGTTACAGGGCTTCATAATTTTCTTTCTCAGCGAACTCGTGGCTGGTTCCTCACCGGTTTAAAGCCTTCATTGCCCGCAGCTTTTCCAGGGCGTGGAACAGCCGCGATTTGACCGTTCCGACGGAACAGCCCAGAGCTTCCCCAATGCTCTCAAGCGAATCATCCACGTAAAAGCGCAGGTAAATCACTTGCTGATGCTTTTGGGAGAGCAGTTGAATGCACTCTCGCACGAGCGCGGCATGCTCGCGAATCTCGAGGGCTTGATCGGGAAGTGCCTCGGGCGTTTGGCAATGTTCCGTCCATGCCGGGTTGGTTTCTTTATCGAGTAAGGCCGGGTTTGCCAAAGGAGCGGGGCGTTTTTCGCGGAGCACGTTCCGGTAGCGGTTCAGGAGAATCGCGCAGAGCCAGGTGAAGAACTGGCACTTGCCGTTATACCGGCTTAAGCAGCGCCAGGCTTCAACCAGGGTCTCCTGCGCCAGGTCTTCGGCGAGATCCGGATCTCCACAGAGCGACACCGCTTGGCGCAACAGGCGCGTCTCCACGCCCCGGCAGATCTCGCCGAACGCCTCCGCATCGCGGGCTCGCGCCTCTTCAAGCAGGTCTCGCACCTCCCGGTGGTCCGTGTCCATGGCTATTGAACCAAGGCTGAGCACGCGTCAGTGATAGCAGAGAGGGCAGGGGCAACTCCATGGGGAATTGCACCTGCCCCTCGAGTCATTTAACGGCCGAGCCCGCGGGAGCAGCCTTTTCATTCCTGATCACGCCGCCGACGCTGAACGGTTTTCCGTCCTTCTCCACGAAGATCAAGTGTTCCGGCGTTCCACGCGCGCTGAAGGTGGATTTGATCTCAAAGCCGCGGTCCACACCTTCGTAAACAAACCGTTGGATTTCGAACGGTGATTGCGTGTAGGGATCCACCACACTCTTCAGGCCGTCGTCACCATGCAATTTGTATTCCGCCGCCGCTCGCACCATCTCCAACCGGACCAAACTGCCGAACTCGCGGGCCCGACATTTCTCCCAGGCGGAGAACATTTCAGGCGTGAAAGGATCTGGCGATTGCTGAATCTGCCGCTGGAACTCCGTCATTTGAATTTCGTACTCAGGCTGCGGTAGAGCCATGATCGAGGCCACTTTGCCGTACAGTGGTTCCTCGTCGCGCAGCAGGGCCAGGATCCCGTTGCTCGTGCCGCCCGAGGCCTTCACCACCCGATCCCAAAAACTGGAGGGCGTTTCACCGCTCTGGCCGCCTTCGTCACCGCGCATCCCGACGACCACATCCTGGAGTGACGCCATCACTTTAGCGTCGTTTCCCGGATTCTCCTTCTGCAAATCGGTAATGCGGTTCTTCAACCAGTCGTGGAAATAGGTCTTCTCGGTGGGCAGGCACCCGGCGACCGTGCCGCGGGGCGGGGCGGTATTAAACCCGTCCACGATCTGCTTCAGGGTTTCGGGGGCGAGCTGAAAATAGTTTTCGGCGACCGTGTTGCACAGGATGTTCTCGCAGGCAATTTGGACCAAAACCGAGATGAGCGTCCCATCCCGTGAACTGTTGCGCGCCAGGGCAAAAGCGGCGGCCAAATCCTCCACCGCATCGGCCGGGCGATCGTTTTGCAGGGCCCACATAGCCCGCAAGCGCGAGGTCACCACGATGCTCTTGTTCCGCGCGAGACCTGGTAACAGCGTCCCTGGGCCGGGGCTCATGTCAATGCCCCAGTCGCAGGGGACAGTGGCCGCAGCCGCCTGGCGTACCAGGGTGAACTGGTGGTCGTACCGGGTCAGCAGTTCCCCGACACGGTCGGGAAGCTTTTGGCCCCGCCATTCGTTGGTGAGCAGATAGTCGTGGTCCACCGGTGAGAGGTCCGGCGCGAGGATAAAGGCCTGGTAATACCGGAGCGCGGGATTGATATCCGTTCGAAACTGCTCCGCCATCGCGCCGGCGCTTACTTCACCGGCCAGAAGCAAGGAAAGGTAAATTGTTTTCATTTGTCATTAATAACGGTTGGTCCTCAAAAGGTTCATTTTTTCTGCCGACCGCCCCGCGTTCGAGCCTGCCCAACGACCAAGGCGGTGTTGCCTAAGGACACCTTCTCGGAATCAACCCCCATATTCGTAATTGTGCCGCAGCGCTGGTATTTCTTAAGGTTTCGGAATGTTGCCACCAATCCGCCCGGCTGGCCGTTGCTTTCGGAGCGCGGCGGCTCAATCCGATCGAACGGCCGGCTGTGCACGGTTTCTGCCGGTGCTCTGGCACTTCCGAAATACCGCGGCGAATATCGGGGCCCTGGTTCTTCTATTCACCGCCCTCCCGGGATTGGCGGAGGATTGGCTAATCAATCCGAAGCCATTCGTTGCTAAAATCGCAACCACCGGGGATGGAGCCAGCGTCGAGCTGGCGAACGGCCTGGTCCGTCGTGTGATCCAGCTTCGACCCAACGCGGCAACCGTGGCGCTGGATAATCTGGTTACGGGAGAATCCCTGTTGCGCTCAGTTCGCCCCGAGGCGCGCGTGGAACTGGACGGTAGGACATTCGAGGTCGGTGGGCTCTCGGGTCAGCCGATCCATAACTTCCTCGATCCTCGCTGGCCCAACCTGCTGACCAATGTGCCCACCAGCTTCCGATTCGTGAGGCTCGAGACGGGCCGAACCGTACCGCGTTTCGCCTGGAAGCAACGAACCGAATGGCTGCCCACCAGCCCCGCCTGGCCTCCTCCGGGTGCCTCCGCGACCTTGGTTTTCGAAGCTCCAGCCGGGGTGGGCCCGTTCACGCTCGAAGTTCATTACGAGATTTACGATGGGCTGCCGCTCCTGGCCAAATGGTTCACCCTCCGCAACACGTCCGAACGCGCGGTCACGCTCAATTCTTTCAGCGCCGAAACCCTGGCCGTGGTCGAGCCTGAGTCGATCGTGGATGGAACGGCGTCGAATTTTCGAGGAACTTACCGCAGCCTGGAAGTGTTCAGCGATTATGCGTTCGGCGGCAACATGGCGGCCAACGCGGATGCGCCGGCGGTTCACTGGACCAACGATCCTGCGTATACGACCCAGGTTCATTACGAACGACAAACTCCTTGCCTCCTTGAGTGCGCGCCCGCCATCGGGCCCGAGCAGCGGATCGCCCCGGCCCAATCCTTCGACTCCTTTCGCGTGTTCGAGCTGGCTCACGATTCGACCGACCGCGAACGGCGCGGCCTGGCCATCCGCCGCGCTTACCGGACCCTCGCCCCCTGGGTGCAGGAGAACCCAATTCTGATGCACGTGCGCAGCGCCCAGCCGGATGCCGTTAAACTCGCCATCGACCAATGCGCTGAGGTTGGGTTCGAGATGGTAATCCTGACCTTCGGCAGCGGGTTCGACATCGAGAATGAAAAGCCCGATTACCTGGCTCAACTTAAGAGCCTCGCCGATTACGCACGGAGCAAACATATCGCGCTCGGCGGCTACTCACTCCTGGCCAGCCGTTCGATTGATGCCGCCGACGATGTGATCAACCCGAAGACCGGAAAAACCGGGGGCGCGCGATTCGGTAACTCCCCCTGCCTCGGCAGTGTCTGGGGCGAAGACTACTTTCGCAAGCTGCGCCAATTTTTCGAAACGACCGGTTGCGGCGTGCTGGAGCACGACGGTTCCTATCCCGGCGACGTTTGCGCCTCCACCAACCATCCCGGACACGCCGGGCTCGATGACTCGCAATGGAAGCAGTGGAAAACGATCAGCGGCTTCTACCAGTGGTGCCGGGCCCGCGGCATTTACCTTAATGTGCCCGACTGGTATTACCTCTCGGGCTCCACCAAGTGCGGCATGGGCTACCGCGAAACCAACTGGTCTTTGCCCCGTGACGAACAGGAAGTGATCGAACGCCAGAACATCTTCGATGGCACCTGGGAAAAAACGCCCAGCATGGGCTGGATGTTCGTGCCCCTGACCGAATACCAGGGCGGCGGCGAGGCGGCCACCATCGAGCCCTTGAAAGACCATTTGCCGCATTACGAGTCGCGGTTGGCGAATCTTTTCGGGGCCGGCGTGCAAGCCTGCTACCGCGGACCGCGCTTATTTGATTGCGACGACACCAAAGCGGTCGTGCAGAAATGGGTCTCCTTCTATCAAGCGCACCGCGCCATCCTGGATAGCGATATCATCCACCTCCGCCGCCCGGATGCACGCGATTGGGACGGTTGGCTGCACGCGAATCCAGCGTTGGCCGAGCGCGCGTTGGCCGTCCTATACAATCCACTTCCGGAGCCGATCGAGCGCCGGCTCCGGCTCCCGCTCTATTACTCCGGGCTGACCTCGAAGTGTGTAGTACACTTTGAAAACGGAACCTCCCAAACCGTAGTTCTGGCCCGGGATTATTCGGCCGAGCTGACGCTCAAAATCCCCGCCCACAGCCGTACCTGGTTAACCATTCAGGCCCCATAGAGTATCCTGAGGCTGGCGAGTAATCGGGGAATGGAGACTGGCCGTCCAACGTTCGGCCAGGCAACTCCCTCGGGCCCGGGCCAGAAATTGCAACTGCCAGAAAGGGACGCAGTAGGGCGAACCGAGGAGGTTCTTGCCAGGATGTGATAAAATCGCTTGACAGTGAATCGTGAGTCTGATTCCATAGCCACATGGTGGCAGGTAAGGTTATTGGCGCGACCTGTGCACAGCCGTGCATGAACCGTTGGTATACTCACCAACTCGGTGTCGACATGATTATAACAATGACCTCGTTGAGGAGACCCTTAGCGTCTTAGCGCCTTTGCGTGATACGCACACCCCAGCCAAACCTGTCGAGTCAACCCCACCTTATGATCCCAAGATGAACGAAAACGCGATTGGAAAAGAGGTGGTAGACGCCGCGGTGAAGGTCCATCGGGATTTGGGCCCAGGGCTCCTCGAAACAGTCTATGAGGTTGTGCTGGCCAGGGAACTGGAAGGGCGGGGTCTACGGGTGGAGCGTCAGGTGCCGGTTCCCATTCACTACCTTGACTTGCGGTTCGAGGAAGGTTTTCGGGCGGACATCATCGTTGAGGACAAGTTGATTCTGGAACTCAAGTCGGTCGAACAGATAAGCAAGGTACACCCAAAACAGGTCTTCACGTATTTGAAGCTCAAAGGACTGAAACTTGGATTCCTGCTCAATTTCGGCGCCAACCTGATGAAGGATGGAATTAAGCGCATCGTTAATGGCCTCCCCGAGGAGAACCTTTAGCATCCTGGCGTGCCACACAAACCCGCGCCGGACGTGCCGGGGCAAGCTCACGCAAAGACGCGAAGACGCTAAGAAGCCAAGATGAAGGAGAATGCATCGAAAGGGAGGTGGTAGACGCCGCGGTGAAGGTGCACCGAGAGTTGGACTTCGGGGTTCTTGAAACAGTCCTTTGAGGGCGAAGGCTGTGATTAAGCGCGTCGTTAATGGCTTCCCCCAGGAGAACCTTTGCGTCTTCGCGTCTTGGCGTGAGACACAAACCCCCCGCCGGACGTTTGCTCAGGGCACTATTTTAGGGAAAACTGACACCGGCGTCAGGCCGTGTGCCACACGCATTATTTTCTTTCGGAACCCTGGAAACGATCTAATTTAATCCGTCTGGTATCGTCACTTTTGGCGCGCAAGTCGGTTGCGGGTTAGAAACTTAGCGCGACTTGCCAACCAGAATAGATTGTTTATCAGACCCTAAAGCCAGTTTAGCTCAGTGGTAGAGCAACGGTTTTGTAAACCGTAGGTCCTGGGTTCGAATCCCTGAACTGGCTCCACTTTTTCAACCAGCGGGCTGGCCGCGTTTTGGGGGCGGAGTCTGAAATCCCGGAGGTCAAAGCAGATAAGGCGACCCGTTGCCGGATCGCCGGTGTCTCCAACTCGCAGGAAAGAAATATTCCAGCTTCTATATCGGAGGAAACGAGCAAAACTTTAGCTCAGTGGTTGCTCTTTCCCTTTTTTTCCCACTTAGCCGGGAGCCCGGAATCGAAGGTGGAGCGCATATGCATGAGTCCATCGGGTCCAGTATCGGTGCCGAAACGGAACGGGACATTGGTGCGCTCGATGCCCCCAAACCGGTTGACGAACTCCGCCGTGACCAGCCCGGTCCACTGCTGCGGGTTGTCCTCGGCGCTCATCACGGACGAATGAATGATTCGTGTCAACCCGACCAGGACGTTCGTGCACTCCTTGAGCATCTCGGCCTCGGCTTCCGATTGGAACCGGGACTTCTGCTGCCATTCGGTTTCCGGCTTGGGCATTTGGGCATACTGGTTCTGCAACCAATACAGAGGGGTGCCAATCACCAAAACGAGGAGCGTGCCGATGATGAGCCAGATTCCGGCACTCTCGGGCCAGCCTTCGGTAAAGTTGATGTGCCCGACGCCGTTCCTGCCGGACGCAGGCCGCTCGGCCGCCTGGCCGCATTCCGGGCAGCGTTCGGCAGTCGGTTCCAGCGAGGCGCCACAACGGCTGCAAACCGACAGGCTCAATCGCCGGGATGAAGTCCCTTGAGAAGAGGTCCGGGGAATTCTCGGGATGAACAGGATGGTGGGCATCCCACAATGCGGGCATTGGATGGTTTCTCCAACATGCTCGGAGTCGAACTCCAAATGCCCGAAGCAGATGCTGCAAGTGCATCGAGTCCAGCTACCAGATGGACCGCTGACATTGCTCATTAGCGCAATAATGTCATGCGCGGGTGGAAGTGTCGAGCAGGAACCAAACGCTTTCAACCGCAACGACCGCGCTTCGTGAATTGACTTCAGCCTTGGAACCTGGGGCTGACGTGCTAAGCTTTTGCGTGACTTTTTGGATGCAGACAAATTGAGTTGCACATGAAACCCCTGAACCTCTTAGTCGCCGGCTGCAGCAGTTGGTGCTTGGCTTCGGCCCTCCTCGCCGCCGATCCCAAGGATTACCCCATCCGACCCGTCCCCTTTACCGGCGTCACGGTGGACGATGGATTCTGGACTCCGCGGATGGAGACCAACCGCGTGACGACAGTCTGGTACGATTTCCAAAAATGCGAGGAGACCGGTCGCATCGACAATTTTGCCAAAGCTGGAAAGTTGATGGCCGGCGAATTTCGGGGGACGCCGTTCGACGATTCGGATGTGTTCAAGGTCATCGAAGGGGCAGCCTACACCCTGGCCGTCCATCCCGATCCCAAGCTCGACCGCTACCTGGATGATTTAATTGTGAAGATCGCCGCGGCGCAGGAGCCGGATGGTTATCTCTACACCGCGCGGACGATCGACCCCAAGTGCCGGTTGGACTTTTTCGGCCCAACCCGCTGGTCGAAGCTGGAAGGCAGCCACGAATTATATAACCTGGGCCACCTTTACGAAGCGGCAGTGGCGCACTTCCAAGCCACGCAAAAACGTAACCTGCTGCAAGTGGCCATCGAAAGCGCCAACCTGATTTGCCAAACCTTCGGCCCTGGCCCGGGCCAGTTGCATGAACCGCCGGGACACGAAGAGATCGAGATCGGGTTGGTGAAACTCTTCCGCGCCACCGGAGACGCAAAATATCTCGGCCAGGCGAAATACTTTTGCCACCTGCGGGGCCGGCCCGAGACGCATAAGCTGCGGGGTTTTTACCAACAGGACGACAAGCCCATCGTGGAACAGAACGAAGCGGTGGGACACTCGGTCCGCGCAGGTTACTTTTACTCCGGCGTGGCGGACGTCGCGGCGCTGACCGGCGACGCCCTTTACGTCCGAGCCATCGATCGAATTTGGGAGAATGTGGTCGGCAAGAAAATGCATCTCACCGGCGGCATCGGCGCGTCACCCGATGGCGAAGCCTTCGGCGCCAATTACGATCTGCCCAACGCGACCGCGTACCTCGAGACCTGCGCCGCGATCGCCAATGCCCTCTGGAATGAACGAATGTTCCTGCTGCACGGCGACGCCAAGTATCTCGACGTAGTGGAGCGGGTCATTTACAACGGCTTCCTATCCGGCGTTTCGATGACCGGCGATCGCTTCTTTTACCCGAACCCGCTGGAAAGCGATGGGGTTCGGAAATTCAACATGGGCGCCTGCGACCGGGCTCCCTGGTTCGGATGTTCCTGTTGCCCGGTGAACGACGTGCGCTTTATCCCGGAGATCGCCAGCTTTATCTACGCCACCCGCGGCGAGGATCTCTTTGTTAACTTGTTCATCGGAGGTTCGGCCAAGCTCGACCTGGCGGGCGCACCAATTGAAGTGAAGCAAACCACCCGCTATCCGTGGGAGGGTAAGGTGAACCTGGCCTTTGCGTTAGCACAGCCAAAGCGGTTCACGCTCAACCTGCGGGTTCCAGGTTGGGCGCGCCAGGATCCGGTGCCGAGCGATCTGTACCGCTATGCCGACGGTCTGAAGCCGCAGGTGAGATTGTCAGTGAACGGAAAAACGGTCGGCCTGAAACTGGAACGAGGATTTGCTCAAATCGAGCGTACCTGGAAAGCCGGCGATACTGTGACCCTCGATTTGGAAATGCCGGTCAGGAGAGTGGTCGCGCATCCCGCGGTCACAGCCGACCAGGGCCGGTTCGCCATCGAGCGCGGGCCGTTCGTTTATTGCGCCGAAGGCGCTGACAATAATGGCCAGGTGCTGGCGAAAAACCTGCCGGGCAAGGTCCACTTCCAGACGCGGGAGAGGCCCGACCTGCTCGGCGGAATTGTGACGGTCACCGCGACGTCTGAGCAAAACACCACCGCCCTCACCTGCATACCCTATTACGCCTGGTGTCATCGCGGAAATGGCGAAATGCGGGTTTGGTTTCCTGCGCAAAGCTCATCCCGGTAGAACATCTACGGCAGGTGCGGTCGCGCACGAGTGCTGGCTCCAAGGCCTTGATTTTCCAGGCCACCTTGGGGCTTTGACCCACTGACTGAAACCCGGAGTCCGAAGTAAAGTAATCTCATGAGAGTTCTCCTGCGGCGCCACGAAACCGGCCAGTTCTATGCCGGCCCGGGGCAGTGGACAACCGATCATTCGGAAGCGTGGGATTTCCAGAAAACCGATTCGGCACTGGATGCCATCTGGGAGGCCAAGTTGCCTGAGGCCGAAGTAGTCGTGCTCTTTGATAACCCCCACTTCGAGATTCCCCTCAAAGTCGTCGGGCTCGGCCGGTAAATGGCAACGGTCCGCACGGGAAGCCCGGGGATCCCGTGGAGTTAGTAAGCGCCGCTTTCCAACCGGGCAATCCGCTCCTCCAGCGGCGGGTGCGAAGCAAACAACGCCAGCAGGCCACTGCGAGGCCCGGAAATCTTGAGAGATTGGAAGGCTTGGTGTTGCTGGGCTTCCGCAGCGACCGCTTCGGGATCATGGAGCCGCTGCAGGGCTCGCAATGCGCCGATCATGTTTTGGCGGCCGGCGAGGCGTGCGCCCCCGGCATCAGCCCGGAACTCACGTTGGCGGGAGAACCAAAACACGACGAGCGAACCCAGAATCGAGAAAACGATCTGGAACAGCATAACGAACACAAATTGCAGCGCTCCGCCGCCGGTGTCGCGGTCGTCTCGAGACCGCAGGGCCTGGCTGAGAGCGAAGGCCAACACCCGCGAGAGAAACAACACGAACGCGTTGATCACCCCTTGAATCAACGTCATGGTCACCATGTCGCCGTTGGCTACGTGCGTAATTTCATGACCGAGCACCCCTTCCACCTCTTTGGAGCCCATCCGCTGCAACAGCCCGCTCGACACCGCGACCAGGGCTCGCGACCGCGTCGGACCCGTGGCAAATGCATTCACCTCCTCCGACTGATAGATCCCCACCTCGGGCAAACTCGGCAAACCGGCGCCGCGAGCCAGGCCGTGCACGGTCTCGACCAATTGGCGCAGCGTTGGGTCCGTCGTCTCCGGCGGGATCACCTGCACCCCCATCGTCCACTTGGCCATCACCCGCGAGAGCGCCAGCGAGATCAACGCGCCGGCGAAGCCCCAGATGAGACAGAATACCGCCAACCCAGCCAAACCTCCCTGGGGAAAGTAGTTTCCCACCCGGAGAACCCCCAGGATGAACGTGATCGTGATCATCACCAGGATGTTCACCGCCACGAACAAAAACACTCGCTTTGCCATCTGTGCCATTTTCATACTGTGCCCTGTCAAATCCACGTAACCTCGGCCTGACATTTATCCCAGACCGGTCTGGGCTAAACGAATCGTTCTGCGGTATGCGCCAACCAGCGCGATCCGCGATCTCATCCCTCAGCGGGTGTGTCTTCCCGCCGCTACGGCCAAGACCACATCGGAAGCTAGCTTAGCAGGTTTCCTGCTTTTTGCAATGCCGCCACGATTAGATATATGAATCACAAATATATGGCCGGTTGAATCAAATGAATAAGTCCCCTGACCCCGCAAGCTCGCTGGACCGGCGCTCCGCCGCCAGGCCACCAGGACAGACCAACCCCCAGGTCCGGCCCCGGTTGAGCGCCGAGACCTGTAACGTGGCAGGGCAGACCCTTTTGTGCCCGGCTTGACTTGCTCTTCGCAACCGAATACCTCCACCACAGTTTTTGAAGATGCACTATGCTTACGCTTGAATACCTGGCTGATCTTTGTGACCAATATCGCACTGCGGCTAAGGCGCAGGTGAAGGAGTTTTCCCTCGCTGGACATCCGTTCGCCTTTAACTCGCATCCGGCCATCATGGGGGTCGTCAATCTCTCGGCGGATTCATGGTATCGCGAGAGCGTTTGCTTGAGCGCCGGATCGGCGATTCGTCGCGCGCAGGTTTTGCGCGCGCAGGGTGCCGACCTGGTGGACATCGGCGCGGAATCAACCCTGGCTCACGCAGCCCGCGTCCCCGGTGAGGCGCAGCAAGGCAAGCTGTTGCCGGTGATCCGAGGGCTGCGCGAACAGGGCATCCTGGTCTCGGCCGAAACGTACGATGTCGGCGTGGCCCGGGCATGCCTGGAGGCCGGAGCCAATGCTCTGAATCTCACCGGAACCGAGGCGAGTGCCGAACTCTTCCGCATGGTGGCCCAGCACGACGCGGCGGTGATCATTTGCTACATTCAGGGCAAGAACGTCCGTGAGGTCGGCGATTTCTATCTCAGCTCCGATCCCATAAACGTCCTGCACGACTTCTTTGCCCGCCAAATCGAGTTGGCGAATCGAAACGGAGTGGAAAAGTTGTTCCTGGATCCTGGTCTGGGATTTTACTATCGCAATCTTCAGGATAGCGGACAGCGGGTCCGGCACCAGATGCAGGTCTTCCTGAACACGTTCCGGTTGCGGTCCCTCGGGTACCCGATTTGTCATGCCCTGCCGCACGCCTTCGAGTTTTTCCGCGAAGACGTCCGCTGCGCCGAGCCCTTTTTCGCGTTGCTCGCCGCTTTGGGAAAAACCGATTGCTTCCGCACCCACGAGGTCTCGCGCGTCCGGGCGGTGCTGGACACTCTGAACGTCTTTAGCCCGCCGGACGAGGAGTGAGGTCGGCCGGTAGGGCAGGGGAATAGCGCTCGGTCCTCGATCCTGCCTGTCCCGGCTATTCCGGACTTCACACCGCGGAAACGCAGCGCCATCCCAAAACGATTGTGGTGGGCTCTTAGGCATCTATAATTGCCTTCTATGCCCTGTACTGGCCAAGAATGCCTGTTTCATGCTCGGCTGTCGAGGCGCCGCGTAGCTCCCTCTGCTCCCAACGGGTTTCCTGTCCCTCCAAGTGTTGCACGTCAGCTGTCCGTGTTAGTCATTTTCGCGTGGTGCTTGGCCTCCTTCGGACCGGTGCTGGCCGGCGCGCAGAACGCGCCCGAGGTGCCAATCACGGCTCAGTTGCCCGGCTCCGTTGTCTCGTCCGTCATCTTAAGACCTCAGCCGGAGGGGACACGCCGCATGGTGGAGTTGCTGCGGAAAACTCGCGCGGAACAGGAAGCAAATCCCCAAAGCGCTCCCTTTAGCAGCGATTTGCTGGTGGATTTCCTGCGTGATTTGCTGCGCCACAACACGAATGCGCAATCGGCCCTCTTTCTCAAATCGCAGCTGGCGACGCACCTATTGGAAGCTGGCGCCAGCGAAGAAGCGTTGCACGAGTTCGACGCATTCAGGGACCTGGCAACCCAGATGGGGCGGCGCATGGATTCACACGATCAGAGCAAACTCGAGCTCGACCGCGCGCTGTGCTATCTACGGCTGGGCGAGCAGGAGAACTGCCTCTCGAATCATAACGCTGACTCCTGTCTCCTGCCTATCCACGGGGGCGGGGTGCACGTGCTGCAGCGGGGCGCGCGCGGCGCCTTGGAGGTTCTGACGGACCATTTAAATCGGTTTCCTAAGGATCTGCGCGGTCGCTGGCTGCTCAACCTGGCGTACATGACCCTCGGCGAGTATCCCACCAATGTGCCGCCGCAGTGGCTCATCCCTCCCAAGGTTTTCGCCTCCGACTATGACATCAAACGCTTTCCGGACGTCGCGCCCGATCTGGGTTTGGACGTGGAGGGCCTGGCCGGCGGCTGCGTCGTGGAGGATTTCGATGGCGATGGCTATCTGGATGTCCTGCTGTCCGATTGGAGCCTGAAGGGGCAGCTCCGATTCTTTCGGAACAACGGCAACGGGACCTTTACCGAGCGGACGGCCGAGGCGGGCCTGACGGGAATTGTGGGCGGCCTCAATATGATGCAGACCGATTACAACAACGACGGCTGGCCGGATGTGTTCATCCTGCGCGGTGGCTGGCATGGAGCCGGTGGGCACCATCCTCGATCCTTGCTGAAGAATAATGGGGACGGCACGTTCGAGGATGTGACCGAAAAAGCCGGTTTGCTGGCAATGCGTCCGAGCCAGACGGCGGCCTGGTTGGATTTCAACGGTGACGGCTTGCTCGATGTGTTCGTGGGCAACGAATCCACCCATAACGACCCCAACCCCTGCGAACTCTACCGCAACAACGGTGACGGCACCTTCACCGAATGTGCCCAGGAGGCAGGCGTTGCTGTTGTCGGCTTCATCAAAGGTGTCACCGCCGGTGATTACAATAACGACGGCCGCCCCGATCTCTACCTTTCCAACCTGGAGGGCCCAAACCTGCTCCTCCGCAATGATGGACCTGCTGATCCAGCCGGGGCCCGCAATACCAAATGGAAATTCACCAACGTGGCGGCCCAGGCCGGCGTGACTGAACCGTTGCACAGCTTTCCGTGTTGGTTCTGGGATTTCAATAACGACGGCCTCCTGGACATCTTCGTTTCGGGTTATTTCACTAAGGATGTCGGCGATGTTGCCGCCGATTACCTGGGGCTGCCCAGCGCGGGCGAGCGCCCACGGCTTTACCGCAACAATGGTGATGGCACCTTCTCTGATGTCACCGCCGCTTCCGGGTTGAATAAAGTCCTGGTGTCGATGGGGTCCAATTTCGGGGATCTCGACAACGACGGTTGGCTTGATTTCTACCTCGGCACCGGCAATCCGGATCTCGCCACCCAAATCCCCAACCGCATGTTCCGAAACGCCGAGGGCAAGTTCTTCCAGGATGTGACGACCTCCGGCGGATTTGGCCACCTCCAAAAGGGCCATGGGGTAGCTTTCGCCGATTTTAATAATGACGGAAACCAGGATGTGTTCATCAAGATCGGGGGCGCCTTCACAGGCGATGTTGGTCGAACTGCCGTTTTCCTGAATCCAGGCCACGGGAACCATTGGCTGACGCTCAAGTTGGAAGGCGCGCAATCCAATCGCGCTGCGATCGGGGCCCGGATTCGCGTGATTACCCAAACCGCAAACGGTGAGCGGTCAATCTACAAAACCGTGAGCACCGGCGGCAGCTTCGGCGCCTCTCCCTTGCGCCAGGAGATCGGCGTAGGCCAGGCTCAGGCGATCCGCGCGGTGGAGATCTTTTGGCCCGCGACCGGCAAGACCCAGGTGCTCCCGGGGCTGACTTACGATCATATCTACAAAATTCGCGAAGGTGCTCCGAATGCCGTGCTCTGGGATTTGAAGAGCTTTTCCGTCACTCCCCATCCCGCGGGACACGTGCACCATCACCACACGTAACGCCCGGTGGCCGCCGACGCGCGGGGGCGGAACCCCTTAGGCTCGCAAAATCCAAGTGCCGTGGTTCTCTGCGGCTAGACAGAACGAGCGACTAAAAAAACTCCTTCCTCCTCCGACTGCGTCACCCAGTCTGCGAGGACCTTGAGTCCGTGCTCAGCGAGCATGGAATTCATGAGTTGGGGAGTGTGTCGACCTGAGAAAAAGAGTCGGATGGTGTCACCGGCGGAAAAGCCCAATCGCTCACCTTCAACACTGATTTCACGCCCCTGTCGAAAGAGGAAGCTCGCTTCGATCCGACTCACCGCCGGCGATGTTGGATCCTCCTGAATTTCGAAGCTGAGCTCGCCATCCGTGACTTCGATGCCAAGATCGAGGAGAAATGTCATGAGCCATTCCCGAGTCAGGGCATTGTCGTAGAGCGGGAGCACCTTCTTGACACCAGCCGGGTAGTCGGAACCCGGAGCCAGGTTGGCGCTCAGCAGCAGATAATCGCTTGGCCGCACAAGTTCCGCCAACAAAGGCAGAATTGCGCCCGATTCAAAGTTGGGGATCATGCCAAAAAACGTAAACAGCCGCACCCGCTTCCGACCAGAGGAGGGGACACGCCCGGGCACCTCTCCCTCACCGCCTAGGAGCTTCTCCACAACCTCAGGAAGATCCGCGGCCCGGGCCAGGTCACACACCAGCGGACGGCAATCCAGCCCCGGGAGCGTGTCCAATACGGTCCGACGGGCCTCCAGCACCATCGCCAGGCTCACATCACAGGGTACATAACAAACGTCCTTTTGTGCCCGGCGCATTAGCCCAAGCAAATGCCCATCCTTTTTTCCACCCCCACAGCCCAGGCCGACCACTTCCACTTGCCCGGCCGAGATCCGCCGGACCGCCTCCTCGCACGCGCGGGTGTAAGTCTTCGCGCAATCAGGATCGGTTCGCGCAGGGGAGTAGGCCTCGTGGAGTGCCAGCCATTTTGCTGTTTGCTTCACACTGTCGTAGTGAAATTTATGGTTCACCTGCCGCAACCTCAGGGACTCCAACAAGTCCCGCCGCACGTTCCAGGGAAACTGGCTCGGATGGATCGACACGTTGACCAATGACATGCGCCCTATGTTGCTCGTAAACCCGGCCAAGACAAGGCTCGCCTCAACCCGCAGGTCCCAAAGGGCCGCACTCCAGGAGCTGCGCGGCCACCTGGGCGTGGGGCCCGAGAAATCGCAGTAGAAATCTCGTGCCCCCTGTGTAGGTTAAGAATGAGAATTGAAGAGGAGGCTTATGCAGAAACAGACAGAAATACGCTCCGCCGATATTGATCTCGGTTTTATAGACGTCAACACCGCCAGCGAACAGGATCTCGCGAAGATCCCATGGATCGGATCCGAGCTCGCCCGGGAGCTAATCCGAAACCGTCCTTTCACCCACATGGATGATTTACGCAAATTGCCCGGTCTCACGGAAGATATCATGGACGAGTTGATCCGCGGCGGGGCCGTTGTGGGCCAACCTCCGCAACGAGCGTAAGACTTTGCGACAAAAAGCGAACCAGAACCTTGCGGACATTATATGTAACATATGTTACATATAAAGTTTAGGTCGGGTACTTCCGGAACTCCCCTCCGTATTTCCTCGTGTTGCCCACCATACAGGTGTGGTATAATACCCCCATCAATCCTGGAATGGTATGAAACCTATGAGTTCGTGTGCAATTCGGGCGGCTGCCTTGGTCCTGATCTCGCCGGCTTGCTTCGGTGCGGCGATCACCACCGTCGGCTTCAACGATTCTCAAACCGCCACTCCTGATTTCAAGTTCAACAATGTGCCTTCGCCCAGCAAAGGCGACGCCGCCAGCAAGGCCCAGTTTTATTTATCGACGGGTGATAAGGACGACAACAGCGGCGACCTGTTTTCCCTCCATGATGGCAAGCTGCCGGCCAGTGCGGACGACGCAGCGGGGAACTTTTTCTTCAAAGCGGGGTCAGATGGTGGCCGCCTGGTCATCGATTTAGGGTCACTCATCGACGTGAAGCAGATTAACACGTATTCGTGGAATTCTGGCTCGCACGCAGCACAGGTTTACAAAGTGTACGGCAGCGATGGACGGGCGAACAACTTCAGCACGCAATCTATCCAGGGCGGGGCGCCCGAAAGTTTCGGCTGGAAACGAATTACAAAGGTCGACACCCGACCGGCACAGGGCACAGGAACTGGCCAGTATGGTGTGAGTATTAGTGACGCGAACGGACCGATCGGCAAATACCGTTACATCATGTTCGACTTTTCACCCACTGAGAAGGACGACGACCAGGGAAATACCTATTACAGCGAAATTGACGTTATCGACGCGAACGCCCCGTCTACCGCGCGAATGTTGGTACCGCCCTCTAATTTAAACCGCAGAGAATTTGCGCCTGGTGTTGGAATCCGCCTGATGGCTCTGAACTCCACCGCGCCGGCAGATTTACCGGAATCGGTTGCTCAGGGCGGTGCTGAATTTCCTTCGGAAACCTCCGCGTTGACCGCCTCCATCCGTTAACTCGCAGGCGGCCCTCCGGGGCAAATCACGAGTCTTTTTTAGATCGCGGTTTTGGGGCTGAGCGGCTTGGGTCGGAGTCTTCGCTTGATTTAGGCCGGCAAAGCACCATCCTTTTCAACACCTATGAGCAAGCCATCCCAAAACCTGAGCACACTGGCCCTGCATGCCGGCCAAGTGCCGGACCCCACCACGGGGGCGCGGGCCGTTCCGATTTACCAGACCACGTCCTACGTCTTCAAGGATACCGAGCACGCGGCAAATCTGTTCGCCTTGAAAGAATTCGGGAACGTCTATACCCGAATCATGAATCCGACCACCGATGTTTTTGAGCAGCGTATGGCTGCCATCGAGGGTGGCTCAGGAGCCCTGGCCGTCGCTTCCGGGCAATCAGCAACAACTCTCGCCTTGCTGAATGTGACCCGAGTTGGTGACGAGATTGTGTCCGCCAATAACCTTTACGGGGGCACCTATCAACTCTTCCATTATACCATGCCCAAGTTGGGCCGGGTCGTGAAGTTTGTGGACTCCGGCGATCTCCAGGCGTTTCGCCGCGCGATAACGCCGAAAACTCGTGCTCTCTTTGCTGAAACCATTGGGAATCCCAAACTGGACGTCCCCGATTTCGAGGCTTTGGCCAGCATCGCGCACGAAGCTGGCATCCCGCTGGTTGTGGATAACACGATCGGGGTAGGCCTGGCACAGCCGATTGCCCACGGCGCTGACATCATTGTCTGCTCCGCCACCAAATACGTCGGTGGCCACGGAACTTCCATCGGAGGCGTGATTGTGGATTCCGGAAAGTTCAAGTGGAACAACGGAAAATTCCCAGAGTTTACCGAGCCCGATCCCAGCTACCATGGGCTGAAGTTCTGGGATGTGTTTGGCGATTTTCCGGGCTTGGGAAACGTGGCGTTTATTATCAAAGCTCGCGTTCAACTGCTCCGCGACCTCGGGGCGGCGATGAGCCCCTTCAATGCATTCCTCTTTTTGCAGGGCTTGGAAACCCTGCCCCTACGACAGCGCCAGCATTGCGAGAACGGGTTGGCAGTCGCGAAGTTCCTCAAAGCGCACAACCTGGTGACCTGGGTAAACTATCCCGGGTTGTCCGACAGCCCCAATCACCGGCTCGCTTCCAAGTACCTGAAAGGTGGCTTTGGCAGCATCATTGGATTCGGCATCAAAGGCGGCCTCGAGGCGGGGAAGAAGTTTATTAACTCGGCTAAAATGCTCTCGCACCTGGCCAACATCGGGGATGCCAAAAGCCTCGTGATACATCCAGCCTCGACCACTCACCAGCAGCTGGCTGCCGAAGAGCAGGCCGCAACGGGTGTGACCCCGGATTACGTCCGCCTCTCCATCGGTTTGGAAGCGGCTGAGGATATTCAAGCCGATATCGACCAGGCGTTGAAGGCCTCGCAGGCATAGGATCCGGCTGGATCAGAGCAAATTCGATGGTACGGAGGCTGCTGCGGAAAGTAGCCGGTCGTGGGTGCGATAGCGATGCAGCCCCAAAAAAAAGAGAGTACTTTGGGCTTGCAACCCGGGATATGATCGTCTATTCCCCCGGGCGTCCTTGGAAAGCTTGTTCAGTGATTTGCTAACCATCATTAACCATGAACAAGAGAATCAGGGCAACCGCCCTTGAAAAGGTGCCTACGGGCTTTGGCTTGGTCGATCAACTGACCGGCGGCGGCCTGCCGGCCCGCCGTGTGACCTTAATCACCGGGGCTCCGGGTAGCGGAAAGACATCTTTCGCCCTCCAAACCCTCCTGCACTCCGCCCAAAGGGGAGAAGCTGGGGTCTTCATCACGTTCAACGAGAACCCCCGGCACGTGGTCGAGAACGCTGCCTCCTTCGGCTGGGACCTGCCCGAATTGGAAAAGAATTACCTGGCTGTCCTCGACGGACGCCCCCGGGCGGGACGGTCCAACGAGGACTCGTTTGATGTCACCGGCCTTTTGGGAGGTCTGCGGGCCGTGAGTTCGGAAGTGAACGCCAAGCTTGTCGTCTTTGATTCAATCGACGTCATGTTGGCACTCGTGAGTGACGGCGCGCCGGCTTTGCGCGAGTTGTTCAGAATCCGCGACTGGCTTTCGAACAACGGTATGACTGCGATCCTCACCGTCAGCGGTGTTTCGGGCGCTTCACCCTCAATCCGCCCCGAGGAGTTTCTTCAGTTGATTTCAGATTGTTCCCTCACCCTCGATCTGCAGCGCAATGCCAATGAGGTGAGCCGTTGTTTGCGCGTCGACAAATATCGCGGGTCCGCCTTTCAACACCAGGAACTTCCCTTCGTCATTAGCGGTGCCGGACTTGAATTCGCCTCGCCGCAACAGCCCTCCGGCGCAGTGCCCAGTCTTCAGGCGGCCTCTGGTTTCCGAACGGAAATCGAGTTCGCGCGCCGCCAGTTGTCGCAACGGGTTCAGGACTTGGACCGTTTCCTGGAAATGAAGCAGGCCGAATTGGATTTCCTGTTCGAGAAGCAACCGTCTGGCCGAGCGCGCGGCGGCAGCGCCCGCCGGAAGCCCGCCCGACGTTCTCCGCAAACGCTTTCCGGCGAGGTGTAGAGCCAAAGGAACAAGCCGGCGGTGGCGCGTTCCTGATGTCCTGTGGCATCGGAGCATCCGCTGAGCCTTGCCTCGTTCCCTCCTAAAACTCGTCTCCCTCCGATCGTCTGGATCGCCGGATCATCCCGGAAATCCCTGACCGGAATACGTGATAATCGACAGGGTCAAAATCAGCAGCCCGGTGACAGCCAGCCACGGAACGGTCACCACCACACCCGCGGCGGCGAACATGAATCCCAAAAAACCAATTGCGAAGAGGATATAATCTCCCGCGCTGTGTTCAGTTGAATCGCCATTCCAATTCATACGCCTCGGCCGCGGCAATTTGAGCTGCCCGCGTACATTACCATAACGCAGAATATCCGCCGGGCAACGGAGCAACGAACGTCAATAACAGTTGACAAACTCTCACTGGACAAATAAATTGATCCTGTTCGGGTGGCAGTACGTTTCTTCAGCGGGGTTCCCCACCCCCACCTCCTTGGCGTCTGCTGCCCGGACTTTTTTAGCGGTTGCACTTGACGAGTCCAGGGTGATTTCATACGTTCACCTGCCCCAAGCGGGGGCGTAGCTCAATTGGTTAGAGCGCTGCCCTGTCACGGCAGAGGTTACGGGTTCGAGCCCCGCCGCTCCCGCCATCTATTTTTCCTTCCTACCAGATTTTCCTACCAGTTCGTTGGGACCGCAGACCGAAGGCTCAAAGGCTCGACCATTCCGCCGAATTATCCGGATGGGTGAGGCCCGCCAAAAACAGCGGGGATTTTGCGCCGAACCTTAGTCTTAGAACCAATTAAGAAAAGCAGTTGCTCCCGACTGTCGGTAAACGCCTCCATTCCTGATGCGCGCCAAATTTATTGTCGCCAGCCTGCTGGGGTGTATGCCATCGTATTGGGTGTCGCCCTCAGCCAATCTTCGCAGGTGGCGGAGTGTGACTTTTGCATGAGCGATGTCAGCCGTATTCTGGAGCGCCTTGAGCAGGGAGACGGCAAGGCGGCAGAAGAGCTGTTGCCGGTGGTGTATGAAGAACTACGCAAGCTGGCGGCGCACAAGATGGCGCAGGAGAAACCCGGACAAACCCTGCAAGCGACGGCGCTGGTGCACGAGGCCTGGCTGCGCCTGACGGGATCAGAGCAGCAACAGGTCTGGAACAGTCGGGGCCACTTTTTCGGAGCGGCCGCGGAAGCGATGCGCTGCATTCTGATTAACCGCGCCCGGGACAAAGCGCGCCAGCGCCACGGCGGCGAACTGCAGCGTGTGGCTTTCGAACATGTCGAATTGGCCGCCGTGGATAACGACGAAACCGTCCTGGCAGTCAATGAAGCCTTGGAGGCGCTGGCCCATCACTCCCCGCAAAAGGCTGAAATTGTGAAACTCCACTACTTCACGGGCATGGGTTACGCAGAAATTGCTGAAGTGCTTGGTCTTTCTCTCGCCACGGTCGAACGGCATTGGGCTTATGCCCGCTCGTGGCTGTTCTGCGAGATGAAAAAGAATTCTGAAAATCGGTGAGGGATCTGCCTGGGAAACGGGGCACTGAAATGCAACGGGGCGAATTCTCGACCCAACGATGAAGAGCGAAGCCCAAGAAAATCTCGAGGAGATCCTCTTCGACCTCGCCGTGCAAAAGGAGACGGCGGCGGAGCGTGCCGCCTTTCTGGACAAGGTCTGCCGGGATAATCCCAGTCTGCGCGCCACACTCGACCGGTTGCTCAGCGCCCATTTCGGCGAGGCGGGATTTCTTCCGATGCCTCAGGGGCGGTCGATGCCCCCGAGCGCCGTCCCGCCGGTCAGTTCTCCGCCGGAGTTCCCGATGATCGGCCGCTATAAACTCTTGGAGAAAATCGGAGAGGGCGGGTTCGGTGAAGTCTGGATGGCGGACCAGCGCGAGCCGGTCAAACGCCGCGTGGCGCTTAAGATCATCAAGCTCGGGATGGACACACGCCAAATCGTGGCGCGATTCGAGGCCGAACGCCAGGCCCTGGCGCTGATGGATCACCCGAATATCGCCCGCATTTTCGATGCCGGGGCCACTGAAGCGGGGCGCCCCTACTTCGTCATGGAGTTGGTGCGGGGTGAGAAAATCACTGAGTATTGCGATAAGAATTTGCTCTCGGCCGAGGCGCGGATGAAACTTTTTATCCTGGTTTGTCAGGCCGTTCAGCATGCACATCAGAAAGGGATCATCCACCGCGACATTAAGCCCTCCAATATCCTGGTGACCCTGCATGATGGGGTTCCGGTCCCGAAAGTCATTGATTTCGGCATTGCCAAAGCGACGCAGTTTGAGCTGACGGATAAAACCGTGTTCACTCAGTTCCAGCAATTCATCGGCACACCGGCTTACATCAGCCCGGAGCAGGCCGAAATGAGCGGTCTGGACATCGATACGCGCGCGGACATCTACAGCCTGGGGGTGCTGCTCTATGAGTTGCTGGCCGGCCAAACGCCTTTTGACGCGGCGGAGATGCTCAAGGGCGGCCTGGACGCGATGCGCCAAATCATCCGCGAGCGGGAACCGGTGCGACCGAGCACCCGGCTCACTCAGCAACTTGCGGCCGTCGACCTGAGCCTGAGCAAAGCCAAAGACGAACTGACCCTCCCGACCCAGGAAGAGATCAGTGCCGACGCCCGCCAGCGACTCCGTTTGAAGGAACAAATCGCGCTTTTGCGTGGCGATCTGGACTGGATCGTGATGAAGTGCCTGGAGAAGGAGCGCAACCGCCGCTATGAAACGGCCAACGGCCTCGCCTTGGACATCCAGCGCTACCTGGCCAGAGAACCAGTCCTGGCTCGCCCACCGAGCACGGCTTACAAAATTCAAAAAGCCTGGCAACGGAATAAACTCGCCTTCAGCGCGGGCGCGATTGTCGCCCTCGCTCTGGCCGCCAGCACTGGAGTTAGCACCTGGCAGGCGTTGGTGGCCAATCGAGCCCGTCGCGCCGCGCAACAGGCTCAGTCCTCCGCCCAAACAAAGCAAATCGAGGCGGAAAATCAGCGGCAACGCGCCGATGAGCAGGCCGCTATCGCCCACCGCACCGCTTACGACGCCAGCATCAGCTCAATCCAGGCGGATTGGGAGAAGCGGAACTATCGCCGCGTTCGCGAGACGCTCGCCTCGCAGGCAGACTACCCCGAGCACTCCTTCGAATGGTTCTACTGGCAACACATGACCCATCTCGAGTTGTCCTGGTTTCCAACCTACGCCGATGGGATCAGGTCCTACTCCTTGAGCGCGGACGGGAAGAAAATCGTTATCGTGATGAGCGACGATTCGATCGAGGTGCGCTCCTTGCCAGCAGGTGAAAAACTCGCCAGCTTTTCATCCGCTGAAGTTGAGAGTGCCGCCCTTTCCCCGGATGGCCGGATGCTCGCGACTTGTGGTGGACCGTTCGAGAATGGCGAAATCAAGCTTTGGAATGCCGAAACCGGAGTGGAGATTCAATCATTCGGCCAATTCCACGTTTCCGGCAGTTCTACTCCTGAAATTCTGCCGGACCAAACCGTTGGTGGTCACCAACGCGCGCTCGCTTTTTCGCCCAATGGCCGCTTTCTGGTCACAGGAGGTATGCCGCGGAGCGGCGTGCAGCTTTGGGAGGTGGCCACCGGAAAGAAACTGCGGGTCTTCCAGAAGACCCAGATCCCGTTTGGGCCGTGGATTGATCATTTGGCCTTTTCCCACGACGGGAAGCGGGTCCTCTGCGAGCGGCCGGACTTCCTGGTGTTCTTTGATGCCGAGACGGGAGAGAAACTGGATGCCCTGCCCGCTCCTGGGGATGTAGACATTGTTTTTGCCCTCTCGCAGGATTCGCGGCGTGTGGCCGTGGCAAAGGGTGGACAAATTACGGTCTACGACATCACGGAAGGTAACTTTTCAAGAATCCTGCTGGAGATCCCGGAACAGCCAGGCGCGGGGAAATGGCTGGCTTTCTCTCCGGATGGCAAACGCCTCGTGGCTTCGGACGGGGGCGGCCCGTGGGCTTCGGGCGGTGGCGATTCGGTTATTTACGATTCGTTCACGGGCGAAAAGCAACTGACGCTGCGTGGAGGGAGCTTTGCCAGCCGATTCCTCGGCGACTCACAGCATATTATCTCCACGGATGGCGACCGTCGCATCAAGATTTGGGATGCATCCTCGGACCGGGAAAAGGTGAACATAAAAACGGGGTATTTCCTTTGCACCCTCGCGCGGGATGGAAGCCGCATGGTCGTGTATTTACCCGAGGAAGGAACCTCAGGAGAGCCGCCCGACGGGGGACATAACACGGGCGGTCTGGGGGTTTTGGATATCGCAACTGGCAAACTGATTAGTCAGATGCGCGAGCACGAGCCTGGGCTGATTGATGGCGCCGCCTTCTCCCCGGATCTCAACTGGGTCGCTTCCGGCGGTCGGGATCACGGCTGGACCTTTCGCGTCTGGAATGCCCTGACCGGCAAGGTCAAGTTGACGGTGCACACTCCGTGGGCCGCACACTATGAAATCGGCTTTGGGCCAAAGAGCGACACCATTATCAGTCGAACCGAAGTGCCAATTCGTGGACATGCCATCTGGGACATTGCAACCGGTGAAGAAATCCTGTCTCCCAAAACAGCCATCGATGAGCGCAATTGGGCTATCACACGGGATGGGCTTCACCTGGCCAGTTGTGATTACGCGGGGAATGTCCGGGTCTGGGATACCAAAACCGGCAACGAACTCAGGAAATGGAAGGCGCACGCCGACCCCGGAATGGGAGCCCTGACGGCCCATGACAATGAGTGCATGGACTATTCGGCCGATGGTAAACATCTTGTCACCGGAGGCTTGGATCGTTTGATCAACCTGTGGAATCCGGATGCGGGCAAGCTGGAGCGGGTCTTTTCAGGACACCCTGGAATGGTCATGGGCGTCCATTTTACGCCCGATCAAAGGCGTTTGATCAGCCAAGCCAGGGATGGAACGGTTCGGATTTGGGATGTCGCCAACGGCAAACAATTGCTCTCCCTCACCGATCCGCTTCTCAACGGAGCTTACATTTTGCGTGTGGGTGTTTCACGCGACGGACGTCGAGTGATTGCCGCGCCCGACCACAAAACCGAAATCGTCATTTGGGAAGCGGCGACCGCCGAGCAAGTCGCCAACTGGCGCCAACGGGAAGAGGCCGACGCAGCGCTCCGGGCCACCGAAGAACGGCGACGCGCTGAGCATGGCCCCGCCCACCCTCCCGGCGAGCGATCCCAGAAGTAAGGGCATAAAATCGTAGCCGCCAAGGTGAGCAGGCGCATCGCCAGGCGGATTATGCTCTCGAAACCAGTGAGGTGTCTCCCAAATAGCAATACCATGAGGCTATTACCCAGGCCAAAACCCGTCCTGGCGAGTTGTGTGTCATTTCCAAGGCTGAATGAGCCGAAATAAACTTTATTGAGGGTTTTGGATCCAAAACGGGGCACTGGTTGTGGCGCCTGAAAAAACGAAGCGCACCACGAACGCACAACCAAAATCGCCACTGGGATTGGATCCGGGGCTAAAACAGAAAGACCAAATCAATGAACGCAAAGC
>Ga0105240_10003368_pt1 | contig 24867 bp, 15 predicted proteins | sample KBSC54metaG_FD_80426 | JGI IMG/M metagenome (GOLD analysis project Ga0105240, IMG submission 80426) | Corn rhizosphere microbial communities from Kellogg Biological Station, Michigan, USA - KBS C5-4 metaG | ecosystem: Host-associated > Plants > Roots > Rhizosphere > Soil | place: Michigan, USA...
ATCTGCCATATCGTTTGACATCGCCAGGAAGCAATTGTAGCTGTCGAAAATGCGTTTCAAATACCATTCGCCGAATCCCCAGAAATATTTAGGGAAACGGGATACGTCATAACCATAAGCTGAGCATATTTTTGGGATATCTATTTTACTGGTAAAAGGATGAAAATAAGATGCATCAGTCAAAAAATGACTATGAACGAGATCAGGCCTTAGCTCTGAATACTTTCCCTTAAGAAATCTTATTTGCTTACCACTAATAATTTTAACATTATTGGCCCAGCCAGTGGGAGATTCGAAAACCTCAGCATTAATTTTCAAATGATTTAAATGCCTGGCTGTAAAAACCACGTTTTTATATTCATTTTGAAAATTGACCTGGTCTGCAATAAATACTTCTGTCGGAGCTGTAAATTTGCGTTCTAAGTGTAAAATCATAGGCTGGTATTTTAGTATTTGGTTGAATAATTTATGGTGCGACATCCTTATAGCCGGCATTCTCGTCCCCTATCCTGACATCATCATAAAAAACTTCCCTGCTGGTTGTAGTCGATTTCCCTTTGTCTTTTTCGGGCATCCAAACCCACTTATAGATTCCCAGTTTAAAGTAGTTGCCTGTATTATCGTTATAGGCATTCGGACCATTGATAGTTTGAACGAGCGTCCCGTTCTGCCAAACCTCTACCAACCCGTCATTGTCCCACGAGAAACGGATATGAAATACCCAATCGGTCCATTTCGAATTAGCGTATGGACCCAAATCATACTCTTTCCCGGTTAGATCTTTATTACTTGTAAGTCGCCTTGCTGATGACTTGACAGACATGAACCAATGCCCGTTTTGCGTATATAATGCAAAGGGGGGCGAGCGCCAAACTCCGCCTTCTGAAAGGTCGGGTATATCATGCCATTGCTGAATTATTTCAGGTTCGGGGTCTACACTAAATGAATCAGGTAAAAACACACTGAACCCCACCCATCTTTCTACTCTAACCTTTGACTCCGGCTTTAAATCCACTTCCGCCCTTTTACCATTAGCTACCGCCTGATCATTTTTCTTAAGCATAAACTTCAGCGAATATCGACCACTATGCGCAACTGAATCAGAAATGCTTATTGAACTTTTATTGGCCCGCTCATGACCTGGCCAGGCGTCCAGCGCCCCCGGATTTTCAAAGGTATTTTCATAAATTAAATGCTGCCGGTTTTGCGCCCGTAAGGAAGTAACCAAAACAAACAGTCCCACAAATAAAATAATCGATTTCATAGTTAAATACTTAGTGTTTTAATAATCCTGGCGGGATTCCCAACGACAACACAATTAGCGGGAATACTCTTGGTAACCATACTTCCAGCTCCTATAACTACATTATTACCAATTTCAACTTCACCTAGTATGCATACATGTGCACCAATATTTACATTATTACCAATCACCGGGCAAACCCGGTCAAACTCGCCTTTATTACCAATAGTTGTAGAATGCCTGAGTGTACAATTTTCACCAAATACAGTATCCTTATTGATCACCAACGCATAACCATGGTAAACTCTTAACCCTCTTCCGGCCGTAACCTGGTATGGTATTTTAATACCCAATGCCCACTCAAACAAAAATCTATACAAAGCCAGATAGGGAGTAAGAATAATTTTTGCCAGCTTTTTCCCTTTACAAAAATTTGCTATTCTAAAATGCATGGTGATAAACCTGCCTTTAGTATTATTATGATTATTTTTCCAATCCTGCCTAATGAATTTTAAAAATGTCATCCGTTTGAATTTCAATAGTTTAATTACTGTAAATGTTTAAATATTGGGTAACCGAAGATTCTATTGAGAACCTCTTTTTCATCGAGAGGTACGTTTCATCCAAAACGTCCTTTATTTTTCCCTGCCGATAATAGTCTATCAGCTTATTGATCATCAGCGCGCAATCATCCGCATTAGCAGTATCAAAAAGGAATTTGGTTGTTATCCCATTCATTATTTCTGCAGGCCCCTCAATATTTGAAACAACTACGGGTAAACCTGCTGCCACGCCTTCCACAATGGTAAGCCCAAAACCTTCAAACCTGGAGGGCTGTATTAAAGCATGATAACCTGCTAAATTATCGTATAGCCATCTTCTGTCCTTTTCTCCTAAAAAGTTCACATATGGAGATATGCCTAAATTTTCTGCTAAAGACTTCAGGTAATCCATGGATTTGCCAGCTCCAATGATGTCCAACTCGATATTGTTCTTTCCGTACTCTACAATCAGCTTATGCAAAGCATTAATCAAAACATCCTGACCCTTTTTTTCATGTATCAATCTGCTTACCTGGACCAATCTTATAGTCTTATCTTCGCCGAGTCCATATTCGTCCCTTTTCTTAAAGCTACTCATCGGTATGCCATTGTAAATAACCGCGGCATCAACGTTAAACCGGTTCTTGATATCCAGGGCTACAGCAGAAGATATAGCAATAACAGAATCATATTTGGTAATTGCCGCGTTCTTTAATCCTACATCGTGCACCGTATGCACAGTTCTGGATTTACCAATTTTAATCAGGTTCACCAATTTATCTTCGTGACAATGGATCACATCTGGCTTTAGTTTATTTAACAATAAGTTGAACCGCAAAATTGGAATAGGATTGCGGCTCCCCTCTTTCCTGTTAATCAGATATACGTCAACCAACGGGTCCAACTTTTTCAAAAGCTTTTCATTCCATTGATCGTTTACCACGATTAATGAAACATCATGCAGCTTGCACATTTCGTTAAGCATATCTACCGCTAAAACCTGCGAGCCGCCGGTATGCATCGTAAAAAAGCAGTGTACTATTTTCATGACGGCAATAAAGAAAACCTGGTAAGAAGACTTTTGACCTGACTTTTAAAAGAATAGTAGTAAATTTTCAACAGCGTTTTTGAGTACGCAGAAGCCCCATGTTTTAGCAGCGTTTTTTTTATATCCGTCAAAAATTTGATTGTGCCGGTACTTGTCTTTGTTGCCTCCCATGTACGGAATCCTGCTATAGGTTTCGCTTTATAAGAATAGATGGGGCCGTATTCCAGTAAACGCAGCCATAAATCCAGGTCCATGCAGTAGTGAATAGACTCATCAACGTAGTTCACCAACCTTATTAATTCCATAGGGTAAAAAGAGCCTTGTTGAATCACATCATAATTGTGATTTAGTAAATAAAGCTTATCAGAAATTACAAGGTGTTTGCGTTTGATCAACAGCCCGTGTGCATCTATGCGGTCGAGTATGCTGCCATAGTAAACTGCGCCATCATTATTCGACTCATAGAGTTTTACTATTTCTTCGACACAGTCATCATATAGTATATCATCTGAGTTTATCCATCCCACGAGCTCGCCTTTTGCAAGTTTGAAGCCCTTGTTGATAGCGTGAGATTGTCCTTTATCCGATTCGTGAATAATAATATCGATCTTGTCCTTATATTTCCTGATAACATTCATCGTGTCATCAGTTGAACCACCATCAATGATGATGTATTCTATGTTTTTATAAGTCTGATTAAGCACGCTCAGAATGGTTGCTTCAATAAATTGCCCCTGATTGTATGACGGGGTTATAATGGATACTAAAGGTTCTGTTGATTTTATCATTTTTTTATGTGTTAATCGTTTAGTTATAAATAAGTCGTCCGCCCGCAAGCTTCAGGGCATAGTTGTAATTGTAGCCTTCCTCCTCTTCCATGGCGCCTTTATATGTTAACACAAACAACATGGAAACAAACAATACCATAGGCGGAGACGCTATATCGATACCGAAGAAAGATGTTAGCAATAACGCAGCAATAAGTATGGCTGATAAATAAGAAAAGGTGTAGACCCTGTGCTTTAGAAAGATCCGTATATAATTACTATAGACTATTATAAATAGTACTATCCCCAATAGTCCCGTTTGTAGTATTAACAAGGACCAAACTATGTCGCCGGTATCAATCTGGACCACCTCATCTGTGCTTTCATTAACCAGGCCTACAGAAAAATCAAGTTTGTTTTTTATAGCCGACTGTTCATTAACCAACCCTATACCTGTGAGAGTAGTGAATAGTCCTTTACCTGTTACATAACTAAAACGCTCATAAAAATGGAGTGCCCTGAACTGCGTTGTAGATAATTCTGAGACGTCGCTTGGTTTCAAATCAAAAAGGTGATTCAACTCCAGCGAGCTGTTAAAGTTCTTCAAATCGTTGAACCCCTTATTTAGCCTGCCGTCTGCTGATTCTGAAAGCGGTAATGTAACTATCCAGCCTAACATGACTAAAAATGCCACGTTGATCAGTTTAACTTTACGGTTGTGATAGTAAACTGCGATTAAAGACAATATGGCTACAACAAGTGTATTCCTGTTAAATGAGACTGTTATAGCAAGGAACACAACTGCGGTATAAAACAAAATTCGGGGATCAAATTTGCTAAATAGCTTTTTAGCATAATAGATAAGAGCAAATACGGCGTAAAAGGGCAAATTGTAAAACCTTGCCAGTCCGCCATTACTTTCTTTAGATGTGATATCATCACTTTGCAGCGACGACAAAATAGCCTTGCCAATAATTGCCTGCAGTATAAATAGACCCGATGCCAGCACAGTGAATAGGCATATCCATTTTATGGCACCTTCTATTGTTTCGTAGGTATACTCGGTAAATAAAATTGGCGATATTATAAAAAGGTGTAGCCTGAAAACCGACAGGATTACCTTTATTTCGACGTGTAATACGAAGAGTGAATATAATCCCAGGAAAATTATAAAGGCCAGATACAAACGTACAGGAAGTATTAAGTACCGCTTGAACGGGATATATTTAGCCCTTAAGAGCAATTGAAATATGATAATTAATGAAACCCAATCATAAGGTTTGGTAATAACCGGGTTTAATTCAATAATACTAACGGGTACAAATTGATAGCAAGATGTAATCAGCAGGAAAAGGACGAACAAATTCGTTTCGTACCTCTTCTGCAAAAAGGTGATCCAATATGCGATAAAAAGAATCAGTCCTAACATTTCAATCTTAAATATTAACTACCATTTGTTCCAGCTTACGCCGGCCATTTGCCATTTTGATAAAGCACGCCGGGTTCCCTGCCCATACCTGGTCTTCGGGAATGCTTTTGGTTACCACACTCCCTGCACCAATGATGGACCGGTCCCCTATTTTTACACCTTTTAATATGATGGAATTGGCGCCTATAAATACATCATCCCCTATTTCAATAGGCAACGAGTTGGTTTTTTCCGATAAGTTTTGCCGCCTGTCCATATAATCTAAAGGGTGAAAATCAGTGTCCCAAATACTTACATTTCCGCCGCAGGTTACAAACTTTCCTATCCGGATGCTTACAGAACAATAGATCGAGACACCCGAAAACCCCGAGTTATCGTCTATCACAAGCTTTGAATTTTTATTTATCTTAATAGTGCATGACTTAGATAACCCCACAAGATTTGACTCAATTGCGCTATTAAAAATTATGTTCTTACCCAAAATACATTCGCCGTTATTGTATATTATTAGTTTGCCATTACACTGAGGCATTTCACTGTATTTGACATTTTTCGCTTTCAACAACATCTTATGATAACTATATAGATAGCCTTTCCTTAATGATCTTAAGGGGATTATCACTAACGTTTTGATAATATTTTTTATCATCTAATTTTTAGTTATCGTTGTTCCTTATACTCTAACTACATCAGCATTTATCTGTTCCATATCCCACTGGCCTCCGAGTTTAATATCTTTTTACTTTGGATCGCCAGCACTATCCCGATAATCACCAGGACTATAATATTAGAATAGGTTACACCTGGTATACCAATTAACCTCCCTAATAATATTCCCAAAGGGATATTGATAACGGCACCGATTGTGTAGAGATATACCTGTATTCTGATTTTACCAATACCATTTAAAAAATAGCTTTGAAGCATGATCCAGCAGTAACACATTACATAAAGCGCCATTGCTATTGATATGGGAAATGCCACAGAAACTTTTCCCTTTAACCAAAACTTGTAGATTACCGGCGACCCTACTAATATGACCAGTGTAAGGACACATAACAGAAGCCAGTATTTCTTCATCCTGGCCAGTGTTGCCTTAATCCATTCTAAATCACCCTTGGTAATTGCATCTGTAAAGGCACTCCAAAAAGGAGTAATAATAATGCTGAAAAACATTATTATCATTGAAAAAAGCTTGTATGAAACGTTGAAAGTGGTTACCGAATCAGGCCCAAAAAGTTGTGTAATTAAGATATTATCGGTCTGGAATAGTATCAAGGTGCCTATTTGTATGATAAAAAAAGCTCCACCAAGACCCAGGAGCTCACGGCTGTATTTGAAATTTACCAGCCTTAAAGACGGGGAGATAATTTTATAGCTGGTATTAAAATAAATTACGCTCGTCAATATTTGAACAAATACAGGCATTCCGCCAAGAACTAATACCAGGTAGTTGAGAGACCCTGTTGTATTTTTAGTTAAGGTATATATTATGATAATCGTACAAATCTGCCCAACAACATACATCATCGATACTTTAGCAGGCTCGTGCATTGCTGTCAGTATTACATTGATAGTTTGCACCACAAATTGAACACAAAACAGGCCGAAGACGATCAGAGCTAAATGATTGAGGTTGTCTCCATTTACGCCAGGCGCATTCAAAATCCTTGACCAACTGAGAAAGTGATTCAGGCAATAAAATAGTATAAAAACGGCTGACGATATCACAGTCAATATCGTGTAGGTGGTACTGATGTAAATACGTGCCTGAGTGTAATCTTTTAATGCATTTGCTTCAGCTACCTTATTTTTCAATCCATTGCCCAGGCCGATGTCGAAAAAACTAAACCAACTTATTACTGAGCTTAGCGTAAGCCAAATGCCATATTGTACCGGGTTGACATAGTTAATTGTCATTGGTATTAATATAAACCCAATGAAAATGCTTACACCCTTGAGCAAAAAAGATATAGCAACATTCTTCTTTGCCTTAAGTGTTCGCTCATGGCCCTGTGTAAAAAAAGCTTTCAGTTTTAAAGTAACTGCCCGCATAATTATTGAGTATCCAGTATATTGTAGTTAAACTATATGTTTTTCAGGTGTGCTTTTATCAAGCCAATGCCTGCGTTTTTTTATCTTCTAATCCATAACCATAACCAAATTTTTTATAGCCGTAGCCGTAACCAACGTTACCTAGTTTGGCATCGTTAAGCACTACATAAGAGCGCCTGAACTTTTTGGTGAAAACCAGTTCGTTCAGAATATCCAGCTGCGATTTGTAGGTGTAAGCCTGGCGGACGACATACAGACTTACATCAGTATATTTTTCGATTAATTGCGCATCCGATACCAGCCCTATCGGAGCGCTATCGATAATGATATAATCGAAATCTTGTTTCAGCTCATTTATCAAATCCTTCAGGCGATCACTCAACAATAATTCTGCTGGATTCGGCGGTATCCGCCCTGCTGATATTATGTAAACATCCTCTGAGATATCTGTTGGTTTTATGATATCGACTGCCTGAAGTGACGAGGAAATTGCATATTCCGTAAACCCATATTTATGGTCGATATTGATATTAGCGGATAATTTAGGCTTGCGCAGATCCAGTTCAATCATCACAACCCTTTTTCCACCCAAACCCAATACGCTGGCCAGGTTTAGGGTGATGAATGATTTACCCTCGCCGCCCATGCTCGAGGTAACCATGATGACACTTGATTGCTGGCTATTTTGAACAAACTGTAAATTTGTCCTTAATGCCCTGAATTGTTCTGACAGGACAGTCCTCGAGTTTTTCTCAACTACCAGTGATTTCTTTTCAGAGCTGTTACCAATTTCTCCAAGTACGGTTACCTTAGTATGTTTTACAACATCATCCTTATCTAAAATCTTGACATTCAGAGATTCCTTTAGGTAGATAAACAGCCATGGTATAAAACAACCCAGGGCAAAACCAATAAGCATCACAGCAACCTTATTCGGTTTAAAAGGTTCATAGTCACTTTTAGCCGGATCAATAATCCGTGCCTCTGAAACTGTCGACGTGCGGGAAATTGCGGTCTGTTCTCTTTTCTGCAGAAGGTATAAATACAATTCCTGCTTCAAATTTTGTTGACGGGCATAATCCAGGAACACGCGTTCCTTCCTGGGGGCATTTTTTACCTCTGTAGTTAAGCCGCTATTTTGAGTTTTTAACGCGCTTAGGCCCACTACCAAACTATTTTTATAAGTATCGAAGGCTTTCAGCAAGCTTTGTCGCGCAGCTTCTATTTCGGTATCCAGGTTTTGAACAACAGGGTTATTTTCTTTATAAGACAAAGTAAGTTGTCCCCGTTGCACCAATAACTGGTTATATGCACCAACAGCTGCTGCAAATACAGGATCTTGCACTGCTAATGAACTCGGTAATATCCTTTTGTTTGCCGGGTCATTGATGCTTTTTGAGATGTCATTTAGAACAGATAACTGTACTTCCTGCTCATTAAGCTTTTGGTAATAATCAGATACATTACCCACTAATGCTTTAGACTGCTCGTCTACATTAGCTATATTATTTTGCTGCTTAAATTCTGTAAACTTCGTTTCTACCCCGGTCAGCTCAGAACTAACAATTTTTAGCCTGGTATCGATGAATGCCAGGGTACTATCAGCAACTTGTTTTTTATTATCCAGGTTATAGCGCAAATACAAATTCATCAGACTTTGTAATATTGCTTCGCCTTTTTTAGGATTGGGATATTCGAAAGTCAATAATAGCGTTGTACTTTTTTTATCCGTCAGATCAACTGTGAAGTTTTTCGCCAATTCTTCCACTTTACTATCAACAGATTGTACAGTAACCGCATAGCCGTTTGGATCAGCAATCCCGGGCTTCTTTGCGATGATCATATCGAACTGTTTACATTTTATGATCTGGCCGTATTTTACCGTTTCATCCACATGATCGTCATTAACGGAAGGCAGATGAATTAATTTATTGACGCTTTTTACATGAACCAAGCCATTGGTAATATTTATATCAAATTTTTTCGCCTCAATGGAGTCTTTTTTCTCTATGATCAATACATTAAAAGGTGCCTCATTATATAATTCGACAGGTTTCAGGCCTACTTTCTCATAAGTTGTGATATTCAAATGCATATCTTTTACCACATTGCCCATCAGGAATTTGGATTTCAAGATATCCATCTCGTTATAGGCATTATTGGGCATGCCTAACAGATCGGAAAAATCCATCATTGCATCGCTTCCCATTGACTTGCCACCGGGAATATTGCCTTTGTCGTCAATTGTAACCTGACTATTAATTTTGTAAGCCGGCGTGGCATAGCGGGTATAAAAAAATGCCGCTGCGCTACAAATTATAATACCGATCAAAAACCAGTACCAATTACTGAGAATCTTTTTAACAAGGTCTTTTATATCAAAGTCCTCGTGTTTTGCAAATTCCTTTTCAAGTTCCCGTCTGCGAAAATCCATAGCTATTTCCTTGTTAATATGATTGCGATAATAGATAAAATTGAAGCCCCTATGGTGTAATTACGAGCCTGAGCCAAATCAGTAGCCGCTGCTTTTCCTTTGTTTGGCTCGACATAGATATAATCGTTCTGCCTTAAATAGAAGCAAGGCGAGCTCATGAAATCACTCTTTTTAAGATTAATACGGTAAGGTGTCCTGGTGCCATCCAGGTTCTCCCTGATCAGCAAGACATTTTCACGTTGTCCGTAGATTGTCAGGTCACCGGCCATCGTTATGGCGTCCAAAATAGTTACTTTCTCATTTGGCATTACATAACTGCCCGGCTTCAGAACTTCACCTGCAACGTTGACTTTGAAATTGGCATACCGCACGATAACAGAGGGATTGTTATAAAATTTATCTGCTACGGCTTGTATTGCTGCTCTTGCTTCTGTAGTAGTCAGACCGGCTAGCTTAATTTTTCCTAAAACAGGAATTGTAATAGTTCCTTCCTTATCTACCAAATACCCTAACGGACTATTTAGATTGGGAGCATTTAAAGGCATTCCGGCAGATGAAGACATAGGCATCGCGCTGTTACTCCCGGTAGCGTTATTTGCACTGCTAACATTGCCTGAATTGATAATAGCCGAAGCCTGAGGATCAACCGTTTGGATGATCACCGTTAGAATATCATCATTCTGAATTTTGGGTTCGATATAAAGCGCTCTTGCGATTGGGGCCAAACGTCCAGAATCGGGTATATCTTGAAAATACTTTGTCTTTTTTGTGGATGCGCAGGAAGAGAGCAACGCTCCCAAAAAAAGCAATGCAAAATAAATATTTTTACTCTCGGTAAATATTTTTCTCATACAATAATCAACTAGGGTGTCGCTTTGGCCGTTTTTCAATTTTTAGCGGCCAATTTTTTGTAAATTTTTATCTTTTATTAATTTTTATTCAATTTTTTGACTCAAAGTAAAATCAATTTTTGTTTTAAATTTTTTTCTTTTGTTAAAAAAATATAATCAATGCATTAAATAGATGTTTTTAGCAACAAAAACCAATTTTAGTTGCGTTTTACATTAGAAAAAACTCAGTTTGTTTTAAATTGTTTCATTAAATATTAATTAATTTTATTAAGCATAATTTTACCTGTCATAATAAATTGAAAAACAGGCCCTTTTCAAAAGTTATTTAAAATGTTGGTTTGTCTCAAAAATGTTACTATTGGCCCAAACATGAGAGAAATTAAAGGCTACGACAGACACAGAAGCGTCGATTTTCATCGTGCCGACTATTAATGGCTAATCAAACGAAATGGTTCAAGCGTTTTAATATGCCATTAAGAATGCAACTATTTCGTAACCCAGAATTTCCAGTTACGGTTTAGCAACAGAAATGGAGTAATAAAATGAGCCTAAAAGAGTATTAAATGAAAAGAAAATGCCTTTCGGGATATAAAAAGCAATTAAATGAAAATAAAAGAAACAAGCATATTTTCCGATACAGAAAGTCAAACTACATTGACTATCAATTTGTTACATGTTTTGAGGTACAAATGAGTAACAAAATATCCGCCCCATTTTTAGGATAGTCAATCACAAATGAGATGTCGAAAAAATTAACTCCTATAGCAATAACAGTCTCTATCTCCAAACTCTTTACAGTGTATTGCAGTTTTCCAGAGTTGCTTAAAATTGCATATCATGCAAGGGGCCATCGGTTCGACTCCAATATTACCAGCTGACAATCAAGAACTTGTACTTACGCAAGTGTTTTTTTTGTGTTTTACTTCGCCTTATCGACTCAAATCAATATAATGCTCTTTAAGGCAACATAAATAAGTCCCGAAGGGTAAAAGACCTTTTAAGGAGGCTTCTCTATTTACATCGTCTTCTATTCTATTATGAGCGAAGTGATTCCGTGTGGTAGCATATTAATTAAATTTCCTACTTCTTCACCTGGTGTTTCATCAGCAACGCATACTCGCATAGATTTCGGCTTAAAAGAAGGGAACGAAAGATTTACCTTTTCCGGTTTATCCGATAACGATCGCAGACGAATGATCATAGATTTCCCATCTGCAGATGTTTTAATGATCGAAATAAAAACGTTCACATTATCTATTTCTGCCAATGTATGCAGGTTTATCTTTTCTTTAACCGGAGTAGCGATGAGTGGTTGCGACTGCTCTAGCCCAAAGCGGTTCGCCTTAACTGCATCATATGCGTTGTGATGCGGCAATATCCTGTAACGGAAGTTCAATTTACCTTCCTGCGACAGCGGAAAATTTGTATGCCAATGATTGTTAAGCGCCCAGGAATATATGGTTGAACTTAAGGGCAAATGTTGTATCCATTCGGGTGAATGAAAAGCGCCTCCGATAATATTAGCGGTCATCTCACCGCTTTCGAAAGTAGGAGCGTCCAATGAGCACCAGGTTATCCCCTTGCCTTCATTTGAAATATCAAGCCAGCGCTGGAAGCAGATCCAATTTCGGTTTGCAGCAGGAAGTTGATCTGCATCTATTTCTACCACGCTCCAGGGGACATCGATGCGCGTACGTCCGTTTGGAATGTTAAATGAAAAACCAAAATGAATGCCTTCCTTTTCAGTTACGGCTATTTTGTCTATTAAATTATTGATCTCAATTTCCGGCATGCCAGCTACAAGACGAACTTCACGGATTAAACCATTGCAACCATCGGCTTTTGAATTTACCTGGATTGAGGCAATAAGCGGTCCGTTTTCTTTAATTATAGTTTGTACTTCTGTTGGTCCTGTTGCTTTTGCTCCTTTTTGTGAAAAGGCACTGATAGATGCCGTTGCATTTGTTGCATATTGCGGACCACTTGGAGCATGCTTTCCGCTTCCTAAGAGATACCTGAAACTATTTATATTACAATCACCAGAATTCACAAATTCAGCACCCGTTTTATCTCTTAAACTGGTGATATCTCCGGTAACAGGATCTATCATGACTTTAACTGATCCATTGTCCAGAGTATTCCCATTTGCTATCATCACGCCAGATCCTTTCTCCCGTTCAGTACTCAGGATGTAGTTTTTTGCTCCTAATGCAGGCACATCAGACGCTAGAAATACTAATTCGCCTGTGCTCAGCCTCTGTGACTTAACCGGTTTATTGTTTTCATCCAGTACAGATAAAACCGCTTTACTTTGGTCGTTTGAAAGGGTTATTAAGCCACTGCGTGCCCAGGACAAAGTATTAAAAACACAGATAATATTTGACTTATCAGTCGATACGGTGTTTAATGCACTTGCAAGAAGCTGAATGCTACTTTTTTCGGCGGTTTCAAAGAAATTTTGCTTTACTCTCCATATTTCATCCTGCATATCGGCTTGATGAGGATTCATGTAACACCACGTGTGTTCTGAGCCCATGAGTACATTGCGCCATGCTTCATTCATTTCTGACCGGGGCGCTTTTTCTCCCGGGTGCAACATAGACCAAAGAATGTCTGTTTGAATTAAGCGCTCTTTAGACTTTCGGTTCATAGATGTCTCTTTAGCCGCTGCGCCCAAACCATCCGTCCAATATTCTGTAAAATCACCTCTGAATGAAGGAATTATGTCGCCATATTTTTTTTCAAATGCTGACATGATATCGGTTGAGCTTGCAATGACCAGGTGTGGAAATGCATATTCTTCGTTCCAGCTTTTTACGGCATCAGGCAGGTCAGCATCTATGGGCGTATTATCTGCCATTGCCCATGTCATCGGAAATAAATCGTAGGTGTAACTGCTATCAGCCTCCAATTGCTTAAGTTTTTTCCATAGATAACCATCGATGAAGTTTTCACGGGGATGATCTGTTTTTACGATTTGCAGTAATTTATTGGGGTCTTTTTGTCCTGCCATTAAAGGCCAATATTTATATCCTTTTTCTGCTGCGCCGGGGCTATAATCTCCAGGCTGGAGAAATAATACTTTTGAAACGCCGTCCTGCCCAATCCACCAGAATGGTTTGAAATTGAATTTGTAAGCTAATCCTGTCCGATCTGGCCCGTTGAAAGGGGCGAAAATGTATTTTATTCCAAATTGAGCAGCCATCGGAACGATTCCCCATGACATACCGGGAACATCAGTCTGGTCGATGGTGCTGACCGGGACACCTGTTAATTTTTCAAGTCGTTTTGCATCCCCAAAAAACCCGGGAAATTCCTCATCAGCTGTGACACTCGTATTATCATTGATATACCCTGCATCAAGGTGAATATATCCTTTTCTAACAGCATCCAATAATTCTTCCCGTTCTGCCGATGTCGCATCTTTTAAATAACGCTCAACAGGCCACATCACTTCCGGGTTCCAAACATAACGCGCACCTTCCGGATAGTTTGCTGTTTCTTTTGCCAGCTTTATCCCACTTACAAGATTGCGCTTGTGGATAATTTCAACATTTGCCTGGGTGTTTGTGTACCCTATATCTACATGTGAATGTGGGTAAATGTACACCGTCCACCGTCTTTGCTTAGGTAATACAAATGATTTTCTTATAACCTTGTTTCCGGTTTTTAATGAAATGAATACTTGTATCTCTTTCTCAATGCCGACACCGGACGGGAGTGTAATTGATGTCGTTTCTAACCCTTCTTTCCTGAATGGGACAGAAGTAGTTTCTGTTCGGCCTTCTGCGGTAACTTCTATTACTGATGGCTGATATAAATTATTACCCTTAAAAGTGAGCACTACTTCTCTTCCTGGCTTGCCATCCTTACAATAGCGGTATATGCTTGTTGATGTGCATTCAAAATCGTTGGGTGATGGTAGTGCTGACTCTTTCACTTCAAGCTCCGATATAAATTTTACTTCACTCAGGCCATAAGCATTGCCTCCCCAATTAGATGCGGCAGCAATAATTACTGCCTTCAATGCCCTTTTTTCATTAATGACTATTTCTGATGCTTTTCCATTCAAGTTTCTGGCATCGGGTAATTCGAGTGTGGTTAACTCAAACCAATTGATTTCATCAGTTGTTCCGTACACCTTTGTTAAACGAAACCCGCGGTTGGTCAGGCCCTCCTGATTTTGGTTCCATAGCAAAATTTTATTGACCGGTCTTTGAGTTATAAAATCAAATCTCACCCAGGCCTTGTATGCAGGTAATCCTTTTGCAGGGATGGTGGCCACAGGATCTTCCGTAGTATGCCACATAGTGAGCGCATTGCCGTTGCTATCATGCAGGTTGTTATGGATACCTGAACCGTCTGTTAAATGGTTAACACTTTGGTCAGGACCAAAACTGCTTGATGCCGATGAAGTAATTTCGCTTGCACGGATTTCCTTACTTATTTTAATTGTGGTATTTTGTGCTAAACAATTAAAGCCAATAAACGCCAAAGCTAAACTGATTGCTATGGTAGTATTTAATTTTTTCATTTCTGATTGTTTAACGTTCTGTAATTACCTTAACACCTTTGCATCCCGCTTCAAGTATATATTCCTTACCTGCAAAACGGATATTGCGTAACTCGCCCGAAAACGAGCGTGGCACGGATGGATCTACAAGAATAGACCTGTTACCGGCCTGGGGAACAAAGCCGAAAAAAGTAGTTATCACCACATCGCTAAAGGCCACGCCACTGATACACTCCTTCATACAGCCCTGTCTTGCGGCAATGCGTACGGGGGCATCATACCCGGTGCGGTTGGGACCAAAAAACTCACGGGCCTGGGCAAAAGGACCTTCGCTTGTAACCACTGCGGTACGACAATAAAACTTATAGGCGCCATCAGGATCGCCCAGGTTCCACATGGTATTAACCGTTAATGGAACCCAACCGTCATATGCTCCCATTGGCCCATGGTCTGGCCGGTCTGAATTTACCGCTGCAGAGTCCTTTAAGCTCATAGCACGCATCCAATCACGGGTAAGTAGTTCCTGCTTAACAAAAGAGACCATCTCCGACTTTTGTGTGGCGGAGAGGTCGCTTTTCAATGCATTGCCGGTATAAATAAAATCCACGCAGTGACGCAGTTCCACGCGTTTACCATTTAACTGCCAGGCATTCCAAACACCGGCGCCTGGCTTGTAAAGTGGCATCACTTTGGGAAGTAGCATGGTAGCTTTTGTTTCAAGTTCTTTAGCGCGTGCCTTATTATTATGTAGCAAATACCACTTAGCCGTCTGCCTCATCATCCAGATATCCTGCGCGTTACAGGATGACACGCAATTAATGTAAGCCGGCGCACATTCAAGGAGGTTGTTATTCTCGCCGTAATTAGCTAAACCATCATGTCCTTTCGGGAGCGTTTCCCAATCAGTCGCAAGCGCATCCATCGCTTCTATTATACTCTTGCCATTTTCCAGTTTTTCATCTAGGAAAGCAAGATCGTTTGTTACACGAAGGTATTCGTCTACAGTCTTAAAAATAGTGCAAGCATTGAAGGCATAACCATTAATTCGACTATAATGAGTTGTATCAAATCCTTTGACAGTTCGTAAATCAAGAGCGTATCCACTGGCTTGTCCGCTCCGTGGGTTCTGCACCAACCAGCGTCGCAGCGTCGCCTTCATGCCGGCAGGTTCAAGGAGTGCCCATGCGGTTGCCTGCATAGACGCGTCCCAGTAATATTGCGTACCATCTTCACGCTCGCCACTGGTAATAAAAGAACGGTTACTGACCGGAAACTGAGTACGCTCTAAAGCCAGCATTGTCCACGCGCCGACATAATAGTTCCGAACCAAGGCGGCGTCATTACTTTTTAAAATGGGTAAATGTCCGGAAAAATGCTTGTTACAGGGCGTGAAAGCATCAGCCCAACGGTTCTCCCAGGTCGTTTTACAGTTATCAAAGTAAGAGTTGAAGCTTTTGGCCCATTTTACAACATATATGTTGGTTTGAGCGCTTTGTTCCGATGCTTCATCCCCCACAACAAATTCAACCCGGGTAGAGCCCCCTTTAGGAAGTTCAGCTATCCATTTCCAAATAACAGTATCTTTTTCTACTGATACATTATCAGGCTTGTGTGCAGGACGTACAATAGAAACCACACCTGGGCGCTGCGTGCTATTTGAAACACCAATACCATCGGCCATAAGCATACCCGGCACACGGAGTGCAAGGGTGATGCGACGCGGCAATAAGGTTGTATTGGTTGCAGTGATACGGCACATTACATTTCTCGACTCATTGATCATGCGTGTATCAGTTTCTGCCGACGTGCCATTGCAATACTGGTTGCGGCGAAGCGCCTTATAGGGATAACACCGGGTTTCAGTTGTTTGATATTCCTGCCCGTCAATGGTCAATGTAGTCATGGGGTGCCCTTTCCTCCAGGGATATATACCCCCCGGATAATAAAAATAGGAGGTTAGATCACGGTTGACCACCAACATATGATTGAAGTTATGAACAGCCGGCATATTCTCAACTTGCTCCATCGGAATCCAGTCGCCAGCCAAATTATCAAGTGTCGGGATACCTATTGCTATGGCGCGCTTTGAAGGAGAATCAGAAGTAACTACTTTATGCGGATTTTCAAATGCGAAAGCTGAAAATGTACTGAGGAAAGAAGAAACAAGAATGAAATAAGCAGTATAAATTTGTTTTTTCATTATAAATAATTTTCAAGATTAAAGAATCTGCCTATGTATCTATTTTTATCAGATATATTGCTCTGTAGTCTATAAGTTCTTTCTAACAGTTCCCGATCCGTTCTTCCTTTGAATATGGATTTGCCTTTTTATTTACACTAGTAAATCTTCGCTCCAAAAAACGTCCCGGCATTGCCGGGACTACTAATCAACCGAGCCCAGGATCTCATCCCCGAAATACTTTTGGCGATAACACTATCCTCATTTTTTCATTCCTGCAAAAAAGCCTCATAAATATTTTCAATTAGCTTAATTGATAGCTGACTAAACAGCATCCCATATCTCTATCAGTATACTGGCCTGTATGTCTGTGGCACACACGGCATTTTGAGTGCCGGCACATCGCCCAATATTGGGTGTGCCGAAACTATCTTTACACCTTTGTACTCTGCTTCAAGATTAAATCCTTCTTCATGTTATTTATTTTATTCTCTATATGAGCTTTCTTCCAGATGGTTTCGATCATTTCCAACGATCTGCCTTTTGTTTCAGGTATCAATTTCCAGGTGATCCACAATGCCGGCGAACAACACAATGCAAATAACCAGAAAGTCCATGACGATCCTAACCCCTCCAGCATTAGCGGGGTTAATTGTCCGACCAGGAAATTACCTATCCACAACGAAAGCGTTGCAAGGGCCATAGCCTTACCCCTGATGGTGCTCGGAAATATTTCGCCCACTACCACCCAGCAAACCGGCCCGAATGAGAAAGAAAAGCAGGCTGTAAAGGATATAATAAAAATAAGTATCCACGGGCCGGATGCAATGCCCAATGCAAACAGCGCACCGATGACAAGCAACGCAATTACAACTCCGCTAATACCGGCAAACAACAGCGGCCTGCGCCCCCATTTATCAACTGTAAAAATGGCCACAAAAGTAAATACTACGTTAACAATCCCTATGGTTACCTGGCCTCCCAACGCGTTATTGAGCGTAAAGCCCGCCTGCTCTAATATTTTTGGCCCGTAATAGATAACCGCATTGATACCACATACCTGCGACATGAATGGCAATAACAGACCTATCAAAAGAGCTTTGCGGTAAACAGGCTTGAATAATTCATTCAATGATCCTTGTGATCCCTCTCCTAATATTTTAAAAGCGGCTATTTCACTTTTCGCAGCATCAGCACCGTCGATCTTTATTAAGATATCTTCTGCTTTTTGCTCTTTGCCCTTTAACAGCAACCACCTTGGCGACTCGGGCACCATAAATAATGAAATAAGAAATATAGCAGCAGGCAAAGCACCAAGACCAAGCATGGCCCGCCATACTTCGGTAGAAAATATCCTGGTCATACTGCCGCTACCAAACGAGCCGCCTGAATGGTTAACAAGGTAAGCATTTGAGAAATAGGCCAGCACTATTCCTATGGTTAAAGCCAATTGGTATAGCGAAACCATCATCCCGCGAAGACGCGAAGGTGAAAATTCAGAGATGTATAAAGGAGATACCATCGAAGCCACACCGATACCCAAACCGCCGATCAGCCTGAATATTACTAATACTGTGAACGAACCGGATAACATACATCCTAGTGCTGAGGCAAGAAACAAGACTGCTGAAAGGATCAGTACTATTTTACGGCCATATCCATCGCTTAATTTACCAGAAATGCTGACACCTATAATACAGCCAAGCAGGGCGCAGCTAACAAACCAACCTTCGTAATTGGCATCAAGGTTAAAATCGTGCTTTACCAGGCTAACAGTTCCTGAAATTACGGCGGTATCAAACCCGAATAAAAAGCCGCCAAGGGCTGCTACCAGGCAAACCAGATACAAATAAATGTTGCTCTTTTTTGTTAAGGTATTAGTTGTAGCTGTGCTCATTTGGTTATTTTAAAAAAGCCTTAATAACTTTTGCTTTACCTTTGCCAAGGTTGGTAATCTTATAGCTGCTTGCCGCTGCAGGAATTACAAATGTTTCCGCATAAGCGAATATTTGATTTGATCCGTCAGCTGTTTCTATAAGTATTGATTCCCCTTCAACCAGCATCATCACATGGCAGCAGCTATCTGTCACTATCTTTATGTCGCTATCAAAGTCAATGCGATGTACATCATAAAAATGATCGGCGTGTGTCGGCAAATGAATGAGTTCCCAATCTTTACCAGTTTCTAAAACTTTCGGAACCGTGATCAATTCTTCCTGTACATGTTTTCCCTTACGCTCAAAATTTAAATTATTAAAAGCGTGATCAATGTTGATGGGGCGTGGATTGCCATCAAGGTCAAGCCTGAGCCAGTCGTACATTTTAAAAGTAAAGATGTATGGGGTGGCGCTTATCTCAAGTACAAGGTTGCCGGAGCCGGCACTATGAACGGTGCCATTAGGGATCAAAAACAGATCGTGTTTTTTTGCAGCGTGTGACTGTACATAATCAGTTATAGCTACTTCTGTGCCTTCATCCCGGCTTTTCTCCAATTCGTTTCTGAAGGTTTCCGGGTTTATATTTTCCTGGAAACCTAAATATACCTTAGCATCTTTTTCGCAATCCAGAATATAATAGGTTTCATCCTGGGTAATGGTTTCTCCAAATGTTTCCTGTATGTATTTTAGTTTTGGATGGCATTGGATAGACAGATCGCCGCCATCGTAGGTATCTAAAAAATCAAACCTTATCGGAAATTCATCGCCAAATTGCGCTGCATGTCTGCCCAATACCTGTTTTTGGTTGTGGAACATCAAAAAATCAAACGATGCTTCTAATAAGTAGCCCCCGCTTTCAAAAACCAGCCCATTCTCGGGCACAATCAGTTCAAAAGACCATGCATAATTAACTACATCCTCGTTTACATTCGGGATGTGTTGTTTTATCCATTGACCACCCCATGCACCTGGTTCAAACCATGGCCGGACACGGATTGTTGAACGGCTGACCTTGTTTAACCCATCCTTAAAATCGGCCGCCAGCATCCAGTTAATATCTGCTGACCATTGCCCATCTGCCAATACAGTTATTTTATCAAGTATTGCTTTTTTATGTTGATTTAGTAAAACCCAGTCTACAAAATAAAATCTCTTATACATCAAAAAAGGCTCTTCCGTTTGATTATTGCCCATATTGGTAACTGAATTGGCCCTCATGCGATATTGCAATTCATTTTTTGGCAGGTCTATATAAATTATGGGGGAATTCCAGTTTGTTAAGGACGCGGCAGTGCCTATTACAATATTAATATCACACCGTTCATCCGGTAATTGTGCAGCAAGACGTTCAAATGTATAAAGGTCCTTAAGTTCAAGCAAACACCGGGATCCCCATATAGAATCCGCAGCCCCCAGGTAAGGCTGAAGCATAGTTTCAATTTCCTGAATGGGTTTCAAAAAAGCTGATGTGTCAATCCAGTTTACGTTCAAGCCCTCAGCTGCCATTTGTTGATGAAGCTCCGATTTGACCTTATCCCAAAATACCCCTGCATAACCGTCTATGATAACCGTCTTTTGTTCTATAATCCATTTCGCAAGCGAACTGTAGCCATTATATATCTTATTTTCACCCAGTGAACAAGCCGGATAAATGTTATAAACACCTGCTGCAGCTTTGTCCTGCTCTAATTTAACAGGCATTAAGAATTGAGAAGATTTACGTAGTTGCGATTCCGTTGATTCGGTGAAAAAGGTTTGCCTGTCGGCGTAGTTAAAATTCGTATTATTCATAGTAATGCATAAAGGTGTTTAGCAAGTAAAAGCAACACACTGTTCTAAGAGTAATGTTTAAAGATACAATTATATGTAATAATGTACAAACATAATAAATTAAAAATAAAACTATGACATAGTTTTTGTAATGGAAGTCAAGAAGAATGTAACAAGTTTATGTACAAACAAATTAACTTGTTTACAAAATGGTTACTATTATTGTATATTACTTTTAATCAAATGAAATATTCTATCGACCACAAAAGCCCAATCCCCCTCCATATACAAACTGAAATGCTTTTAAGAGACATAATTGGAGAGGAGGAATATAAAAATGGTAAGACTCTGCCTAATGAGGTCGACCTGGCAAAACAGTTGGCTATATCCCGCACCACGTTGAGACAAGCAATTAACAAACTTGTTTTTGAAGGATTGCTGGTGCGGAAAAAACGAAGTGGCACAAAAGTGGCACAGGCAGCTGTCAGCTCAAAATCAAATAATTGGTTAAGCTTTTCGCAGGAAATGAAATTAAGGGGTATAGTGATCCACAATTTTGAGCTGCACGTAACATGGGTATACCCAGATGAGACGCTCGCTAATTTCTTTGAAATAAAGAACGATCGTAAAATATTGAAGATGGAAAGGGTAAGGGGTAAACCGAATGAGCCTTTCGTATATTTTGTTTCATATTTTCATCCGCGTGTCGGGCTAACAGGTGACGAGGATTTTAAAAAACCCTTATATGAAATGTTGGAAAACGATCACTCTGTTATTGCCACCTTATCAAAAGAAGAGATCAGTGCAAAAGCCGCTGATACATTTATTGCTGCTAAGTTGAGAATAGCGGCCGGCAGCCCGGTACTGTTTCGAAAACGGTTTGTCTTCGACCAGGGAGAGCGGCCAATAGAATTTAACCTGGGTTATTATAAAGCGGATAGCTTTGTATATACTACTGAAAGTTCGAGATAAGCAAGCTAAATTCCCCGAATATCCTGTTATGCCTATTTGGTTGGCTTAGCAATGTTGCCTCAGGCTGTATTTTCCGGACTTATATCAAATGATATTTTCAGATCAGTGATCAGATTGCAGACTATATAAAAGTACAGTTCTGGTTTACGGAACGCACATTATAGTAGGTCTTTTCACTTTCGGCGGTACAGGTATTTAAAATGGAAAATGCGCGCTGCCCTTAAAAGCCAACGGCAGGGAAGCCCTGCCATTAGCATTGTTAACTGATCAAATAAAAGTGGTCAAAATTACTACTGCATTAATTGTAGCCAGGGTTTTGTTTTAGAGTATTATTGCTTTTCTTAATTTCAACATTCGGGATAGGGAATAGGTAATAATAATCTCCTTTCCATGCCGCTCTTACTTCTGCTTCAGGAATCACGCCATACGTATACGACAGCTTTCCTAATACATTATCTTCCGGAGCGCTCGGTTGGACACCTGTCCAATCCATGGTTACACTGGTTAAGCCCCTGACAGGAATATCCACATGCCCGGGCGCTGCCTTCCAGCGCATAAGATCAAAGAAACGGGAATCTTCCAGTAGCAATTCTATGGCCCTTTCGTTTCTATACTCGTTAACCAAGGCTGCGCCGGTACTGATTATAGGTGGCATATTAACGGACGGTCTTTGCCTTACTTTATTAATATACTCGCGTGCCACAGCCTCGTTACCTAAAGCGATTTCAATTTCAGCATAGTTTAAATAGAACTCCGCTAATCTCATATACGAAACCGTTTGAGCATAGTCATAATCATAACTGGCGCGGGGTCCGGTGAAGTCGGTCAACTTTTTAAAAGTATATCCCGTTTCAACTCTCCAGTGAAATGGAGTTAATCCCTTTACCCAGTATGATTTAGAATCACGGCCAAAATTAAAAAGAGTTTGTCCATTATGAGGATCTGTCTTATTCGGGTTTGGAGCGCCAGGGTTCCCGTCTTCCCAATATTCATAAGTCCTTGTGGTGCTCTTAGCTCCATCACTGATGGTTACGGGCGCACAGCCGGGGTAAATAATATCAACGTAATAACGCGGATCTCTATTGACATTGGGGTTTTGCGGATCATATCCTGAAAGAGCGTTTACTGTTACGCCATCACTTTGATAAGGATATTGGCCGTTCGTCATTTGAAACATATTGATAAATGTCTGAGTAGGCTCAAGCCGCTGCCTTGCATCAAAGCCGCAAGGCCAATAATCATAATTATAACCCCAGTCCGGGATTCTATTGGAAACGGTAAAGGATTTGCCAAATATAATTTCGTCCGATTTTAGTGGCTTTACAAACAGGTCTGCAATTGTAGGATGTAAGGTATATCCCGCATCAATTACCGCTTTGGTAGCGGTCTCAGCAGCTTGCCATTTTGATATATCATTTGTCGGGTTGTTTAATGGGCTTGCCATATATAACAGCATCCTGGCCTTTAACGCCATTACGACACTGCTATTGATTTTACCTGGAGCAGGCGCAATACCATTCAATAAATGAATAGCAGTATCGCATTCACTTAGGACAAATTTCGAGCACTCATCATAGGTATTCCTAGGCGTGTCAAAACTTTTGTCATCCAATGAAAAGCTTTTTGTAATTATTGGCACACCACCATAAGTACGTAAAAGTTCAAAATACATCCATGCCCTTAAACAGTGTACTTCTCCTTTCATAGGATTAAGTTTATCGGGGCTGATCGTGGAATTCGCAGTTTTTTCGAAAAAAATATTGGCTTTTCGGATATAGCTGTATTCCTCAGCCCATAAATTGGTAAGATCGGTAACATTATCCCCGGTAAGACCTGACTGCAAGTATTCCCGAATGCCGGGAGCCCTGTCATGTGTCTCGGGCTGATCAACGGCTACATCGGTAAGTGTTTCAAAACCACCGCTTCCCGGGCTCCAGGGCGGTTTTATACCATTATACACGTTATATACATAGTTTTGAAGAAATGTGGGATCGCTAAAAACGGCATCTTCAGATATTTCATCCAAAGGCTTTTTATCTAATGTCTTTTTACAAGACGTGATAGCCGCTGTAAGGATTATTGTCAATATGACAAAACCCTTATAAGCTGTTTTGTTGTTAAATATTAAATATTTCATATATTTTCCTTTTTAGAAAGTAAGATTAAGTCCAATATTGAAGATTTTCATATTGGGGTAAACTCCGCCGTTCGAGCTCAAGAACTCCGGATCGCCTGCACCATACTTTTTAAGATTATTATACAGCATAACCAAGTTATTGCCGGATACATAAAACCTTAAAGCCGAAATTTTAAGCCTGGAAATTAAGTTCTTTGGGAGGCTGTATCCCATTTCGAGTGACTTTAAACGCACAAATGTTGAAGTGTGATACCAAAAATCACTGTTTGAAGCAGCTACACCATTGGGTTCAATCTCTGGAAGCACTGCATTAGGGTTTGCTAATGAAAAACTATTTTGAGCTACATATTCAAGCCCATTACCAGCAGCACCGGAATTAAATCCGTTACTTAAAGCCCACTTAGCCCCGCTTTGGCCTTGTAAAAAAACGGTTAAATCAAAGTTTTTGTAATCTAACCCAATGTTTAATCCAAATTGCATTTTAGGAGCTGCTACTCTGCCTTGGCCAGTAGTCGGGTCAACAGGAATCTGTCCAGCGTCAAACCTGTACTGGTCATTCGCATCAATTTTACCATCTTTGTTTAAATCTGCAAAAATCAAATCACCCACTGTTGCACCCGGATAAGACGGATATTTAGTTAAGTCTGCTGCGGTTCTATAAATGCCGATGGCATGGTATACCAAAATAGCGCCAATTGGCTTTCCTTCCAATTTCTGATAGGGCTCTGCCTGGGGTGGCTCATCAAAATAAATAATTTTATTTGTGCTATAGGAGAAATTCCCATTTAGATTAAGGTTCACGGCACCAATATTCTGCCTGTAGCCAGCTTGGAGTTCAATTCCATGGCTTTGCATTTTGCCGATGTTCTCATCCGGAAGCACCAATCCGGTATAGTCTGGAATCGATGCTTGTCGTTGACCCAGAATATGTGAAGTTGTACTTTTATAAATATCTGCTTCAAAGGTTAACCTGTTTTGTAAAAAACCGGC
>Ga0105240_10003373_pt1 | contig 24831 bp, 25 predicted proteins | sample KBSC54metaG_FD_80426 | JGI IMG/M metagenome (GOLD analysis project Ga0105240, IMG submission 80426) | Corn rhizosphere microbial communities from Kellogg Biological Station, Michigan, USA - KBS C5-4 metaG | ecosystem: Host-associated > Plants > Roots > Rhizosphere > Soil | place: Michigan, USA...
AACGCGAACTCCACGAGGGCTCCCATGCGAATCGCCATCACTTTGCCCGCGCTTGCCTTTCTCGCCGCCTGTTCGGTGGTACCGCCCCAAGCCTGGACGTTCGACCCGACGCATCCGCAGCCGAAACCCTCGCTCGAGATGAGCGAAGTGGTCGCGCTGACCGGTCGCACAGCACAGCTTCAGCTGGAACGCAATTCGATCCGGGCGCAGATCGCGGAGGAACCTGATGCGCGCAAGCGCCTGCCCTTGTACGAGAGTTTGCATGCCGTCGGCGTGGAACTGTCGCCTTTGGAGCGCCGACTCGCCGGCGTGGCCGCGGCGCGTTAACCGATCGCCGCAACCACCCGTCCTACACGCATGCGGCGGTGTCCTACAGGCGCGCTATTTGACGGGCACTAGATTTTCGATGCGGCGTATTGCAACGCCGCGTTCAAGCACGTCAAGGACGAGCCATGCATCAATCGCCGGAAAAGAAGTTGGCGAAGCGTCGCGACAAATACATTGAGTTCGACTTGGGCGAATCCGAGGCGGATCGCCGGCTCTATCGAGCGAGCCAGCCGAAAGCGCGGCGGTTCGCGGCGCGCGATGAACCGGAGCGCGAACTGCGCCCAGACAAAAGCCGTTGGCCGAAGTAAGCCCGGCAGCGAGATAGCGCCGCGTTTGGCCCGGGCTGAGATACTCGCCCGGTGCAACTACAGGACATTCTGTTCTCGCAGGGATTCGGGACTCGCCGCGTCTGCGCGGGTCTGATCCAGCAGGGTCACGTGAGCGTGGCCGGGCAGTGCATTCGCGACGCAACGGCCGAGTTCGACGTACAAGCGCTGCACTTCCATGTAGATGGCGTGAACTGGCCCTTCGTGGAGAAGGCGTATCTCATGCTGCACAAGCCGGCCGGTATCGAGTGCTCGCGCAAGCCTTCGGCGTATCCCAGCATCTACACCCTGCTGCCCGCGCCATTGCGCCAGCGGCCGCACAAGGGCGCGGTGCTGGGGGTGCAGGCAGTCGGCCGGTTGGACCAGGACACGACCGGGCTGATCTTGCTCACCGATGACGGCCAATTCATTCACCGCATGAATTCGCCGCGTCATCACATGCCCAAGCTGTACGAGGTCACGACCAAGCACGATGTGGACGCCAGGCAAATCCAGCGCTTGCTTGATGGTGTAGTGCTCGATGACGATCCGAAGCCCGTGAGGGCCGCCGCCTGCGAGCTCTCGGGGGAACGGCTGCTGCGCTTGACGCTCACCGAAGGCAAGTATCACCAGGTCAAGCGCATGATCGCCGCGGTGGGTAACCGCGTGGAGGCGCTGCATCGCTCGCGTATTGGCGGCCTCGAACTGCCGTCCGATCTTCCGGCGGGGGGCTGGCGCTGGTTGAGCGATGAAGACCTTCAGGCGCTCAAGCCCTGATCAAGGCAACCGCGCCAGGAATTGCGTCACGATCTCGAGCGATTGCTGTGGCTGGTCACGATGGGGCGAATGGCCGCACGCGGGCAGCACATGTTTTTCGAGCGGGCCTTGCGTCGGCTCGATCTCCGCGACCTGGCGTAATGTGCCGTATGGATCGTCCTCGCCCTGGATCGCCAGCACCGGTGCCTGGATGCGCCTGCATTCCAGCCTGATGTCGAACTCACGGAATGCGGGACTCAGCCAGATGTCGTTCCATTGCCAGAAGGCGCAGTCCACATCGCTGTGATAGCGCTGCAGCCGTTCGCGCAGTCCGCCATTTTCATAAGCCTTGCGCGCTTGTTCGATCGACTCTATGGATTGGTCCTCCACGATCACGTGCGGCGCCATCGCTATGCATGCGGTGACCGGAAAATGACTGGCGTAAATCAGCGCGATGGTGGCGCCGTCCGAATGGCCCAGCAGCACAGGGCTTTCGATACCGAGCTCCTCGAGCAGCGGCGGCAAAGTCTCCAATGCCTCGCGGTGCATGTAGTCGGGTGACAGGCGTCCTGCGCCGCGCACGTCGGCGATTGCCTGCGACTGGCCATAGCCACGGCGCGAGTACACCACGCCTGCGCGGCCGGTTTCCTGGCACACCCGCTCCGGCCACTCGCGCCACATCGCGACCGAGCCGAGTCCCTCGTGCAGGAACACGATGGCGGCCCGGCCAGGTGTCGAGGCGGGAAGGCGCGACACTTCGAGGCCGACGCCCTCGACCTGAATCAATTCCATCCGACCATGTTACGGGAAAGCGCTGGCTGAACAGTGCACGCGCTCTCGGGCTGCCCGCTATGCTGGCGCGATGAGACTGTTGCTGGACTCTTTCTGGCGGGCGGCCGCGTACTGCCTGCGCCCGCAGGTGATCGTGTTGTCGTTGCTGCCGTTGGCAATCATGGTTGTGCTGTCGGCGGGCGTGGGCTATTTTTTCTGGCAACCGGCGGTGCAATGGGTGGGACAGATGCTCGAGTCGTCCTCATTCTTGAGAAGCGTTTGGGGCTGGCTGCAAGCCCTAGGCGCGGGCGACGTGAAGTCCGTCATGGCGCCGTTGATCCTGGTCGTCGCTCTCACGCCGCTGATCGTGCTGGGCTCGCTGTTGCTCGTTGCCGCGTTCATGGGGCCGGCGTTGGCAAACATCGTCGCGCGACGCCGATTTGCCAACCTGGAGCGCAAGCACGGCGGGTCGACGGCACTGAGTATCGCGTGGTCGGTGGGTTCCACTTTGCTGGCACTCGTCGCGCTGGTCATTTCGCTTCCGCTGTGGTTGGTCCCGCCCTTGATCCTGGTGCTGCCACCGCTGATCTGGGGTTGGCTCACTTACCGCGTGATGGCTTTCGATGCTTTGTCCCAGCATGCCAGCAGCGATGAGCGCCGCGAGATTTTCCGGCGCCATCGCGCGTCGCTGCTGGGCATCGGTGTTCTCACCGGCTACCTCGGGGCTGCGCCCAGCGTCGTCTGGGCGTCGGGAGCGCTGTTCGCCGCGGCGTTCGTGATCTTGATTCCGCTGGCGATCTGGATCTATACGCTGGTGTTCGCATTCGCCTCGCTCTGGTTTGCGCACTATTGCCTGGCCATGCTGGAGGCGCTGCGCCAGGAGTCCGCTTCTGCTTGTGCCGCTCCCAACCCGGGCCCGTCCCCGTTAGCATCGGGGGATGACGAACGCTTCCCCTGACATCGGGTTGGTGATCGTCGGCGACGAGATCCTCTCGGGCAAGCGCGCCGACAAGCACATGCCCAAGGTGATCGAACTGCTGGCGGCGCGCGGCCTTCAACTGGCTTGGGCCGAATACGTGGGCGATTCGCCTGATCGAATCACGGCGACGCTGCGCCGGGCCTTCGCGTCGGGTGACTTGGTGTTTTCCTGCGGCGGCATCGGCGCCACGCCCGACGACCACACCCGCCAGTGCGCGGGCAAGGCGCTGGGCGTCGAACTTGAACTGCATCCGCAAGCGGATGTCCTGATCCGCGAGCGGATGCGGGACATCGCGCGCGAGCAGGGCACGCCGTATGAACCCGATCGGCCCGACAACATCCATCGCTTCAACATGGGTGTGTTTCCCAAGGGCGCGCGGCTCATCCCCAATCCGTACAACAAGATCCCCGGCTTCAGCGTCGGCGATGTGCACTTCGTGCCCGGCTTTCCAGTGATGGCGTGGCCCATGATCGAGTGGGTGCTCGATCAGCACTACGCGCATCTTTTCAAGCAAAAGGCGTACATCGAGAAGTCGGTCATCGTCTTCGGAGCCATGGAGGCGTCGCTCACCCCTTTGATGCTGGCGATCGAACGCGATCACCCGGGCGTGAAAGTGTTCAGCCTGCCCAGCGTGGACCATCCGCAATATGGGCGCCACATCGACCTGGGCGTGAAGGGCGGACCGGAGCTGGTCGACGCGGCGTACGCCGATCTGCTCGCGGGCCTGGTTGCATTCGGAGCCAAGCTAGGCCCGGAATTGGTGCGATAAAGAGATTGCACCAATTCGGTGCGTCTTGCTCTCGCACTGATACGGGGCAATGCTCATCCAAAAGCCAGCGGCTCGCGGCGGAAACGTCCCAAAAGTCGTGGACAATCGCGCAGCTTGCGGACGGCGCCATGCACCAGCTTTGGCACAGAAACTGCATTCTCATCCCGACGAATTTTTAACAACCATCCACTAGGAGAACCTTGATGGCAGCCAAGAGCGTCGCAGACGTGATGAAGATGGTGAAGGAGAACGAAGTCAAGTTTGTCGACTTCCGTTTCACCGACACCCGCGGAAAAGAACAACACGTGACTGTGCCCGTTTCGCATTTCGATGAAGACAAATTCAGCTCCGGCCACGCCTTCGATGGATCGTCGGTCGCAGGCTGGAAGGGCATTGAAGCGTCCGACATGCTGCTGATGCCGGATCCGAACACCGCGAACATCGATCCGTTCTACGAAGAGACCACGCTGTTCCTCACCTGCGACGTGCTGGAGCCGGGCGACGGCAAGGCCTACGATCGCGATCCGCGTTCCATCGCAAGGCGCGCCGAAGCGTATCTCAAGGCATCGGGCCTGGGCGATACCGCATTCTTCGGACCCGAGCCTGAATTCTTCGTGTTCGACGACGTGCGCTGGGGCGCCGACATGTCGGGCTCCTTCGTCGAGATCGACGAGTACGAAGCTCCGTGGAACACCGGCAAGAAGATCGAAGGCGGCAACAAGGGCCATCGTCCCACCACCAAGGGCGGCTACTTCCCCGTGCCCCCGGTGGACAGCATGCAGGACATGCGCGCGGAGATGTCGCTGATTCTCGAAACGCTGGGCATCCCGGTGGAAGTGTTCCACCACGAGGTGGGCGGCGCCGGCCAAAACGAGATCGGCACCAAGTTCACGACGCTGGTGCAGCGCGCGGATTGGACGATCTGGTTGAAGTACGTGGTGCAGAACGTGGCCAACGCCTACGGCAAGACCGCGACGTTCATGCCGAAGCCCCTGGTGGGCGATAACGGATCGGGCATGCACGTGCACCAGTCGGTATGGAAAGACGGCAAGAACCTGTTCGCCGGCGACGGCTACGCGGGCCTGTCCGATTTCGCGCTGTACTACATCGGCGGCATCATCAAGCACGCCCGCGCGCTCAACGCCATCACCAACCCGGGCACCAACAGCTACAAGCGCCTGGTGCCCGGCTTCGAGGCGCCGGTGAAGCTGGCGTACTCGGCTCGCAACCGCTCCGCATCGGTTCGCATCCCGTACGTGGCCAATCCGAAGGGCCGCCGCATCGAGGTGCGCTTCCCTGATCCCACCTGCAACCCGTACCTGGGTTTCGCGGCCATGTTGATGGCGGGCCTGGATGGCGTCGAGAACAAGATCCATCCCGGCGAAGCGGCCACCAAGGACCTGTATCACCTGCCGGCCGAAGAGGACGCGAAGATCCCGACCGTTTGCCACAGCCTGGACCAGGCGCTGGACTACCTGGACAAAGGCCGCGGCTTCCTGACGAAGGGTGGCGTCTTCACCGACACCATGATCGACGCCTACATCGAACTGAAGATGCAAGAGGTCACCCGCTTCCGCATGACCACGCATCCGATCGAGTTTGATATGTATTATTCGCTGTAAAGGCATACAGCGTGTGGCTCGGAAAGGACGGCATTTGCCGTCCTTTCTCTTTTGGAATCAAGGGCTTAATTGGTTTTTTTGAAGAGTTGCGCGATACTGCAAGGCCGTCCTGAGCATTTCGATGCGAGGAGCAGCTCATGAAATACGCATTACTCATTCCGCTCGCGCTTGCGGCTGTCGCGAGCCAAGGCCACGCGCAAACCATCTATCGTTGCCCCGGCAACGTGTACACGAATGATGGCGCCGAGGCGCGCGCCAAAGGGTGCAAGACCATGGAAGGCGGCAATATCACGGTGGTGCCGGGCACGCGCGTGAACGTGCCTTCGGCGGCCGTGAAGGTGGCCAACGCGCCGCAATCCGCTGCGGGGCCGGGCCAGCGCGTCGAAGCCGACGAGCAGCGCGCCCGCGACGCCGATGCCCGCGCCATTCTCGAATCGGAATTGAAGAAAGCCGAGGCTCGCCAGGCGCAGCTGGTCAAGGAATACAACAATGGCGAGCCGGAGATGCTTGGGCCCGAACATCGCAATCACGAGAAATACCTGGAGCGCACCGCCGAACTGAAGGCGAACCTCTCGCGCACCGAATCCGACATCGCCGGCATCAAGAGAGAGCTGTCCCGCGTTACGTCAAAATGAGGGCTTGACCCAGCCGGCGCCTTCATCTTCCCGCTTCCAGTCGCTGGACCTGCTGGCCACGCTGGTGGCCGTAGTCGACGGCGATGGCACTGTGCTGTTTGCCAACTCCGCGCTCGAAGATGCCCTCGGCAGCTCGCGGCGCACCATCGAAGGCTCGAGCTTCCCGCATTTCTTCACCGAGCCGCACGTCCTGCAGAACGCGCTCCATGGCGCGCACAGCAACGAGTTCGCCGCGCTGCGTTACGACGCCTGGCTGGTGCGGCAGAACACCGGCGATCCCCTGCTGGTTCACGTTGTCGTGGCCCAGACCGACCGGTCCGGTGAATTCGTGGTGGAATTGCTGCCGCTGGAAGCACAAGCCCGGCAGGATCGCGAAGAGCGCCTGGTGGACCAGGCGAAGGCCAACAAGGAACTGATCCGCAACCTGGCGCACGAGATCAAGAATCCGCTCGGTGGAATCCGCGGCGCGGCGCAGCTGCTGGAGATGGAAATCGATGCGAAGGACCTGAAGGAATACACGCGGGTCATCATCCACGAAGCCGATCGCCTCCAGACGCTGGTCGATCGCCTGCTCGCGCCGCACCGCCGGCCGCACGTGGTCGGCGACGTCAACATTCACGAGGTGTGCGAGCGCGTCCGCTCGCTGATCCTCGCGGAGTTCCCGCGCGGACTGAAAGTCGTGCGCGAGTACGACGCCTCGCTCCCCGAATTCCGCGGCGATCGTGAACAGCTGATCCAGGCGGTGCTGAACATCGCGCATAACGCCTGCCAGGCATTGGCGGAGCGGACTGCGGCGGGCGACGCCGAGCTTGTGTTTCGCACGCGCATCGCGCGTCAAGTCACCTTCGGCAAGCAGCGCTATCGCTTGGCATTGGAATTGCATGTCATCGACAATGGGCCCGGCGTGCCGGACTCGATCAGGGATCGCATCTTCTTCCCGCTGGTGTCGGGCAGGGAAGGCGGTTCCGGCCTGGGGCTGACGCTGGCGCAAACCTTCGTGCAGCAGCATCACGGCTCGATCGAGTGCGACAGCCTGCCCGGCAGGACCGATTTCAAGATATTGATTCCCTTGCCCTGAAGCAAGCGCGCCAGTGAACTGACAGGAACACATGAAGCCGATCTGGATCGTTGACGATGACCAATCCATCCGCTTCGTGCTGGAAAAGGCGTTGCTGCGGGAAGACCTCCCCACCCGCAGCTTCACCAATCCGCGCGAGGTGCTGCAGGCATTGGAATCCGGCGACGACGACGACGGTCCGCAAATACTGGTCAGCGACATCCGCATGCCCGGCGGATCCGGGCTGGACTTGCTCACCAAGGTGAAGGAAAAGCATCCGGGCCTGCCGGTGATCATCATGACGGCGTTTTCCGACCTGGACAGCGCAGTCTCCGCGTTCCAAGGTGGCGCCTTCGAATATCTTCCCAAGCCGTTCGACTTGCCCAAGGCCATCGAATTGATCCGCCGCGCGGTGGAAGAAAGCCAGCGCGAGGAAGTTGCCGAGGAGCGCATGGCCGCCGCGCCGGAGATGCTGGGCCAGGCGCCGGCGATGCAGGACGTGTTCCGCGCCATCGGCCGCCTGTCGCAGAGCAACGTCACGGTGATGATCACGGGCGAGTCCGGTTCCGGCAAGGAACTGGTCGCACGCGCCTTGCACAAGCATTCGCCGCGAGCCAGCGGTCCGTTCGTTGCGATCAACACCGCGGCGATCCCGAAGGATCTGCTGGAAAGCGAGCTGTTCGGCCACGAACGCGGCGCGTTCACCGGCGCGCAGACCATGCGGCGCGGCCGATTCGAACAGGCAGAAGGCGGCACCTTGTTCCTGGACGAAATCGGCGACATGCCGTTCGACTTGCAGACTCGCTTGTTGCGTGTGTTGTCCGACGGACATTTCTACCGCGTCGGCGGACACAACGCGGTGAAGGCCAACGTGCGGGTCATCGCGGCGACGCACCAGGACCTGGAACAACGCGTGAAGGACGGCGCGTTCCGCGAAGACTTGTTTCACCGCCTGAATGTGATCCGCCTGCGCTTGCCTGCGCTGCGCGAGCGCAGGGAAGATGTCCCGATGCTCACGCGGCATTTCCTGCAGCAAAGCGCCCGGCAGCTCGGAGTCGAGCCCAAGCGCATCTCGGACGCGGCACTCGCGCGCTTGGGCGACTTCGCATTTCCCGGCAACGTGCGCCAGCTCGAGAACATCTGCCATTGGCTCACCGTGATGGCGCCGGCGCAGCTGGTCGAGGCGAAAGACCTCCCGCCGGAAATTGCGCCCGCGCCCGGCGAGACGGCTGTGGCGCGGCCCGTGCCAGCGGCTTCCGAAGCGCCATCGCGTTCGGCTGCGCCGCAAGACCCGGCAGCTTCGCCCGTAGCCGCACTGCCAACGGGCGCTGCGGGCCATGCGACGGTTCAGCGCACCTGGGAAACGGGCCTGGAGGCCGAAGCGCTCGAATTGCTGGCGAGTGGCCGGCAGGATGTCTGGGAAGCGTTGACGAAACGCTTCGAGTCGCGGCTGATACTCACAGCTTTGGCCAACACGCGCGGACGCCGCATCGAAGCGGCGCAAAAGCTGGGCATCGGCCGCAACACGATCACCCGCAAGATCCAGGAGCTGGGGCTGGAGTGAATTAAATTTCCAGCGTCACCGGCGCGTGATCGCTGGGCTGCTTCCATTTGCGCGGAGCGCGATCGATGCTGCAAGCCTTGACGTCCTGCTTCAAGAGTTCGCTCACCAGGATGTGGTCGATACGCAGGCCGCGGTTCTTCTGGTAACCCAGCATGCGGTAGTCCCACCAGCTGTAGCTTTTCTCGGGCTGCTCGAACATCCGGAAGCTGTCGCACAAACCCAGCTCGACGAGCTTGTGGAAATGATCGCGCTCCTGCGTCGTGTGATGGATCGTTTCGCGAAGGCCCTCGGGATCGAACGAGTCTCGATCTTCCGGCGCGATGTTGAAGTCGCCCAGCAGCACCAATCGAGGATGCGCAGCCAGCTCTTCGCGCAGGTAGTCGCGCAGACCACGCAACCAACTCATCTTGTATTCGAACTTGTCGGTGCCCGGCGCCTGGCCGTTCACGAAATAGCCGTTGACCAAGCGCAGCTCACCAGCCGGCGAATCGAGGGTGGCCGCGATCACGCGCGAATGCTCGTCGGCGAATCCGGCGATGTTCTTCACGATATCGCGCAGGGGCTGGCGGCTCATGATCGCGACGCCGTTGTAGGTTTTCTGCCCGAACACCGCGCAATGCGCGTAGCCCGCCTCGCGCAGCACGTCGAGCGGGAACTTGTCGTCGGTGAGTTTCAATTCCTGCAGGCATAACAGGTCGACCGGATTGGTCGCGGTCCAATCGAGCACGTGCTGCAATCGCGCGGTCAGCGAATTGACGTTCCAGGTAGTGATCTTCATGACATAGCTCCAGCAGCCGCGCGCCGCGGCGTGCTTCCCCAACCGCCGCTTACTTGACGCCGGCGAGGAACGCGGCGATCTCCTGGTTCTGACGTTCGTTTTCCGGTGCGCTGATTCCGGCACCGGAAACGTGGCCCATCGGCCGCTGCGAGTTGATCGCGACATAGCGAACATCCGCGATGTAGTGCGCTGCTTCCTGCGCCTCGTATTCGGGATTGAGCAGGTCGCCGGTCCCCGCAAGGATCAAGGTCTTGGCCTTGATGGCCTTGAGCGCGCGGTGATAGTCACCGTTGAATCCGGGCGTGGTGCCCAGGTTGTGATCGTCGTAGGCCCAGCTTTGATAGATCCAGTCGTTGGCGTCCATGCGCTTCCATCCGGCGTCTTCCACGCCTTTCAGAAAGCCGACCGCATCAGCGGATTTCGGGTATTGGTACTCCTGGAAGCCCGGAGTGCGGGTGATCACGCCCGACAGCCATCCGGCCCACAGCCGCATGCCTTGTTCGGGCGGCGCACTGGCAGCATAGTTGCCGCCGTTCCAGCGCGGATCGGCCATGATGCTCTGGCGCAGCATCTCCAGCACGCCGGTGGTCCAAGCGGGTGTGCGTCCGAGCGGGATGATGGGCACGATGCTCGCGGTCATGTCGGGGTAGCTGACGGCCCATTGCAGCGCCTGCATGCCACCCATGGAAGCCCCGACCACGGTCACCAGCTTCTTGATGCCGAATTTCTCGGTCACCAGGCGCTGCTGCGAGTTCACCATGTCGCGAATATTGAACCGAGGAAACTGCATGCGCGCCTGCGTCTTGCTGTTCGAAGGCGACGTGGTCAGACCGTTGGCGATCGCGTCGGTGCAGATGATGAAGTACTTCGCCGGATCGAGCGCGCGGCCGGGGCCGATCAGGTAGTCGATGCGGTGATGGTTGCCGCCGATCGCGGTGACCATCAGGATCGCGTTCGACTTGTCGGCGTTCAGCGTGCCGTGCGTGACGTAGGAGATGGAGAAGTCGCGGATCACCTGGCCGCTTTCGAGCTTCAGGTCTCCCAGCGAGAACAACTGGTGCGCCGGCTCGTTGGGTGCGTGCGCGAACGCAGGCATCACGCATTGCGAGGCGGCGAATACCAGAGCGGCAAGGCAGCGCGAGGCCAGGTCGAATGTCAAGCGAAGATTCATGGTGTCTCCTTGGGTGGTGGCGTTCTTCTTTTCAGATGTGCAGGATTGCCAGGGCGCCGATCGCAACGCCCACGCCGGCGGCGCCGAACATGGCCCATTCCAGCCACTTCTTGCGGGTCAGCAGTGCAATGGCCGCCAGCGCGATCGACACCTGCAACACGGTGGTGGCCTGCGCCCAGCGGTGATGTTGATGCATCTGCACTTCGCTGCGTTCGTCCCATTGCGTGGCCAGTGCCTCCAGCTTGCGCGCCTCGGTTTCGATTTCCTTCTTTTCCTTTTCGTAGCGATCCACCTTGGCTTGATAGGTGGCTTGCTTGTCGGGCGGGGAGAGGTCGCGCGAGACTTCCGCCAGCGACTGCTTCGTGCTCTTGGCCTGGAAGTAGTTCCACTGGTTGGACGCCTCGGTCTTCTTGATCGCGGCGTTGTTCTTGAACAGGCCCGCATCCGCCTGCGTTGCGCCTCCCATGTAGGCAAAGATCGCCCCGACCGTCGCGACGATGGCCGTGAAGACCGCGATCTGGTTGACCATATCGCCCCCGCCGCCGTGCTCGCCCGCGTGTTCTATCGCGTGTTCGACCTCGTGCTCGTGCGGGCCATGCACGTGGAATCCTGCTTCTGACATGTCAAGCTCCTCGGTGGGTGTTCTGGAAGGTGACGAAACTATAGGACACACCACCGGCTGCATTGTGTATTTCTCGCGCGGATTCCTTCCACGGCGTCCCAAGTTGCGGCGCGAAAACATCGCCTTCGAAATCAGCGTCGATCTCGGTCACTTCCGCGACGTCGGCGAACGGCAGCGCCTGCGCGAACAATTCAGCGCCGCCGATCACCCAGACTGAGGGCTGTTCCTTGCACATTCCGATGGCCTGCGCGAGGGAAGACGCGGCCGTGGCACCATGCGCTTTCCATTGCGCCTGTCGCGTGACGACGATGTTCAGGCGCCCCGGCAGCGGACGAAACCGTGGCGGCAAGGACTCCCACGTCTTGCGGCCCATGATCACCGGGCAGCCGAGCGTAAGCCGCTTGAAATGCGCGAGGTCTTCGGGCAAATGCCAGGGCAGGCCGCCTTCCCTGCCGATGACGCCGTTTCGGGCGCGCGCGTAGATCAAGCCGAGCTTCATCGGATCAAACCGCCACCGGCGCCTTGATGGCGTCGTGGCAACGGTAGTCCTGCATCTCGAAATCCTCGTATTCGTAATCGAAGATCGACGCCGGCCTGCGCTTGATGTTCAGCAGCGGGTAAGGGTAGGGCGCGCGGCTGAGTTGCAGCTCCACTTGCGCTTGGTGATTGCTGTAGATGTGGCAATCGCCGCCGGTCCAGATGAAGTCGCCCACAGTCAGGTCGCATTGTTGCGCCATCATGTGCGTGAGCAGCGCGTAGCTCGCGATGTTGAAAGGCACGCCCAGGAAGATGTCGGCACTGCGCTGGTATAGCTGGCACGACAGCTTGCCATCGGCGACGTAGAACTGGAAGAACGCGTGGCACGGGGCCAGCGCCATCTTCGGGAGATCGGCCACGTTCCAGGCGCTCACGATGATGCGGCGCGAATCCGGATTCGTCTTGATCGCCTTGACGGCTTCGGCGATCTGGTCGACGTGTCCGCCATCCGGCGTCGGCCAGCTGCGCCACTGCACGCCGTACACCGGCCCGAGGTCGCCATCCGGCTTGGCCCATTCGTCCCAGATCGTGACGCCGCGCTCCTTGAGCCAGTTGTTGCTGCTGGAGCCTTGCAGAAACCAGAGCAGTTCATGAATGATCGATTTGAGGTGCACCTTCTTGGTCGTGACCAGCGGAAAGCCTTCATTCAGGTCGAAGCGCATCTGGTAGCCGAACACGCTGCGCGTTCCGGTGCCGGTGCGATCGGTTTTTGGCGTGCCGTGCTTGTACACATGGCGCATGAAGTCTTCGTACTGCGAACGGACGGGGCGCGGTGCGGCGGTCATGGCGCGATTATGCAAGCCTAAGGTGCGATCACCCGCCCGGGGTTCATGATGTTGTCCGGGTCCAGCGCGCGCTTGATATTGCGCATCACCTGCAAGGCCACCGGTGACTTGTGCTCCAACAGCTTCTCCAGCTTCAGGCTGCCGACGCCGTGCTCGGCCGAAATCGAACCGCCGAAGCGCCGCACCGAGTCGTACACCAGCGTGTTCACCCTTTCTTCCCATTGCTCGAGGAACGCGCCGGCGTCGCCGCCTTTCGGAGCCTGCACGTTGTAATGCAGGTTGCCGTCGCCGAGGTGGCCGAAGTTCACCAGCCGCACGCCGGGTACGTGTCCGGTGAGCAGGGCGTCGGTCTCGCGGCAGAACTGCGGAATCAGCGACACGGCGATCGAGATATCGTGCTTGATGTTGCCGCCTTCCTCCGCCTGCGCCAGCGGAATGGTCTCGCGGATATGCCAGAGTTGCTGCGCTTGCGTCAGGCTTTCCGCGACGATGGCATCGCTCACGCAGCCTTCGTCGATGGCGCTCTCCAATAGCCGCTCGAATTGCGCGCGCGCATGCGGCTCCGATTCGTGATCGGCGTTTTCCAGCAAGACGCAGAACGGCGAGTCCTCGTAAAAGGGCACGCGGATCGCTTCGAAGTGCTTGGCGACCAGGCCCAGGGGAAATTGGCCCATCACTTCGAAACCGGTCAAGCCTGCGCCGAGTTGCCGGTGGGCCATGCCCAGGAGCCGCACCGCTTGTTCGAGCGAAGGCACGGCGGCCCAGGCGGTGAGTATTGCGGCGGGCCGCGGATAGAGCTTCATCGTCGCGGCGGTGATGATGCCCAGCGTGCCTTCGCTGCCGATGTAGAGGTCGCGCAAGTCGTAGCCGGTGTTGTCCTTGCGCAGCCCCGAGAGCCCGTGCCATACCTCGCCTTGCGCAGTGACCACTTCCAGCCCGAGACAAAGCTCGCGCGAGTTGCCGTAGCGAACCACCTGCGTTCCGCCCGCATTGGTGGAGAGATTGCCGCCGATGGTGCAACTTCCTTCCGCCGCCAGGCTCAGCGGGAACAGCAGTCCGCAGTCCGCCGCGGCTTCCTGCACGCTTTGCAGCACGCAGCCGGCTTCAACCGTGATGGCCAGGTTGTCCACGTCCATCGCGCGGACCGCGTTCATTCTTTGCAGGCTGAGAAGTACTTGCCGCCCGGAATCATCCGGGATCGAGCCGACCACCAGTCCGGTGTTGCCGCCTTGCGGCACGATAGAGGTGCGTGCGGCGGCACAGGCTTTCACCACTTGAGCCACTTCGTCAGTCGACCCCGGACGCACCACCGCGAGTGCCTTGCCTCGCACGCGCTTGCGCCACTCCTGCTCCCAGGCGCTCAAATCGCCCTCGGTCAGCACCTGGGCCGGCCCGACGATGTTTTTCAGTTGCTCGATCAATGAGTTCATGTCTTGGTTTTGACGAGGCGCGTCTTGACGTACACGACGCAGGAGGCGAACAGTGTCAGGCACAGCACCACTTCGGCCATCGCAAGCTGCGCACTGAGCCCACGGTCGCTGTACGCGCGCACCACGCCTTCGATGAAATAAATCCACACCATCAGGCTGACCCACCGGTAGGTGTACATGCGATGGCGCAGCACGCCCGCCAATGGAACGCACAGCGGCAGCACTTTCAGCGCCAGCCACGAACCGCCGGGGCGCACCGGCGCGAGCCACAGCTCCCAGGCCAGTCCCAGCGCGATCAATCCCAGCAGGCTGCCCACGGCGCCCCAGCGCGTCATCGCGACGAGGGTGCCGGGCCGAGCCGGCGCGGTGAATTCGGGTGTGTGCATGGGCAATGGCATCATAGCGGCCGATGCAATTCAGACAGCTGCTTGCCAACTGCACCCGCTTCCCGTGGCGGTCCACGGTGCTGACATTGGGCGAGCGCTTCCGCGAGGACCGCCTCGGACTGACGGCAAGCAGCCTCACCTTCACCACCACGATGGCGCTGGTGCCGTTCTTCACCGTCGCGCTGGCGGTGTTCACGGCATTTCCGATGTTCAGCAAATTGCAGGCCTCGTTGCAGGGCTGGCTGGTGCAGAGCCTGATCCCGGACGCGATCGCGCGGCAAGTGCTCGGCTACCTGACGCAGTTCGCGGGCAAGGCCAGCCGGCTGGGCGCCGCGGGTGTCGCAGCGCTGTTCGTCACGGCCCTGGCGCTGGTACTGACCATCGACCGCACGCTCAACAGCATCTGGCGCGTGAAGCGCCCGCGGCCGCTGGGCCAGCGCGTGCTGATCTACTGGGCGGTGATGACGCTGGGCCCACTGCTGGTGGGCGCCTCGCTGAGCATCACTTCGTACCTGATTTCGGCGTCGCGCGGGCTGGTGACCGCCATGCCCGGCGCGGTGCAACTGCTGCTGGACATCATCCAGTTTGCCCTGCTGGCCGGCGGACTGGCGGCGCTATATCGCTATGTGCCCAATACGCCCGTACGCCGCGGCCACGCCTGGGCGGGGGCCCTGTTCGCCGCCGTGGGCCTGGAGGCCGCCCGCAGGTTGCTCGCTGTGTACCTGGGCAAAGTGCCAACGTACTCGCTGGTGTACGGCGCCTTTGCCACGCTGCCGATCCTGCTGGTGTGGATCTACATCGCCTGGCTGATCGTGTTGTGGGGCGCGGTGATCGCCGCCTATCTGCCCACCTTGGTGAAAGGCACAACCCGGCGCGCCTCCGCGCACGGTTGGCAGTTCCAGCTGGCTCTGGAAGTGCTTCGCGAACTGCATGCGGTGCGCACAATGCCTCAGCGCGGATTGAGCGCGGCCGGGTTGGCCGAAGCGCTGGACGTCGAGAAGCTTCAACTGGAACCGGTGCTCGAGACTTTGGTCGGTCTCGATTGGATAGCACGCATCAACGAACTCGAAGCCGCGGGGGAAACGCGCTACATCCTGTTGGCCGACGCGAAGGCCACCGCCGTGGCGCCGCTGATGCGCGAACTGCTGCTGCCCGAGTCCGAAGCCAGCAGGAAACTATGGGAAAGCGGCCAGCTTACGCGCGTCTGCCTCGCGGATGTCATTTGAGCGCGCACGACGACCGGACAGCGGCGACGAGTTCAGGACACGCAGAACGGCGCGCGCAGGAAACCGCGGAACCGGGCTCTGCCGCCGCGCGTCGGTGACGCGCTCAGGCGGTAATCGGGGAAGCGTCCCAGAAAGCGGCCGATGGCGATGCGCCCTTCAAGCCGTGCCAGACTGAGGCCCGCGCACTGGTGGATGCCGAAGCCGAAGGCCAGGTGCCGATTGCTTTGCCGTGTGAGCATGAGTGCATCGGGATTGGCGAACTGCGCCGGGTCGCGATTGGCAGCGCCAATGCACAGCGTCACCAATGCACCGGCCTCAAGCGCCACGCCGCCAATTTCGCACGCCCGCAGCGCGCGCCGATTCCCAAGCTGGTTGGACGATTCGAAGCGCAGGAACTCGTCGACGGCGATGTTGAGCGCGTCGTCCGTCTGACTTGCACCCAGGGATGTCTTGCCGATCATTGCGTGCAAGGCGGCTTTCTCTCGCGGCCACTCCTGCAAGGCGACCAGCGCATTGCCGATCAGGTTGGTGGTGGTCTCATGCCCCGCGTTGAGGATGAATACGCAGTTCTGCAGCAGTTCGGCCTCGCTGAGTTGCTCCCCGCCGGCCTCGCCGCGGATCAGGCGGGTGAGCACGTCGTGCTCCGGATCCCCGGGGTGCCGGCGGCGATCGGCGACCAAGCCTTTCAGGTAAGCGGTGAATTCGTTCACGCTGCGGTTGCCCAGCGCTTCCTGCTGCGGCGTGAGCCGGGGCTCCAGGGCGCCGAGGATCGCCAGCGACCAGCCGCGCAGCGGCGCCCGGTCAGCGTGCGGCACACCCAGCAGGTTGCCGATGATTTCGACCGGGATGGCGCAGGCGAAGTCCTCGATCAGGTCGCCGCCGCCTTTCGCCTCGACTCGATCCAGCAATCCGTCCACCAGGGTCACGAGACCCGGCTCCATGTCCGCGATCGCGCGCCTGGTGAGTGCACCCATGATGAGCTTGCGCACCCGCGTGTGCAACGGCGGGTCGTTGAATACCAGGCTGGTGGTGTGATGCTCGAAGAGCGGCGCCCAGCCGCCCTCGGCGGCGAATGGCGCATGGTTGTACTTCGGCGCGAACTCCACCTTCTTGTCGGAGCTGAAGGTCTGGGCGTCGCGATACACCTCCACCAGGTCGGCATAGCGCGTGAGCAGGAAGGAACCGTCCGGCATGCGCTTGACCGGATCCGTCTCTCGCAGCAGCTTGTACACCGGGTAAGGATTCGCGTAGAAGTCCGGCGGCAGGGCGCGCAGGTCGAAACTCGCAGCGATCTCGCGCGCCCGCTCGGGCGCCATGCCGGGCGTGATCTCCGGCCCCGCGTTCATTGCGCCACGAAGTCCCGGATTGCGAACAGTGTTGGGTCGGGCGCTTCGGTCATCTGGTGATGGCCCACCGGCAGCCGAGCCACCTTGAATGACTGGCCGCTTTCCTTGGCCTTGTCGATCAGCGATTGCGCGGCGCGGGCTTGCGTCATCTGGTCTTCCTTGCCCAGGACGAACAGCACCGGACAGGTGATTGCCGAGATGGCCGCTTCACCGTTCGCATAACTGTCGCAGGCCGTGAAGCCGCGATGAAAGACGTTCACCTTGGGATTGCTCGCCAGCACCCGCCGGTTCAAGGCGACGGAGTTTCCCCAGACCCAAGTGCCCGGTCCCAGCGCGGATGGGGGGGGCGCCAGGGTCGCGCGCGAGAACACATTGATCATGTGGATCGCCTTCTGCGGCGCTTCCAGCGACGCATCCAGAAGCGTCTTGGAAACCTTCATCGGGTAAGCGACGCCAACGAGCACCAGGTGGCTCACGCGCTCCTTCAGGCGCGATGCCGCTTCAAGTGCGATCAGCGAGCCCCAACTGTGGCCGACCAGCGCCGCCTTCTTCAAGCCCGCGGCATCGAGCAGCGCCCCCACGAATTTCGCGGCCTCCTCGACGCTGGCTGGCGCCTCGCCTTCGCTGCGGCAATGGCCCGGCAGATCGACCGCCAGCACGTTCCACCCATGGTGGGCCATGTAGCGGGTCTGCAGCACCCACACGCTGTGGTCGTTCAGCACGCCATGGATGAAGACGACCGTGGGTTTCGCGGGGTCGAATGATTTTCCGCCGGTGTAGCAATACGTCGAATGCCCGTTGACTTGGAAGTACATGGTGCGCGCCCCGCCGTTCACTTTTCCGCGGCCCGCAGTGCGCGCTTCAAATCTTCGATGAGGTCATCCGGATCTTCCAGTCCGATCGACAGGCGGATGGTCCCCTGGCTGATGCCGCCGGCGGCCAGCGCTTCGTCGCTCATGCGGAAGTGCGTCGTGCTGGCCGGATGGATCACGAGCGAGCGGCAGTCGCCCACATTGGCGAGGTGGCTGAACAACTTCAGCCCCTCGATGAATTTCTTGCCTTGTTCGCGGTTGCCCTTGAGGTCGAAGCTGAACACCGAGCCGGCGCCCTTGGGCAGCAGCTTGCGCGCGAGCTCATGGCTGGGATGCGATTGCAGCATGGGATGGCCGACGCGCGCGACGAATGGATGCGCCGCGAGGAACTCCACCACTTTTTCGGTGTTGCTCATATGCCGCGCCATGCGCAGCGGCAACGTCTCGATGCCTTGCAGGATCAGCCACGCCGTGTGTGGGCTCATGCACGCGCCGAAATCGCGCAGCCCTTCGCGTCGCGCGCGCAGAAGGAATGCGCCTACCGTGGACTCCTCGGTGAACACCATGTTGTGGAAACCGTCATAGGGTTGGGTGAGCTCCGCGAATTTGCCGGAGCGCTCCCAATCGAAGCTGCCGCCGTCCACCACGATGCCGCCGATCACCGTGCCATGTCCCGAGAGGAATTTGGTGGCGGAGTGATACACCAGGTCGGCGCCCGAACGCAGAGGCTGCAGCAGGTAAGGGCTGGTAAGAGTGGAATCGACGAGCAGGGGCACGCCCGCTTCGTGCGCGATCGCCGACACCTGCGGGATGTCCAGAACCTCCAGGCCGGGATTGCCGATGGTTTCGCCGAACAGCAATTTCGTTTCAGGCCGGATCGCCGCGCGCCAGCCGTCGATGTCACCCGGCTTGACGAAGGTGGTCGATATGCCGAATCGCCGCAGCGTGTAATGCAGCAAGTTCTGCGATCCGCCATACAGCGCCGTGCTGGCCACAATGTGAGATCCGGCGCCCATCAGGGTCGCGATGCTCAGGTGCAGCGCGGCCTGCCCGCTGGCGGTGGCGATGGCGCCAATGCCTTCCTCGAGCGCGGCAACACGCTGTTCAAGCACGGCGGTGGTCGGATTGCTGATGCGCGAATAGACGTGCCCCGAGCGCTCCAGGTTGAAAAGCGCGGCCGCATGGTCGCTCGACTCGAACACGAAGGACGTGGTCAGGTGGATCGGCACCGCCCGGGCGCCCGTCGTGGGGTCGGGCTGCGCGCCGGCATGGAGCGCCAGGGTGTCGAAGCCGGGATCGGAGTAACCGGGCATTGCAGCGTCTCCTGGAGGGCTGTTTTTGATGGAACTGCTGCCGATTGTGGGCTATATTGAATCGAACGGCCGCAGCCGCAAGAGGAGACGACATGAAAGTCAGCGACATCCTTCGCGTCAAGGGCAATACCTTGTACACGGTCACGCCCGACGAGCCGCTGGTGCGCGCCATCGAGATCATGGCCGACAAGGACATCGGCTCGCTGGTGGTGATGGAACATGGCGAGCTGGTGGGCATGCTCACCTTCCGCGAGGTGATCCTGTGCATCGTCAAGAATGGCGGCGCCGTGGGAACCGCCCTGGTTCGATCGGCGATGGACGATCATCCGCTCACGTGCACCTCCGAAACCGAGCTCGACGAAGTCCGCCGCATGATGCTCGATCGCCACGCCCGCTACATGCCGGTGATGGACCGCAGCATGTTGATGGGCGTGATCAGCTTCTATGACGTCGCCCGTACGGTGGTGGAAAGCCAGAACTTCGAGAATCGCATGCTCAAGGCGTACATCCGCGACTGGCCGGCCAGCGGCGACGAGCAGCCCAGCGCGCAGCTCTGAGGCGGGCTGCCGCTCTGGGATAATCGCATCCCATGAGCGGCAACACTTTCGGCAACCTTTTTGCCGTCACCAATTTCGGCGAATCGCATGGGCCGGCCATCGGCTGCGTGATCGACGGCTGCCCACCCGGCATGGAACTGTCGCAAGCCGACATCCAGCCTGACCTCGATCGCCGCCGTCCCGGCACCAGCCGCTTCGTCACGCAGCGCAAGGAAGAAGACAAGGTCCAGATCCTGTCGGGCGTTTTCGAAGGCAAGACCACCGGCACGCCGATCTGCCTATTGATCCAGAACACCGACCAGCGCAGCAAGGACTATGCGGAAATCGCGCAGACCTTCCGGCCGGGCCACGCCGACTACACCTACCTGCAGAAATACGGCCTGCGCGATCCGCGGGGCGGCGGGCGCGCGTCGGCGCGGCTGACCGCGCCGATGGTCGCCGCGGGCGCCGTCGCCAAGAAGTGGCTCGCGCAAAAGTACGGAACGGTGTTCCGCGGGTGCATGCAGCAGCTGGGCGAGTTGCAAGTGCCGTTTGAAAGCTGGGAGCACGTCAACCACAATCCCTTCTTCGCGCCAATGGCGGACGTGGCGTCGCTCGAGGCGTACATGGACACGCTGCGCAAGGCGGGCGATTCGTGCGGCGCACGCATCCGCGTCAGCGCATCGGGCATGCCGGTGGGCCTGGGCGAGCCGTTGTTCGACAAGCTCGATGCCGATATCGCCTACGCCATGATGGGCATCAACGCGGTGAAGGGCGTCGAGATCGGCGCGGGCTTTGCGAGCGTGACGCAGCGCGGCACGACGCACGGCGATTCGCCGACCCCACGCGGCTTTCGCACCAACAACGCAGGGGGCGTGCTGGGCGGCATCAGCAGCGGCCAGGACCTGGAAGTTTCGATCGCCATCAAGCCCACCAGCTCGATCGCAAGCCCGCGCGAGACCATCAACCTCAAAGGCGAGGCGACCGAGATCGTCACCAAGGGCCGGCACGATCCCTGTGTCGGAATCCGCGCCACACCCATTGCCGAAGCGATGCTGGCCCTGGTGGTGATGGAGCACGCGCTGCGCCATCGCGCGCAAAACGGCGACGTGCAGCCGCCGATCCGCCCGCCGATTCCTCCTGCCTTCTCCTGAACGCGCTACGGTAGAGGTGAACGCCGCGCGCTGTCGAGCGGCGCATTCAGGATTGAGCTGCTCATTCGCAAAGCACGGGAAATACGGCTACGCTTGATCCGACCCGACCGCCTTGACATGCCTGACCGCATTCCGTCCTCGCCCCAGGTGACCGAGAACCACTATCGGCAGATCGTGCAGAGCGCGGTGCACTACGCGATCGTCGGTTGCGACCTGGAGTGCCGCGTGACCAGCTGGAACGAGGGCGCTCATCGAGTGCTCGGTTGGACCGAAGCGGAAATGCGCGGGCAGCCGGTGCACCGGTTCTTCACGCCCGAGGACGTCGCGGGAGGAGCGGTAGAGCGCGAAATGGAAACCGCGCGCCGCCACGGCGTCGCGAGCGACGAGCGCTGGCACGTGCGCAAGAGCGGCGAGCGGTTCTGGGCGGTGGGCGAGCTGATGGCGCTCAAGGATGAAGAGGGCGGGCGAATCACCGGCTTCGTGAAGATATTGCGCGACCGCAGCTTCAAGCAGCGGCGCGACGCGCAATTGCGGGAACTCAATGACACGCTCGCCGCCAGCGAGGCGCGGCTGCAGATGGCGCTGGACGTCGGTGGCATGGGTGTATGGCAATGCGATCTGAAAACCGGCGCCGTGCACTGGTGGCCCGGCATGGACAGGATCCATGGGCTTCCCGCGAATGCAAGGCCCATGCACCTGGACGAATACCGCGAGTTGATTCACCCGGACGACCGCCCGCGCGTGGTCGCATCCGTGCGCGACGCAATCGAAAACAAGAGCGCGCACCAGCTCGAATACCGCGTGCTGTGGCCCGACGGAACGGTGCACTGGCTGGAAGTTCGCGCCAAGCTGCTGATGGACTTGCAGGGCGATGTCTGGCAGCTGTCCGGTGTCTGCCTGGATATCACCGAGCGCAAGCGCATCGAGCGCGACCTGAAGTTCGTCGCCGATGCCAGCACCGAACTTGCCGGCCTGCGCGATTACCAGGAGACGCTGAACCGGATCGCGCGGCTCGCGGTGCCGCACTTCGCGGACTGGTGCGCGATCGACATGCTGGCCGAGGCAGGCTCCCTGCAGCGTGTGGCGATTGCGCACGTCGATCCCGCCAAGGAGCAGCTGGCGCGTGAGCTGCAGCGCCGCTTCCCCGCCGACTTGGGCGGCCCCGTGGCTGCCGGCCGCTGGAACGTGCTGCGCACCGGCCGGGCCGAACGGGTTCGCGAGATGACCGAGCAGCTGCTGGACCAGGCTGTGCCCGATCCCGATCATCGGGCCGCGTTGCGCTCGCTCGGCTTGCGATCGTACATGTGCGTTCCGCTGGCGGCGCGCGGCACGGTGCTTGGCGTGATCACCTTCGCCACGACAGAATCGCCCCGGCGCTACACCGCGCAGGACCAGGATTTGGCGGAGGACCTGGCGCGCCGCGCCGCGGTCGCGATCGACAACGTCAAGCTGCTGCGCGGGATGCAGGACTCGGACCGCGCCAAGGATGTGTTCCTGGCGACGCTGGCGCATGAGCTGCGCAATCCGCTCGCTCCGGTGTGGAATGGTTTGTCCATCATCAAGCGCTCGCCCGGCGACGCGAAGCGCGTGCGCCAGGTGGCCGACATGGCCGAGCGCCAGGTCGGCAAGATGGCGCGCCTGGTGGACGACCTGCTCGATATGTCGCGCATCGGCACCGGCAAGATCGAATTGAAAAAGGAACGCACCGACCTGGCGAGCATCCTGCGCAGCGCCATCGAAACCAGCCGGCCGCACATCGAGTCCGCGCAGCACAAGCTGTCGCTGCGCCTGCCGCAAGAACCGGTCGAGCTCGAGGCGGACCCGGTGCGCCTGGCGCAGGTGTTTTCCAACCTGCTCAACAACGCGGCCAAGTACACGCGGCCCGGCGGCAACATCGACGTGGACGCCACCATGGAAGCGCAGCAAGCGGTCGTTCGGGTGCGCGACAACGGGTGTGGCATCGCGCCGGAGATGCTGGGCAATGTATTCGCGCTGTTCACGCAGGGCAGCCATCCGTCCGAGATCAATCAAGGCGGCTTGGGCATCGGGCTGTCGTTGGTGGATGGCTTGGTCCGCCTGCACGGCGGCAGCGTCGAGGCGCATAGCGAGGGCCTGGACAAGGGCAGCGAATTCGTCGTGCGCCTGCCGCGGGCGGACGTCCGCGCCTCGGCTGCTGCGGCGCTGCCGCGGGACACCATACGCCAAGGGCAAGGCGCCGCAACCGCTCAAAGCAGGCCGCGCGTGCTGGTGGTCGACGACAACGGGGACGCGGCGGGCACGCTGGCGGAGCTGCTGCAGATGCTTGGCAGCGAAGTTTCGGTAGCGCACGATGGCGCGTCGGCACTGGCTCAAACGGATCAGTTCAGGCCGGATGTGGTGCTGCTCGATATCGGCCTGCCCGACATGAACGGGTATGAAGTCGCGCGCCGCATTCGAAGTGCGCACGGACCGCGGCAACCAAAGCTGATTGCGCTGACCGGCTGGGGCCAGGACGAGGACAAGCGGTTGGCGCAGCAAGCCGGCTTCGATGAACACTGGACCAAGCCGGTCGATCCGAAGCGCCTGCAGGAGCTCGCGGTGTGAATGCATCCTGGCGGAACTCACGCGCACCGCACGCACTCTGATGGGGATCGCACCCAACCGTGGAGCCGTGATGAACCTACCGCCCGATCTCGTAGTGGCACAGCGCATCGACCTCTTGCGCCAGACCGATGTCGCGTATTGGTGCCGCATTTTCGATGTCACCATCGACGAGCTGCGCGAAGCGGTGCGCCACGCGGGGCATCACGTGGCGGAAGTGCGGCGCTACCTCATCAATCATCCGCCGACGCTTCAGTAGGGCCTGTCGGCACACTCCTACCCGGCGCGCTCAAGTCTTTTGACAGCGCGCGTATCCCGGGGGCGCGATAGTGGGCGTTTTCAAGGCAGGAGTGCGCCATGGCCAAACCAACCGCCAAGAACCCGCCGCGCGCGGGCAGCGATGAAGCGGGCGACACGCAGCGCGAGCTTCAGCGCGGACAGGACAGCAAGGATCAGCAGAGCAAGCAGGAAAAGGGCGGCCAGGACGGCGGCGAGAAGCAGGCCAAGGCCGTGCAGCCCGGCGTGCGCGAGCAGCCTCAGCCGCCGTTGCCGGCTCAGCATCTGGCCAAGCCCGGCATCGAAGCGCGGATGGAGCTCAAGCCCCGGTTCGAGGCGAGCGGCTATCGCGGCAGCGGCAAACTCGAAGGGATGACCGCGCTCATCACCGGCGGCGACTCAGGCATCGGACGCGCGGTGGCTGTGTTGTACGCCCGCGAAGGCGCGGACGTCGCGATCGTGTACCTCAACGCACATGAGGACGCGCAGGAAACCAAGCGCCACGTAGAGAAAGAAGGCCGCCGCTGCCTGCTGATTGCAGGTGACGTGAAGAGCTCGAAGTTCTGCCAGGACGCCGTGGAGCAAACCGTCGCGCGATTCCAGCGCCTGGATATCCTGGTGAACAACGCTGCGTTCCAGCTGCACGCCAAGGAACTGCAGGACGTGACCGACGAGCGGCTGGAGGAGACATTCAAGACGAATATCTTCGGCTACTTCTACATGGCGCGGGCGGCCATGCCGCACCTGAAGCAGGGCTCGTGCATCGTCAACACCGGATCGGTGACGGGGCTGCGCGGCAGTTCGCACTTGCTTGATTACTCCGCGACGAAGGGCGCCATCCACGCGTTCACGATGTCGCTGGCGAGCAGCCTCGTCGACAAGGGGATTCGAGTCAATGCGGTTGCGCCCGGCCCGGTCTGGACCCCGCTCAATCCGGCTGATCAGGAGGCCGACAAGATCAAGCAGTTCGGGCAGCAGACCGACATGAAACGGCCCGCGCAGCCGGAAGAGCTCTCGCCGGCCTACGTGTTCCTCGCCTCGCCGGTCTGCTCCAGCTACATCACGGGGATCGTACTGCCCGTCACGGGCAGCGT
>Ga0105240_10003376_pt1 | contig 24823 bp, 23 predicted proteins | sample KBSC54metaG_FD_80426 | JGI IMG/M metagenome (GOLD analysis project Ga0105240, IMG submission 80426) | Corn rhizosphere microbial communities from Kellogg Biological Station, Michigan, USA - KBS C5-4 metaG | ecosystem: Host-associated > Plants > Roots > Rhizosphere > Soil | place: Michigan, USA...
ACATATAAGGCGGCGACGGCCAAGGCGGCGATTGATGGTGGCGCGGAGATCGTGAATGACGTGAGCGGATTTACGTGGGATGCGGAGATGGCGCGGGTGTGCGCGGAGGCGAAGTGCGGTGTGGCGCTGATGCACACGCGGGGACGTCCGGATGAGTGGCGTGGGCAGGAGAAGTTGCCGGCAGGAAGCTTGGTTGCGTCGGTGAAGGCGGGTCTGGCGGAGAGTTTGCGACTGGCTGCGGAAGCCGGGATAACTGCGGAGTCGATTGTGCTGGATCCGGGATACGGGTTTGGAAAGAAGTTCGATGAGAACTATGCGCTGCTGGCGCGGCAGGCGGAGCTGCTCGGACTGGGGCGGCCGTTGTTGGCGGGAGTTTCGCGAAAGTCGTTTCTAGGGCACACGCTGGCAGGGCTGTTCGGGGGCAAACAGGCGCCGGTAGAGGCGCGCGAAACGGCCAGCATCGCGGCGCTGGTGGCGGCGATCCTGCATGGGGCGTCCATCGTGCGTGTGCATGATGTGCGGCCTGCGGTGGAGGCGGCACGGATCGCGGATGCGGTGCTGGCGGCGAGTTGAGGCTGTTCAGCGCTTTGACATCGCATGGAGTTTGAGGACAGTGTTCCAATTTCGAGCCGTGCCGACTGCGCCAATGGCTTTGTCGAGAGCTTTGCCGGCGAACTTGATGTCCGCTGCGCCATCGGGGAAGTGGAAGTAGATGTGGTCGCCGGCGAGGTGGTAGCGATCGCGGCGGCTGGGATATTTCTGAACGATGGCTTCGAGAGCGGCGCGAGCTGTGGTCGCGGCGGGCGCTGAGAGGAACGCGACGTGAACGCGGGCTCCCTCGGCGGCGGCTTCGGGGGCGAAGGGGTTCGCGCGGATTAGCTGGTCAAGCTGGTCGTGCGTGCGGACGATTACGTCGACAGGGGCGCCGGCGAGTTGTTCTAACACGTGGGCAATAGCTGGTCCGACCTTTGTTGCAGGCAGTTCCGAGTCGACGACGGCATTGCCGCTCTGAATGTAGGTCTCGATGTTTTTGCATTTGAGAGCGGAGAGAGTCTTTCGGAGGTCGGCCATGGAGAGCTTGCCGTATCCGCCCACGTTGACAGCGCGGAGAAGAATGACATAGGTTGACATTCCGAGACTGCCTCCCCGCCGCATTCGGCATCCGATGCAGATCAGGTTATGACCTTTTCGAATGATCCAGGTACTAACGCGAGTGTAGCTCGGCAACGTGATGCGGGGGCTGATGCTGAGCATTCGGTTGGGAGTTCCCTCGGAAGGAACAAGCGCGCAAGTACGATTGATGAACTAGAAAGACAGCTTGAAGACGTTTGCGCGCGCTTTGGTGCACTGGTTAATTCGGCGGGGCCTGAGCTGTGCATGACGGCGCCTGCGCCGGGATCGTGGTCGGTGGCGGAGTGCCTGCAGCACCTGAGCTTGAGTGCGGATGCGTATTTCCCTGTGTGGCAGCAGGTGATTGCGACGGCAGGCCCGCGTAAGGCGGAGATGAATGCGCCCTACAAGATCGACTTCTGGGGGCGTTTCCTTTGCTGGGTTCTGGAGCCGCCGGCGAGGGTACGTTCAAGGACTCCGGCGCCGTTTCAGCCGGTCGAATTCGGAAGGATCGAGGAAGTGCTGGATCGGTTTCTGGAGCGGCAGGAACGTGTTGTCGCGGCGCTGCGTCGCTGCCGTGGGCGTGCAATCGATGAGGTGAAGATGGCATCACCCGTCGACGCGCGGATTCGATACAGCATCTGGTCGAGCTTTGTCGTTACAGCGGCACATGAGAGACGGCATCTCTGGCAGGCTGAGCAGGCGATTGCGCGCTTGCGAAACGGCGGGAGTTAGCGAGTCTGACCTTGCGCTGGCTTTCGCACCTGAAATGCGCAATCGATCTATTGCTTTTCTGAAGTGAGATAAACGACGATGCCGCTAAGCAGGGCGATGGTGGTAATTACAGGCACGATGATCCAGAGGACGCTGTTTTCAGGCATCGAGGATGGGATGAGCGCAGTGAGATGGAGTGCGCCGGGAAGGTCGGCGAACCAGGCACTCCAGTTGCCGAACTGCCAGATTGCCATGGCAGCGACGACGACCAGCGTCATGATCACTGCGAAGATCTGAGCGCCAACAATAGGGCGACCGACTTTTTCGATGGCGACATTTCTGCGGCGAAGCTGAGCACGCCACCAGATTGCGCCTGCAGGCTCAAGGCGGGGGAGTTCGGCGGTTTGGCGACGAGCACTTTGAAAAGATCCGGTGACGAGAACAAGATCGGAGCAAATGCGGCAGGACGCTACGTGTGCGCGCAGTTCGCCGGGGCAGGCCTGGGGCCAGTAGCCGTTATGCAGAAGATCGGAGACCTCACGTTCGCGCGTGCATGAAAAGGGGCTCATGCTTCACCTCCGGAGCGAAGAAGGCGTGCAATTTTGCGGCGGGCGCGAAAGAGGAGGAGGCGAATGCTGGCGGAGGCGAGGCCGGTGATCTGGGCGATCTCGTGATGGGAGTAGCCCTCGGCATAGGCGAGCCAGAGAAGCTGGCGGTCGCGAGGGCGCATCCGGGCCATGGCTGGGCCCAGCATCGCGGCGGAATCGGATTGAATTTCAGAGGAAGCAGCGAAGACGGCTTCGGGCAGTTCGTCTATGGACGAGGATTGCGGACGCCGCCAGTGATCGCGCAACAGATTGGTCGCGATTTTGAAAAGGTATCGGCGGGCGGCTACTTCGCCATCCTGCGGATGATCGGCACAGAGAAATCGGACGTAGGCTTCCTGCGTAAGGTCGTCGGCGAGTCCGGGGTCGCGGCTGACGCGGGCGAGGTAGGCCCAGAGGGAGCGAGCCGAACGCGCATAAAAGGCGGCGAACTGCTCGTTATCCATGATCGCGGCAGGCGCAGCGCCGGCGAGCGATTGAGGATCGCCCGCCAGCACATTCGGAATGATTGACTCCCAGGACATGGATCTTTGCTTTCTTGGTTTCGGCGGCACCGATCACTACCGGTCCCGGTATGGCGCGTTGAGTGAAGACGCTTCCCTGTTGCTCTCGCTGGGCATCAGTCCCAGGCGGGATGCGAGGAACCACGAGGCGCCTGCGGAGATGATAAATCCAATTCCGGGCATTAGAACGACGGTTCCAAAGAAGAGCATGGGCGTGTTCATTTCGGGCTCGGTGTGGCGCAGCAGGAGAAGGCCGATGCCGAGCAGAACCATGATGATGCCGGTTTGCAGCGGGGTAAGGATGCGGGCGATAGCGCTGGGAACGCGCTGGTGCTGCTCAAATGCGATAGGCAGGGGCGCCGCTTCAAGGAACTTGCGGCCGGCTTCGGTCTGCATGTAGGAGGCGAGCTCCTGGTTGGTTGTAAACCGCTCGATGAGTCGGCCGTGTACGTCGCTCTGCATCTTGAAGATGCGGCTCCAGCGGCGGTTTTCTATGAACATGCGGGCGAGAAGGATGATAGCGACGAGGCCGCACGCGAAGGCGAGCAGCGGAATCAGACCATCCCAGACGCGTTCGAAGGAAGATTGAGGGTTCTGAGCGCGGTAGACGTCGGGCCAGACAGCTTTTTCGAGAGCTTCGTCAGGCTGGCCGTCTTCGCGTTTGAGATGCGAGAAGAGGTAGAACTCGGGATTGCGGGCGACCTCAGGATGAGCGGTGAGGAATGCGCCAAGCTGCGGGTTGTTGCGGGTCACGTACTCCTGGTTGGAGAGGAGCGAAGGGTCGTGGGAGACAACAGTGGTGAGAGTGGGGCTGAGGCGGAGGAGACGGATGAGCTCGGTCTGGGTGGAGCGGACGTCGCCATCGTTGGGAACGGGGGCCGGGGCGACGGCGGAGGTAGCGTCTTTTGCGGCTGCGGTGAGGCGCTGCTGGGCGGCTCCTACTGAGGCGAGCATGGATGCGGCGATGACAGCTGCGGAGAGAACTCGGCGGGGCAGGCGATGATTCAGCATTTGATTCCTCGAACGAAAGACTTGTGCGGCTCTTCTGACTGGACAACGTGTCAGGAGGGGGAATGGTTAACAGGATGCGAGGTGAAATTTGAATAACCCTTTTGTGTTCGAGATTCCTCCTAAGGAGTATTCAAGCGTTGCGCGGCAGAAGTTACTTTGTACCTGTCCCCAGACTGCACTTTTGGGTCTGAGCAAGTTGTGGGTTTGACGAATCTCCCAATCAGGTTCGCTTGCAGAAGAGGAGAGGCGAGATGGACGAGCAGCAGAGCCGGGTCCTGGCGAAACTGAGGCGGAGCTACGGCGATCCGCGCAATACGATTACGTGGGCCCTGTTCCTGTGGACGATTACAGCCGTCGGGTTCTCCCTGTTCATGCCGGTGTGGCCCACGATGGTGCGTTCAATCGCGGTGGCTGTTGGGTGGTCGGCAGTCCATTTGCTGCGCAGAATGTAGTGATCAGGGATATCAGCCCTGCTCGAAAATCATCCGAGATAAGTGCGAAGTTAAGCGCCAGGCGAAGAGAAGACGAAGCTCAAGTGTTTATCAGATAAGCACTTTTCCGACGTTGACGAATTGCGCTAGACTCCTGAGTCTGCGGGTCTTTGCGCCTTTGCGCGTTTTCTTCGCACGTTTCGGAGGTCCCCATGGCACGTCCATACTGGTCGGGTAATGTTCAGATTTCGCTGGTTTCGTTCGGCGTGAGTCTTTACGTTGCGACCGAGAGCAAGAGCCAGATCAGCTTCCACCAGATCAGTCGCCGCACGGGCGAGCGGATTCGGCACCAGAAGGTGCTGGAGAGCGCAGCGGAGAGCCGCGAGGCAACGACCGCGGTGGAGAGCGACGAGATCGTGAAGGGCTATGAGTATCGCAAAGGCCAGTACGTGATCGTCGAGTCCAGCGAGCTGGAGAATCTTCGGGTGCCTTCGAAGCACACAATCGCTGTGGGGCAGTTCGTGGATGTAGCGGAGCTGAGCCCGATGTTTGTAGAGAAGCCGTATTATGTGACCCCCGAGAATGACACGTCCGCAGAGGCGTTCAATGTAGTTCGTCAGGCGCTGGCGGATACGGGCAAGGCGGCGATCGGGAAGGTGGCGTTTTCAGGGCGCGAGCATGTGTTTGCGCTTGTGCCGGCGGGCAAGGACAGTCCGGGGATGATGGGGTACACGCTACGGTATTCGTATGAGCTGCGGAAGCAGGAAGACTACTTCAAGGACATCAAGCAGCCCCCGATTCCGGCGGATTCGCTGCAGCTGGCGGAGATGCTGGTTGAGCGCATGTCGGGAAAGCTCGACATGGACAAGTTCGAAGACAGCTACGAGACTGCGTTGAAGGCGCTTGTCGAGGCGAAGGTGAACAACATGCCGGTGCCTATCGATGAGGCTCCGCAGCAGCGGCCGAGCAACGTGGTGAACCTGATGGATGCGCTGCGGAAGAGTATCGGAAGCGAAGCGCGTCCCGCCGCCACCGCCGCAAAGAAGCCGGTGAAGAGCGTGAAGGAGCCGGCGTCGAAGGGTATCGGGATTGTGAAAGCGCCGGCGAAGTCGGCGAAGCGGAAGTCGGCTTAAGCCGCTTCGATTATTGGCGTGCTTTCCAGCAGCCTAAAGGCTGCTGCTCCCTCCGGCTTTGGACAACTTTCTTGTACGGCAAGACTGAGATCATGGTCTGAGACATTGCGTGAGCATCCGCTCGCGCAATGGACTCTATTCGTCGCGCAGTAAGACGAGCGGATCGACGGCGAGGGCTCGGCGGGCGGGTATCCACGAGGCGAGCATGCCAAGCACCAGCATGGTTGCGGTGACACCGAAGAGGACGAGAGGGTCTTTCGGCGTTGCCTGATAGACGATGAAAGCGAGAACTCGGGCTCCGAGCACGCCTAATGCAACACCGGCGATGGAGCCAATAGCGAGGAGGCGGAAGGCGCGGCCGAGAGATGCGCCGAGGATTTGCCGCTGACTGGCGCCGAGTGCGACGCGGATGTCGAGTTCGCGAAGGCGTTTGCTGACGACATAGGAGGCCATGCCGAAGATGCCGGTGATGGCGAGCATTGCACCGAGCATTCCGAGGACGCCGAGCGCCACGCTGGCGACGCGGGAGGCGAAGAGGGCTGTTCCCATCTCCTCGTTCCAGGTATGGAGTTCGAGAGGGAGAGCGGAGTCGAGGCCGCGGACGGTTCTCTCCAGACCGGCGGCTATGTCGGCCGGATCGCGTTGAGAGCGCACAACGAGGCTGGTATTGCTGGTGGTGTGCTGGAGGAAGGAGAAGAACATCGCCGGCATCTGGTCCTCGGTGATGGTGCGGTACTTGCCGTCTTCGACGACGCCGACGACCTCGGCGCGCTGGTCTCCCCAGTACTTGAAGTGTCCGCCGATGGCTTTGTTTACGGAGCCGAAGACCTTGATGGCGAATGCGTGATTGACGAGGCCGACCTTCGGTGCTTTTTTGTCGTCGTTCAGAGTCAGATTGCGTCCGGCGATCAGTCGGGTTCCCGCGGCTTCGAGATAGCCGGGGGAGATGCGGTAGTTCATGGCGTCGGCGGCGTAGTTGGTGGGGCGGAAGTCGGTGGTTGCGTCGGTGTAGACGTAGGAATCGCCGCCGCCAAGGCTGAGAGGAATGTTGTCGATCATGCCGACGGCAGAAACGCCCGGCATGTTCGCAGCTGCTTCAAGCATGCGCTGCTGCATCTGCGGAACGCGATCCTCGTGATATCCAGCCATGAGAAGGTCGCTGCTGAGGAGCAGGGCGTTCTGAGGCTGGAAGCCGTAGCTGCTGTGAACAGAACGAATGAGTCCGCGCACGGCGACGAGGGACGAGGTGACGAGCACGGCGCAGATGGCGATCTGAATGACGAGCAGGATATCGCGCATGGTGAGGCGCTTCATGGCGGTGGTGGAGCTCATGCCGGTGCGGATGATCTGCCATGGATCAGCGCGCAGAACCTGGCGTATGGGGACCATGCCGAAGAGCAGGCCGCTGGCTAGGGAGAGCAGAAGGGCAACCGAATAGGTGCGGATATCGGGATTGACGGGAACGTTGATGGGGATGTTGGGAATGGGCTGCCAGGCGCTGAGAACGTGCAGAATAACGACGCCACCCGCAAGCCCGAGGATGCCGCCCGCCAGCGAGACGAGTACGGCCTCGGTGAGGAGCTGACGGAGGATGAGGCCGCGCCTGGAGCCGAGGGCAAGGCGGAGCGCGACTTCCTTGGAGCGGTCGGCAGCGCGCGCGGCGAATAGGCTGCCGAGGTTGGCGCAGGCTGCGAGCAGGATGAGGCCAGCCAGCAGCATGAGTCCGGCCATGAATGCGCGCGCAGGGCCACCGAGGAAGTCGCCGACCAGACCGGGCTTCGCGAGAGAGAACTTGATTCCGTCGTCATCTCGTGGGTAGGTTTTGGCGAGCCACGCGCCGATGGAGTTCAGGTCTTCCGTGGCCTGGGCTGGAGTTATGCCGGGTTTGAGGCGTCCGATGACCCATGGGGAGTGATCGCCGCGGTACTGGAGCGAATCGTTGCCCTGGATGAGTTGCTGATCGAGAAGCGGAATCCAGAATGCGGGCGCGAAGAAGAGTTCGGTGCCGCGGAAGGATTGCGGAGCTACGCCGATGATGGTGAAGGGGTGCTTATTGATCTGTACGGAGCGGCCGATGACGCCCTTGTCGTCGTGGAAGTGGCTGTGCCAATAGGCATAGCTCAGCACGACGAAGGGCATGCTGTTCTTCCCTTTTTCGTCGGAGGCGTGGAAGAAGCGGCCAAGGAAAGGCTGAATCTCAAGGGAGTCGAAGTAGTTGCCGGTGACGAGATAGGGCCAGCCGGTGGAAGGGTTTTTGCCGGTGTCGATGCCGACCGGGCCGGTGATCTGGCAGGCGATGAGGCTGGAAAACGTGCGATTCCGGTCACGAAGGTCGATGTAGTCCAGATAGGACTGCGACGGGAAGCGGAAGCGCTGGACGGTGTAGAGGTTCTCTGCGTGCGGGACATTGACCGGCCGCAGGACAAGAGCATTCAGGACGCTGAAGACGACAGCGTTTGCGCCAATGCCGAGGGCCAGAGTGATAAGCGCGGTGAAGAAGAAACCGGGCGATTTGGCCAGTTGCCGGGTGGCGAATCTCAGGTCGCTGAACATAATGAGATAGCTACGCGGGTTGAGGCGCGGGAGTTCCCGGAGAGTGACCAAGCAACACATTGACTCCGGAAAGCGCGGCACAGGCTGCGGACTTGTAAAGGCGAAGACAGTGCAAGAGCAATTGTTTGAAACGCAAAGGCGTTGACTCTCACAATTTCTTCGGGCTACACTCGCCAGCGCCCTCGGCTGTTCCTTTCTGCCGTAGATCCGAATTGGAGGATGTCATGTTCCCGCTTGTAAAGCGTGCCTTGTTGTCGTTCGTCTTTGTACTGCCTACTGCTCTCTATGCCGGTGATTACACGTATCAGCAGACGACCCAGATCACAGGAGGATCGCTGCTGAAGATGATGAAGACGGTGGGTGTGTTCAGCTCGCAGGCGCGCCACATGGGCGACCCTATCACTTCGACGATTTACCTGAAGGGCAATCAACTCGCGGATGTTTCGCCGACGCAAATTCAAATTATTGATCTGGACAAAGAGACGATCACGCAGATCGATGTTGAGAAGAAGACCTGGTCGGTGATGACGTTCGATCAGATGAAGCAGGCCATGGAGAATGCTCGACAGCGGATGCAGCAGGAGGCAGCGAAGCAGCAGCCACAGCAAACCGCGCCGAATCCGGATGCGCAGAACGTGCAGATGAGCTTCGACGTCAAGGTGCGGAAGACGGGGGGCACGAAGGATGTGAGCGGCCTCAACAGCAGCGAGGCCATTCTGACGATGACGATGACGGCGACCGATGCCAAGACTCTGCAGTCAGGGAACCTGGCGATCACGAATGATATGTGGATGGTGCCGTCGGTGCCTGGGTACGAGCAGGTGCGCGAGTTCTACAAGAAGTTTGCATTGAAGATGGGCGATGCGACGATGGGCTTCGGGCGAGATATGGGTCGCATGCTGGCGCAGCAGCCAGGCGCAAACCAAGCGATGGGCGACATGGCGAAGGAGATGCAGAAGCTTGATGGCGTTCCGGTGATGCAGGTGATGCGGATGGGTACGACGGCTAACGGGCAACCGCTGCCGGCGGCGTCAGAGGCACCTTTGCCCGCTGAAGCTCCTGGTCCGACCAAGGGCGAGGTTGCGAAGGCAGGAATGAGCTCGATGATTTCGAGCAAGCTGGGGGGATTCGGCGGATTCGGGAAGAAGAAGCAGAACACGCCGCCGCCGGATGAAAACGCGGCGCAGGCGGGAGCACAGCCGACTAGCGCGATTCTGATGGAGATGCAGACGACGACTTCGAACTTCTCGTCGGGACCGGTAGATCCGTCGCACTTTGACGTGCCGGCCGGTTACAAGCAGGTGACTGCACCGATGCTCGAGCACCAGCAGGAGAAGGGCGGGAAGTGATTTGGTCCAGGGTTCGTTCCATCAGCGAGCCCGGCGGTCTTCACAGCTTCCTTTGAACTCAGGGTTTAGAATCGTTCGTGGCGCGATGCGTTTGCGCCATCTTTTTCACCCGCGCGTAGCTGAACCAGGCTGCGGCGGGTGTTTGTGTGACTTCAGAAGGAAGCAGGCGGTTCGATGCGAGCGAAAACGGCAGTGGTTCTCGGCGCCCAGTGGGGCGATGAAGGCAAGGGAAAGATTGTTGATGTACTGAGTGAGCGGTTCAGCGCGGTGGCGCGCTATGCGGGTGGACACAATGCGGGACACACCGTAATCCACGGCGAACAGAAGTTTGTACTTCAATTGATTCCCTGCGGAGTGCTGCGACCGGGTTGCAAGGGCGTAATCGGAAATGGTGTGGTGCTGGATCCGATTGCATTTTTGAAGGAAGTTGGGAAGCTGCGCGGAATGGGAATCGATGTGGATGGGCAGCTTTTTGTGTCGAATCGTGCACAGGTGATTTTGCCGTATCACCGGATGATCGAACTGGCGGCGGAGAGCGCGCCTGGGCGTCAGCGGATTGGAACAACGAGCCGTGGGATCGGGCCGGCATACGAAGACAAAATGGCGCGAAGTGGACTGCGCATTGTGGACCTGCTGCGGCCGGAATTGCTGAAGACGCACATTAATGCGGCATGCAGTGAAAAGAATGCGATCGCGCATGCGCTGTTCGGTACGGATCCCCTGGAGCCGGAGAAGATGTTCGAGGAATATGCGGCAGCCGCCGAAGATATACGGCCGTTTGTGATCGATACAGGACGGCTCCTGAACGAGATTATCTCGAGCGGCGGTTCGGTCATGTTCGAGGGCGCGCAGGGAACGATGCTGGATATAGATCACGGCACGTATCCGTTTGTGACCTCATCTTCGGCGACAGCCGGCGGGGCGGCGACGGGAACGGGAGTGGGACCGACGGCCATCGGTACGGTCATCTCGGTGACGAAGGCATCTGTGACTCGAGTAGGCGAGGGGCCGTTCCCGACTGAAATCCACGAAGCTGTAGGCGATCAACTTCGGGCGCGGGGGAATGAGTACGGAGCTGTGACCGGCAGGCCGCGGCGGTGCGGATGGCTGGACATTCCGCTGCTTCGCTACTCGAACCAAGTGAATGGTGCGGAGTGGCTGGTGGTGACGAAGATGGACGTGCTGGATGAGCTCGAGGAGATTCCAATCTGCGTGGGCTACCAGGTGGATGGGAAAGTGAGCGATGAGATCCCGGCTGACGTACTGGGACTGGAACGTGTGAAACCTGTGTACACGAAGTTGAAGGGCTGGCAGGCTTCGACAGAGGGAATTACTGATTTTGATAAGCTGCCAAAAGCCGCGCAGGAGTATCTGCGCTTCCAGGAGCGCGAGAGCGGCGCGAAGATCGGCATGGTATCGACTGGGCCTGACCGCGATCAGACGATGATTCTTCCTGAGTTTGCCGCCGCGCTGAACGAGATCCAGGCTTAGAACGATTTCGAGATATTGAGGAAATGCTGCCCATGATCAGCTTTACGGTCCGGATGAGGTTCGCCCAGGAAGACCGGGCAGAGATTGCCGCGATTTTGCACGAATTGACGTCGGCTTCACGACAGGAGCCGGGGTGCGTGAGCTACATTCCACACTGGGTGCAGGGTGATCCGTGCACGGTGCTTATCTACGAGCAATATCGGGACGGGAAAGCTGAAGAGGCACATCGGCAGTCGGCGCACTTCAAAAAGTTCGCGGTGGCCGGGCTTTACCAGAAGATGCTGGAGCGAAGCCGCGAGGATCTTGCTGCGCTGGATTGAAACGAAGTTCATCGGCGGCGACAAACCCGGTTGCGAAAGAGACAGTCCAATCCTCGACGGGTGATCCGTGGGTCATGGTTGATAAGTGACTTGTGGATCGCTGGTCGGAGGACTGTGTGATTTCCTGCATTGACCCTGAAGATGTGTCCCCGCTACTATCCCTATCGCCTATGCGAATACTCAAGGGAACGTCGTCTGCTTTGAAGAGGTGGTCTGTCTTTGTGGGGCTGACCCTTTCCGTTCTCGCTGTAAGTGGGTCCTTGAGAGCGATGCCTCGGGCGGAGAAGCACGAGGGGCGGCACCAGGTTGAGCGCCTTGAGGATGCCTGGCGGAACGCAATTCTGCACGGCAACATCTCCGCGATGGATGGGTTGTTGGCGGACGATTATATGGCGATCACGCCGACAGGAATCCTGCAATCGAAGGAGCAGGCGCTGGCGGCTCTTCGATCGGGTGCGATGAAGTTCAGCTCGCTCGAGGTTTCGGATCGGAAGATCCGGCTGTATGGAACCACGGCACTTGTGACTTCGCGTGCGGAGGTGAAGGGCACCGGTACTGACGGTGACATGTCCGGCGCCTATCGGTACACGCGAGTGTACGTCCGTGATCCGCACGGCGTGTGGAAGATCGTGAGCTTCGAGGCGAGCCGCATCCGAGAGCCGGGAGATCGGCGCTGATCCAGGGCGGACAGGCGTGTCTCCGAGCGTCAGGGTTCTAAGCCGGATACTGCGCCGCCCTAAAATGAAGAAATGCCTGAATTGCCAGAGGTGGAGACCATTGCGCGGGGGGTGAATGCGCGCGTGCGCGGCGACCGTATCGTCGATGCCTGGTTTGGACCGCATCGTGAGCCGTTCAAGAACTCTGCTGCGCGCCAGGCGAAGGGTCTGGCCGAGCGGAGGATTGAGTCGGTCCATCGAATCGGGAAGCACATCGTTGTGGAACTTGGAGTGCAGGGAGAGCGGCACCGCGGAACGGGTGCTGGGGAGATCGCCGCGCAGTGGATCGTCCACCTGGGAATGACGGGGCGGCTGCTGGTGACCACGCCAGATGCGGAGGTGGCGAAGCATACTCATGCGCGGCTACGGCTAGAGAGTGGACGCGAACTGCGTTTTGTAGATTCGAGGCGCTTTGGGCGACTGGAGTTTCTCGATCTCGCGAAGGGGAACGGGTTTGGCGGGCCGGGCAAGGAGCCGCTGACGATCGCGGGCGAGGAGTTCGCAAAGCTGTTCCACGGAAGGAAACTGGCGGTGAAGGCGGCACTGCTAAACCAGACGCTTCTTGCAGGGGTTGGAAATATCTATGCGGACGAGAGTTTGTTCAGGGCAGGTATTCGTCCGCGGAGGCGAGCGGGAAACCTGACTCGGCTGGAACTTGAGAGGCTGCGGAAGGCGCTAAAGGAAGTCCTGGAGCATGCGATCCGGCTGGGGGGATCTTCAGTCTCGGATTACGTGGATGCGGAAGGGATGAAGGGCTTTTTCCAGCTCGAGCACAACGTGTATCAGAGGACGGGCGAACCTTGCCGCACCTGCGGCGATGAGATTAAGAGGATCGTTGTTGCCGGACGCAGCACGCACTATTGCGCGCGCTGCCAACACTAGCGATCTATTGTTTTTTGAAGTTGAAACATGTGGCATTACCAGAATCGAAACGGAGCGATGCTGGGGGAATACGCAAGATGTTGAAAGCAAAGGTGCGGTAGAACGGCACATCGATTGCTATCTAGAGGGTGCCAGTGATGTACCGGCTGCTGGAGAATATCCGGCCAGACCGCAAAGAACAGGCACCCGGCAAGAGCGACCGCCAAAGAAGCGGCAAACCGGTCGGGGAGCCTGAAGAAGGCGCGGTGGAGAAACCACCGGCCGCAATTGCTGGGAGGCCAGTGACCAGCGCAGGGACACGAAACGCCACCCGAAGAGGTGGCGTTTCGTGTGCTCGGGCAGAAAATTACGTGAGGAAATCCTCATTACCGAGGACATGGTTTACCCGGATGCGAACTTGTGGTGCTACTTGCACGGTTTCACGGGAGACTGTACTATCAAACTTGCCTATCAGGCGGCTGAAGCGAACCACCCTCATGGGGCAGAGAAGGCTTGCCGCTGACAAAAGATAACTTCGGACCCAAGAGGCGTCCAATTTCGACGGGAGTCCGGGGCATCTATAGGAAAGGCAATTACCCAGGGAAACGCCAGCTTGACGGTAACGACATTTGATGTCGAGGCAGGTTTCGGGCTAGGTTGCGACCTGAGTTTTCGTTTTGGATGTTTGGCCCTGAAGGTGCATCAGATTAATAGGCGTCGTTCTTTGCGGGGATCCTGACGGCAAGAAATTTGTCGAGGGAGCAATTAGAAAACGACGTCGTGCGCTGGGCAGGAAAGGTACACCCGCCGTTCAATCGTCCTTGGGAATTTTTGACTTGCGATCAAGTGCGCCGAGACTTCGGTTCCTGTGAACGTACGCGGCATTGTTGAAAATCAGAGCTTGCGGCCTAATCGGCTCCGTGTTGAGGAGTAGAAGTGGCGGAGTGAGGGCAGTTCAGCACCCCGGAATCGAAGTTGCTGACCCAGAGTAGCAAGGCAATACAGAGCAGAGTGCCAGGAAGTGCACGCATGACAACAGAACCGACAGCGCCCCAACCAGAGACGGGGCCGGTCCAGGCCAATGGGCAAGGACAGTCGCAAGGACACCGGCGCCGCCGGCGTCGCCGCAAAAACAAATCGAACCAGCCTGGCGGGCAGCAACCGCCGCAAGGGCAGGCGCAGCAGAGCCAGCCAGTGCAGCAGGCTCAGCCGCAGATGCAGGCTCCTCCGCAGCAGCAGGGCGGCGGTCAGCAGCCGCAGAAGCAAGGCTCGGGGCGACACCGGAAGAAGAAGAAGTTCTTCGAGCGTAAGAACGGGTCGCAGCAGCAGCCTCAGCCGCAGCCGGGAAACAGCATCATTCCACAGCATCAAGGCCGGCGCAAAGACAGGCAAAAGGGACCGCGGATGTTTGTGGGGCCGATGGACCACAGCTACCGAGCTGCGAATGGCAATGTTGCCGATGGGCCTCCCTCTACGATCCCCTTGTCTGGAAACGGCCACCATAGCGGCAGCAACTACTACGACGTAAATGTAGGCTCGCCGAATGTGGCGGTACGGGCGGATGCTCCGACACGGATTTTCTGCTTTATCGAGGATCTGTTCTTCCAGGCAAAGATTCAGGAGACGGCGAAGAAGCTGGGCATCAAGGTGGAGTTCGTCAAAGGCGAGAAGGAGACGGTTTCACGGATCACGGACGCAACGGAGCCGCCGACTTTGCTGGTTTTCGACCTGAACAACTTGAACGCAAAACCGATGACTCTGATTCCGAAGTTCAAGTCGAAGTTCAAGAAGGCGACCTCGATCATCGGGTTCCTGAATCATCTGCAGGGCGACTTGAAGATGAAAGCGATCGAGGCGGGATGTGACACGGTGATGCCGCGGTCCGCATTTTCGCAGAGCCTGCCGAACCTGCTTCGCAGGTACGGGATGGAAGAGGAAGACGAATACGCTCCACAGCCCGCGTTTTAGATCGGGGCAGAAGGCTAGAAGCTGAAACGGGTGCCAGAGCGGCACCCGTTTTGCGTTGATGGAGTTCTCTCTATCCCGGGGGCCAGGCCATGGGGCGTCCGCCGAGAAGGTGGACATGGATGTGGTCGACTGTCTGCCCGCCATCTTCTCCCGTGTTAATAACGGTGCGGTATCCCTGGGAGAGTCCTTTCGTGCGAGCGATCTCTGCGGCGGCCCACTGCAGATGTCCGAGAAGATGTTTGTGATCCTTTTCGGCGTGAGCGATGGAGGCGATGTGTTGCCGCGGGACGACAAGGATGTGGACGGGAGCCTGCGGCCTGACGTCAGCGAAGGCGTAGCAGTGCTCATCCTGATAGATGGCTTTGGAGGGGATACTTCCGTCGATGATCTGGCAGAATACGCAGCTCATGCTCAAGAGTCTACAGGCGCTCCGATTACGCTGCTAGCGCATTGCGGAACGCCCGCAGGTTTGGAACTAGCTTCGAATGATTTGCCGCTCTTTCGAAGGAGCTTGTCTGGAGTCAAGGAAGCGGTGGATCGCTTGCGCGAGATTTCGATTGAAGGTTTGAATGCGTCGGAATGGCACTTCGATAAGCCGATGTTTACCGGATTTTTCCATCAGTTGAGCGACTCGATTTGAGCGATCCAGTTCGATCACTACATATAAACCTTCCGCGCCGCGGACGCCGACGACCTGACCGGGTTGAGGAGAGCGAGCAAATATATGATCCGACTGAATGACTATGCGGGAGATAGCGGAACTCACTGGACACCTCAGCAGATAAGTGACTTCCGGCGAGAATGAATCGAGCTACATGTCTTCGCACACTGCAACAGATGCGGCCAAGACAGTGGCAGGTTGGTCCCCGGTACGTGTAAATTATTGATTTCTCTAATGTAAGTAGATTGTTGACGTTCGCGTAACACGAGAGCGGACACTTGCGTGGTCGCAGGGCAAATCCGGAAGGAGAAATGTTGGAAACCAAAGTGCGGCGGAGGTTGAGCGGAGCGATTGACGGTGTGCGCAGCGTTGCATAGGTTGGAGAAGGTGCATCTGCATTGCAAGTGTTGAGCGCACTTTTAGCAAAGGCCCGCCCAGTAAGGGGGCGGGCTTTTTGCTTTCTGAGTGGCGTGAGATTTCGGTTGAGTGATTGTTTGAGCTTGGCATTCTACTTGTGCGAAGTGATGTGAATCACTGTCTTTGGAAGCAGTACCTCGCGAGAATAGAGGTGCATAAGGTGGGCCCGGACGATCGCGGGCCAGAAAGATTGCTTTGGTTCAGACCTGCCTTTTGCGCTTAGAATAGCTTCAGTTTCCGAACCGCTCAGCGCTGTTGCACGAGTGAACGACCCTACAACGTTGATGTCCGACGTGCGGAGTCGGGACCGAACGTGACGCGCCTGCGCCGGCTCCGACCGCGCAGTGCGATGAGGGTTCAAGCCGTGGCAACAACTCATTTTCTTCCCATCTATGCCAAGCTGGGCCGCAAGATTCTGCGCGGAAGTGCACGCGGGCGGGTTTTTGCTGGCGGCGAAGTCGTGGAAGGCATAGGCCTGTTTTGGCTGGCATTGCGGTGTCCACAGCATGCGTGGAGCTGGCCGCGCGCGAACGGCGATGAACGGCTGGGGCAATATGACTCGCACCAGACGTGTCATAAGTGCACGTCGCGGCGCATGTTCGATACGCAAGCCTGGCAGGCCGGGCCGGTTTATAAGAGGCGCGAGAACAGGGGCTAACTTGTGTGGTCGAGGATGATCTTCCAGCCGTGAGCGCCTTTGCGCCAGACGAGGGAGAAGATGCCGTCATCTTTGGCGGCTTCGCCGTGTTCGGCGCGAGCAAGGTGGAACTTGCCAGTCACGAGGGCGATCTCGGATTTGCCGCAGCCTGAGGGCAGCAGGCGGATGTCGATATCGGAGAAGGTGAGGGTGCCCATCTGCGCGCGCGAGGTGTAGCTCTTCTCGTACCGCTCGAGGATAGGTTTGTAGCCTTTGCGCAGTGTAAGTCCGATGAAGGTGGTTTCGGGCGAGTTTTCGTAGGTCTGCATGAAGGCAGGGATGTCGGCGCGGTTCCAGGCATCACTCTGGGACTTTATGGCAGTGCGGATTGCCGCTTCGTCGGTCGGTTGAGTCGACGGATTTTGCGCGCGGGCATGCGAGTTGAGTACAAGACCGAGTACGGCCAGGCAGATGGCGATGACGGCGCGATTCATGCGGAGCCTCCGGGAAGCGGAAATGTGCAATCAGCTTACAATGAGGCTATGGCGGCGGCAGCTGACAGTTCCCCATTTCGCGTGGTGCACACGGTGTGTTCGCATGACTGCCCTGACTCGTGTGCCGTACTGGTGACGGTGGATGGGAATGGCAGGGCGGTCAAGGTGCAAGGGGATCCGGGTCAGCCCGTTACGCAGGGATTTTTGTGCGGCAAGGTAGCAAAGTACCTGGATCGGGTGTATTCGCCGGAACGGATCCTCTATCCCCTGCGGCGGAAGGCGGGGGTGGAGAAGGGGCCGCTTGCGAAGGGACGCGAGCACGAGGCGTTTGAGCGGGTCAGCTGGGATGAGGCTCTAGACGACATTGCGGCGAGGCTTCAGCAGGTTAGCGATGAGTTTGGGCCGGAGTCGGTTTTGCCTTACAGCTATGCCGGGACGATGGGCGTGCTGGGGTATGGGTCCATGGACAGGAGGTTCTTCCACCGACTTGGAGGAAGCCAGCTGGACCGGACAATCTGCGCGGAGGCCGGCGGGCAGGCGTGGAATTTTGTTTACGGCAAGAAGCTGGGAACACCGACGGAGGACTTCAGGCTGCCGAAGCTGATCATCGCGTGGGGCGCGAACATCCACGGGAACAACGTTCACCTGTGGCCGATGGTGGAGCATGCGCGTCGAAACGGGGCGCGGCTGATTGTGATCGATCCCTATAAGACGAGGACCGCGGCCCTGGCGGACTGGCATATCGCGGTCAGGCCGGGAACGGATGTTGCGCTGGCGCTGGGCATGATGCATGTGATTTTGCGCGAGGGGCTGGAGGATCGGGCTTACATCGCGGAGATGACGCACGGTTTTGAGCGGCTGGCGGAGAGGGTTCGCGAGTACACGCCGGAACGGGTTGCGACGTGGACGGGCATGACGGCGGCTGAGGTTGAACAGCTGGCGCGCGAGTATGCAACGACGCGGCCGGCGGCGATACGCCTGAACTACGGGATGCAGCGATGCGAAAACGGCGGGGCGGCGACGAGGGCGATTGCGATGCTGCCTGCGCTGACGGGTGCATGGAAGCATCGGGGCGGGGGCGGCTCGCTTTCGACTTCGGGGGCTTTCCATTGGAACAAGCGGGAACTGGAGAGGATGGATTTGGCGCTTGATTCGCCGATCGGAAGGCCTGCGCGCGTGGTGAACATGTCGCTGCTGGGTCGGGCGCTGAATGCTGAGACCGGAGATGCCGAGGTGCTGAGCGGCGGGCCGGCAGTGAAGGCCTTGTTCGTCTACAACTCGAACCCTGGAGCGGTAGCGCCGAATCACAACGCGGTGAAGAAGGGGCTGGCGCGGGCGGATCTGTTCACGGTTGTGCACGACTTGTTCTTTAATGACACGACCGATTATGCGGATTACGTGCTGCCGGCGACGACGTTTCTGGAGCATGACGATATCCAGGGTGCGTACGGGCACTACTTCGTGCAGCGATCGAACAAGGCTATTGAACCGCTCGGAGAGTCGCGGCCAAATGTGTGGCTTTTCGGTGAATTGGCGCGGCGGATGGGGTTCACGGAGGATTGTTTCCGAGATAGCCCGGAGCAGATGATCAGGCAAGCGCTGGCGATTGGGCTGGATGGGCGCTCGAAAAACAAAGGCATGGAACATATCAGCGTGGAGGACCTGGAGGAGGAGGGGCATATTCCGCTGAAGTGTCACCGCGAGCCGGACGGCCAGCCGTTCAAGCCGTACACGGAGGGTGTTCTACCTACGCCATCGGGGAAGGTGGAGTTCTACTCTGAGGCGCTGGCCGCGGCGGGGCAGGATGGATTGCCGGGGTATGTACCACCTGCAGAGTCACGGTGGACCGATGCGGCGAAGCGTTATCCGCTGGAGCTGCTGGGGCGGAAGGCTGACAACTACATGAATTCCACCTTTGCAAATCTGCCCGGGCACCGGAAGATGGAGGCCCGTACGACGCAGCAGCTGGAGATGCATCCAGAGGACGCGAATGCGCGAGGGATCTCCGATGGGGATGCGGTCAGGGTATGGAATGACCGGGGCGAGATCGCGCTGACTGCGATGGTGGATGGTGCCGTTCCGCGGGGCGTGGTTGCTGCGCGGCTCGACTGGGCGAAGTTGAGCGATGGCGGCGTGAATATCAATGCGCTGACCAGTGAACGGTTGACAGATATAGGGGCTGCGCCGACATTTTATTCGGTGCTGGTGGAAGTGGAGAAGACCGAGGGGCTCCCGTAGACAAACAGAGCTTCACTTTGCTCCGCGCGCTCTGTGCGGGTGCTTGCACCGCGAGGCTCAGATGAGGGCGGTACACTGCTTATATGTCGCCGTGGGTAGGTTTCATCATTGTTCTCGTCCTTGCGCTTGCCTATATGTACATGAAGCGCTCGGGCCAGATTTCTTCGAAGGAGGCCGTGGAATACCTGAGAAACGGCGCCATGCTGATCGACGTGAGAAGCGCGCAGGAGTTTGATTCCGGGCACATTTTGCAGGCTTATAACATGCCGCTGGATCGAGTGGATGTGCTGGTTCCCTCCGAGGTGAGGGATAAGAACAAGGTGTTGTTGCTGCACTGCTCAACGGGTGTGCGCAGCGGAATGGCCAAGAAGAAGCTTGAGCAGATGGGGTATAAGAACGTTTTCAATCTCGGGTCGTATGAGCGGGCAGGGAAGATTGTGATGGAGAAGTGAGGGGAGCAGGGATTAGGGACTAGAGAACAGGGAACAGTAGAGGACGCTCGGGTCGGAGCGTCTTCTTGAAGTGGACCTTTCCTTTGCGCGACTGCTTCCTTCTTCTACGCGACCTCCAAGGTCGTTGTGGCGGGTTGGAGATTTGGAGATTCTGCGCGGAGCTCGACCCTCCCGGGATTTCCTTTGGGACGGACGATCACTACACATTCCCCGTGAAAAGTTCTGCATTGTGGCTGGCGAAAGCTGGCGACATCTTTGGGATTGGCGCTGGCGACGGCGGCGATGTCTGCTGAGCCTGTAAGCGTGAAGTTTACCGGGACGACGGCGTCGGGAAGCGGCCGGTTCTGCTCGTCGACAACCTGGACCATCACATAGCTAAGATCGTCGAGGGACGCGGCGAGCTTTGGCTTGTCGGGTGTTAGAAGGAGTTTATAGGCCTTTCCCACCGTCGTGAAGGAGATGGTGCTGAGTTCTTTGTCGCCCTGGTAAGCGACAGCTTTGAGCTCGCCGGGTGCGTAGGGCACGGTGAACTCGGCTTTGAGCGCGTCTTTTTCGGTGAGGTTTTGCGAGCCGACTTCCTTTTCGTTGAGCAGGAGCGTTACCTTGTCCCCGCGCGTGTAGACGCGGACGTGCATGGGCGTGTTTTCGAATCCCGGCCAAGTCCAGCTGCGGAGCTCATCGCTCCATCCCCACATACTGATGTGTTCTGTGTAGCCGACGGGCATCGGGCGCTGGACAGCCATTTCGACTTCGCTGCGATGCCAGACAATGTCGCGGAAGTATGACTGCGGCTTTCTATTTCCGATGAGGTCGATATCGCCGCAGTAGGAGTTGAACCAGGGATAGGGTGGAGAGAAGACGTCGTGGGATTGGCCGTTGGCGATGCTGGCGTGACCGATCCCGGACTCGCCGAGGTAGTCGATGGCGGTCCAGACGAAGTCGCCGAGGACGTAGCTGTTGGCCTCGACGCCTTGCCAGTTCTGGAAGGCCTGGCTGGGGAACGATTCGGTGCCGGCCATGATGCGGTCGGGGTACTTGGCGTGGTCTTTGTCGTACTGGAGCCACTGGTAGTTGTAGCCGCCCACGTCGAGGTAGGTGAAGGCGGGCTGCATGTCGGCCCAGGTCTTGCCGGGGTGGTCCCACGCGTGGCAGATGGCAGCGGTGACTTTGCGCGTGGGGTCGAGCTTATGGGCGAGAGCCGCGAGAGCTTCGCCGATTTCGACTCCGCGGGGCTCGGCGCGCTCGTTGATCTCGTTGCCGATGCTCCAGAGGATGACGGAGGGGTGATTCCGATCTCGGAGGATCATGCTCTCGAGATCGCGCTGCCACCACTCTTTGAAGTAGAGGTGGTAGTCCTGAGGATTTTTATTGCCGGCCTCCCAGCAGTCAAAGGCTTCGTCGATGACGAGCATACCGAGATGGTCGCAAGCATCGAGGAAGTCGCGTGAGGGCGGGTTGTGGCTGGTGCGGATTGCGTTATAGCCGTTGGCCTTGAGAATCTGGACGCGGCGCTCTTCTGCGCGCGGGATGCAGGCGGAGCCGAGGGGTCCGTTGTCATGATGAACGCATCCCCCTTGGAGCTTAAGGGGTTCGCCGTTGATCCGGAGGCCTTGGGCAGCATCGATATCGACTTGTCGGATGCCGATGTTGAGGGTCGCGGCGTCGGCGGCTTTGCCGTTGGATTCGACGAGGATCTGGGCGCGATAGAGATGCGGGTCGGCTGGAGACCAGAGGTGTGGGTTGGCGACATGCAACTCGCAGGTTGCAGCTGCGTGGCCGTTGGCGGGGATGGCGACTTCCGATTGAGATTCTGCGGTGGTAGCGCCGCTTGCATCGAGCAGTCGGACTTGGGCGATGGAGCGCTTGGCGGTCGCGGAGTCGTTCTCAATGTTGATTTCGACATTGACGGCTGCTGAGACTTTGGAGACCTGGGGTGTGGTGACGGAGATGCCGTACTCCGGGATGCGGAGGTCGCTGCTGATCGCGAGCCAGACTTTGCGGAAGATGCCGGAACCGGAGTACCAGCGGCTGTTCTTGCCGGTGTTGTTGACGCGGACGGCGATGACGTTTGTTCCGTCTTTAAGATGCGGAGTGAGGTCGTACGCAAAGGAAGTGTATCCGTAGGGATGGTTGCCGAGGTGTGTCCCGTTGAGCCACACGTCGGAGTTCATGTAGACGCCTTCAAATCGGAGCTCCGCTCTTTCGGGTTTTGGACTGGGGTTCAGGAAAGATTTGCGATACCAGCCGATGCCGCCGACGGTCCAGCCGGTGGAGATCTGACCTTCGCTCTGGTAGGCGTCGAATGGGCCGATCTGGAGGGGGTTGGTGCCTTCGCTCCAGATGGTGCCCTCGCCTTGGTCGGATGCAGGCGGGAGGTCTTCGATGCTCCAATCGTGCGGGACGTCGAGGGTGCGCCAGGTGGAGTCGTCGAAGGATGCGGCTTCAGCTCCGGGTGCGTCGCCGCGATGGAAGCGCCAATCGCTGGTGAAGGGAAGAATGCGGTTCTCAAGGATCGCGGCGAGATCGGCGTCGGACGGCCAAGTGGACGCGTGTTTGGAGGAGAGTTTTGATTCGGCGTGGAGGGGAAGAAGAGAGGCGGCGGTGACGCCAGCGAGGCCTTGCAGGGCTTCGCGGCGGGTGAGCATTGGATCGGGGTTGCCGTTTGTTGAGTTCATGGGGCACCTCTCGTTGGAAAACAGACCATCGTAAATGGTCGGAGTGGCCCGACGAGATTTACGAGACGTTGGCGAAGGGATCTTCCATGGACGGGCACTGCGGCGCAAGGAGTTGAGCTCCGTTTTCGGTAATGACGAGGTCGTCTTCGAGGCGAATGCCAAACTCGCCGGGGATGTAGATACCGGGTTCGTCACTGAGAGTCATGCCGGTGGCGAGCTTTGGATTCAGGTCCCAGCCGAACATGTTGTTGCGGACGAAGTACGGCCACTCATGTCCATCGAGGCCGATGCCGTGGCCGACGCGGTGTGTGAAGTATTTGAAGGTGGGACCGTAGCCGCTGTCGGTGATGACCTTGCGTGCAGCGGCGTCGACATTGGCGGTGAGACTACCGGGCCGGGCAGCGTGAAGGGCCGCGGTCTGGGCTCGGCGAACGAGATCGAAGACCGAAAGCATTTTGGACGTGGGTTTGCCGAGAACGAAGGTGCGAGTGATGTCGGACTGGTAGCCCTCGACGGAACAGCCGTCGTCCAGCATGAGGATCGAGCCTTCGCGTAAGGTTTGCGGCTGGCGGGAGCCATGGGGCAAAGCGGTGAACTCGTCCACGTTAAGACTGGCTTCGCCTTCGAATCCGATCTGGTGGTAAGCGGCGGCGATGAGTTGATGGACGTCGGCTGTGGTTATTCCCGGGCGAAGCGATTGCGCGACTGCGCGGTAGACGAGGAGGGTGGCGCGGCAGGCAAGGCGCATGCAGTCGAGCTCGTGCGCGCTCTTGAACATGCGGCACCCGGCGGTAACGCGAGTTGCGGAGACGAGCTTCAGGTGAGGATTGGCGGAGCGGATGCCTTCAGAGAAGACGAAGGCCATGTGCTCGTCCAGTCCAATAGTGCCGGTGGAAAGATGGCGTTCGCCGAGACCGCGGCCTAGTAGCGAGAAGGGGCTCTCATCTTCCTGCCAGGTGAGGATGTCGCAGCTGCCGGAGAGAGGGCCGGAGGCGAGGAATTCGTGCGCACGGCCTTCTTCAAACGCTGGGCAGACCAGGAATGGTTTCGACTTCGCGGGAAGAACCCAAGCCCAAAGGCGTTCGCCGCCGTAGAGGTGCAGATTTGCGAAGTAGACGGAGGAACTGGTGGAGTTGGCGAGGATGATGGCATCGATCTTGTTCTGGGACATCAGCTCGCGGGCGCGCTCGATGCGGGCTTGGCGTTCGTCGCTGGTGAAGGGGCGGGCTTGGCCGGAGAGGTTGGGAAGTGACTGGATTGCAGCTGGCACCTGCGACGAGGGGACCGATAGCGCAGGGAGCTGCTGAACGACGAGAGCAGCGGCGGAGGCGGCGAGGAAGTTGCGGCGCGAGACGCTGGATGTGAGAGGCATGGTCCTCCACGGACAATGAATCTCCGTTTGATTCAAGAGTAGCGCGGGTCAGGTGCGCGGAGCTTAAGATCTTGGTTGTTTGTTTGTAGTTGACATGGATGATTTCAGGATGCGAGGCTCACAGAAATTTCACCAGATTTGGATTTGTGAGAGGTACGAACAATGAGAAAGACCTTGCTTGCTTTGATGGCGAGTACTTTGTGTTCCTGCTGCGGTTGCAGCAACGAGCGAAGATGTGGCAGCGCCTGTTCGGCAGTTCATCGACGGATTCAACAAAGGAGATACTGCTTCGGCATATGCGGCCTATTCGAAGGGCGAGGTCACGATTGTGGACGAGTTCGCTCCGCATCGGTGGAGCGGACCTCATGCGGCCCAGAATTGGGCTGCTGACTACGACAAGCATGCGAAGGCTACCGGCGTGACCGATGGGCAGGTGAAGTGTGGGATTCCGACTCGGATCGAGCGCGAGGGCGATTTGGCGTATGTGATTCTGCCGACTGAGTACCTGTACAAGGAACACGGGAAGGCGATGGATGAGAAGGGGTCGATTACGGCTGTGATTCATCGAGAGGATGGATCGTGGAGAGTGCGGGCGTGGACGTGGTCTGGGGAAAAGCCGCACGGGGCGAAGTAAGTTGCTTCTTTGTGATCAGTCCAAGGATTCAGGCGCAATGTATTTCTTTCCGTCCTGCAGCGCTTGATATTGAGCCTTGAACCATTCGTGGTACATCTGAATGTTTCGATCCAGATCTTCCTCGGTGATCTCGCGCTCACCAGCCGTTGGATTGAAAACGATCCGGCCATTTACACGCTGCAGGTAAACAGCGGGACGTTGGGTCAAGGTTTCGTTCACCTCTTCCAGAACCATCACAACTCGTTCGAAGTAGTCGACGTGATTGAGCATCCCGACAAGATCGGCGGGCTCTCCGTTTTCCAAACGTTTGTCGAGATACTCGAGCACATACTTAACAGCAAATTGGTCGACCATCGGCTGTCCATCCTTCCGGCAAGATATCACCGCGGGTTTCTCCACTTCGCTTCCCTCCAGTCGAAATATAGTCCTCGTGGTTCGACTGCTAGACCGGAACGACTTCGCTGACTTGAACTACGGA
>Ga0105240_10003378_pt1 | contig 24818 bp, 22 predicted proteins | sample KBSC54metaG_FD_80426 | JGI IMG/M metagenome (GOLD analysis project Ga0105240, IMG submission 80426) | Corn rhizosphere microbial communities from Kellogg Biological Station, Michigan, USA - KBS C5-4 metaG | ecosystem: Host-associated > Plants > Roots > Rhizosphere > Soil | place: Michigan, USA...
AGGGCGCCTATTACGCCAACGGCGAATTCATCCAGGTCCATCCCACTTCCATTCCCGGTGAAGACAAGCTCCGCCTCATGTCTGAATCAGCCCGCGGCGAAGGCGGCCGCGTCTGGGTTCCGCGCACTCCCGGCGACAAGCGCCCCATCAAGCAGATCCCCGAGTCAGAGCGCTTCTACTTCCTCGAAGAGTGGTATCCGAAATACGGCAATCTCGTTCCTCGCGACGTCGCCACACGCGCAATTCACAAGGTCGTCTACGAGCACGGTCTCGGCATCGACGGCCAGCCGATGGTCTACCTCGACCTCACCCACATCGATCGCGAGACGCTGAACCGCAAGCTCGAAGGCATTCTCGAGATCTACGAGAAATTCGTCGGCGATGATCCGCGCGAAGTGCCGATGAAGATCTTCCCCGGCATGCACTACACCATGGGCGGACTCTGGGTCGACGACAACCAGATGACCAACATCCCCGGCCTCTTCGCCTGCGGTGAGTGCGAGTACCAGTACCACGGCGCCAACCGCCTCGGAGCGAACTCGCTCGTAAGCTGCATCTTCGGCGGATTCACCGCCGGCCCCATTGCACTCAAATACGCGAAGAACGTCGGCGCCGCTGAAGGCGATGGCGGATCTGCCGCTGAAATCGCACGCCAGACCGAGATGAACCAGCAGCTGCTGAAGAACGATGGCACCGAAAACCCCTTCAGGCTCTGGCGCGAACTCGGCGTCACCATGACGGAGCACGCCACAGTCATCCGCTATAACAAGGGGCTCAAACAGGCAGACGAGAAGATCGTCGAGCTGCTCGAACGCTTCCAGAACGTCAGCCTGGCTGATCGCTCGCAATGGGCCAACACCAGCTTCGCCTTCACGCGCCAGCTCTACAACATGCTCGAGTTATCGCGCGTCATCGTGCAGGGCGCGCTGCTGCGCGACGAATCGCGCGGCGCGCACTACAAACCGGACTTCCCGGAGCGCAACGATGAGAAGTTCCTGAAGACCACCAAAGCAAGCTTCACCGGAGCGCCCGAAGGTCCGCGCTTCGAGTACGAAGATGTGGACACGCAATTCATCAAGCCAAGGCCGCGCCGTTACGACGCCGCGAAATAGAACACGGAGGGAGCAGGAGCTTTCAGGCTCCTGGATCCAGCTGACAGAAATACGGAGTGAGCAGGAACCTTTAGGCTCCTGAATTCAGCCGACCAAGGAAGAACGGCTTCAGCATCGGATTTGTGTCAGGGCACAATGTGAGGTGCAAGCGCCGTAGGCACAAAGTTGGTTAGCCCCGCGCTTCAGCGTGGGGGGAAGTTGGAAGAAGTAGAACGCCAGTCTCGTAGGGACGATGTGTCAGGGCACGAGGTCAGTCGTGCCGTAACGCGCAAGTAAGAAGTTTTGGGGCTTTAGCCCCCGAGGGAACCGCCAACCAATGGCAAACAAAACCGTCAAATTCGAAATCAAGCGACAGGCCGGACCAGATTCGCCGGCAGTCTGGGAAAACTTCGAGCTCGAGTGGCGCCAGGGCATGAACGTCATCTCCGCCATGATGGAGATCGCAGCCAATCCCGTCACCGCCGACGGCAAGGCCACCACGCCCATCACCTACGACTCCAACTGTCTCGAGGAAATCTGCGGCTCCTGCGCTATGCGCATCAACGGCAAAGCGCGCATGGCATGTTCCGCACTGGTCGAGAATCTCGAGCAGCCCATCAAGATCGAGCCGCTTTCCAAGTTCCCCTTGGTCCGCGATCTCCAGGTCGATCGCTCCGTGCTCTTCGAGAACCTTATGCGCGTCAAAGCATGGGTTCCAGTGGACGGCACCTACGACCTCGGCTCCGGCCCGCGCGTCTTCCCGCAGCAGCAGGAAGCGAATTACCCGCTCTCGAACTGCATCTCCTGCACCTGCTGCATGGAGGTCTGCCCGCAGTTCAACGAGGCCACCGGCTTCGTCGGCGCCGCCACCATCGCGCAGGTCAAGCTCTTCAACAATCACCCCACGGGCAAGGTCTTCAAAGAAGAACGCCTCCGCGCGCTCGCCGGCGATGGCGGCATCCAGGAGTGCGGCTACGCCCAGAACTGCGTAGAAGCCTGCCCCAAGCAGATCCCGCTCACCAACGCCATCTCCGACGTAGGCCGCGACGTAGTCGTCCAGAAGATCAAAGACTTCCTGCGGGGATAGTCGTTCCTTTCACTCAAAGTTCAAAAGGGCACGGCTTGGCCGTGCCCTTTGAATTTTCCCATCGACAACACGCGCCGAGAAATCTGTGCGGCAGACACCACCATAGGTCAGAGTGGTATATTGCTGTCTCTCCCCTCCCAATCTGAATACGTTCTTCGGGGCCCAAACGAAAGGACGTTGTGGTGACCGTAGCCGAGGCCTCTAGCCCGCAACCGAAGCAACTAGTCCAGCGCAGATACGACCGCCTGTTCTTCCTTGCCTTGACTCTCCTTCTGGCATCGGTTGCAGCTATCGGCTTTGCGCCGACCTACTATCTTGTCGGAGGCCCAGCGGCGCACCTGCCTTCTAGGATCCTGCACTTCCATGCAGCCTTGTTCAGCAGTTGGATTCTCCTGCTGATCGTTCAGGCAGGGTTGGTGTCCGCGCGCAAAGTCGGTTGGCACCGAAAGCTGGGTATAGCGGGTTTCTTGCTGGCCTGCACGATGGTTGTCTCCGTGGTGCTGACGGGTGCCGATCTAGCCAGGCGATGCAAGGGCAATCCGGGCGAAGAGGCCGTGTTAGGCCTTCTCTCCATCACCTTCACGGATGCCTTCAGCTTCGCCGTTCTGGCCGGATTCGCCTACGCGCTTCGCAGAAATCCGGCGGCCCACAAGCGCCTGATCATCGTCGCCACTGCATGCATCGTAAGAGCGGCATTCAATCGCTGGCACATTCCAATTCTGTTTCACCAGTTCTACGCAGCCTATGCGGCAACCTACATCTTTCTTGTTCTGCTTGCCGCATATGACTTGTGGTTCTCGCGCAGAATTCATCGCGCCACGCTTTACGGCGGGGTATTCCTCATCTTTATGGGACAGATGACCCGCTTCATCGGCCCGACGACCAGTTGGCATGCATTCGCGCATTGGATCCAGAACTGGGGCATTTAGACAAACCTGCCAGAACGAGACGCTCAGGCTTGCATCCAAGCTGAAGGATTGCCGGCATGGAATCCCAAGGAGAGTGAACTCATGGCAGATCTGAAGAAATGCGCACATCCCGCTTGTTCCTGCATGACCGACAAGAAGTACTGCAGCACCTACTGCGAAAACCATAAAGATTCATCCGAGATAGCTTGCGAATGCGGCCACCCCGGCTGCAAGGGAGATATCGCAAAGTAAGAAAGTCCTGATAGCTCGGCTGCGCGCGCCTGCCCACAACTGTTTGTGTCTTCAAGGGCTGGCGCTGGCGCAGATCCGCAGAGCATCGAAAGAGCCTCAGCTATTGCGGAAAGAGGCAGTCGACACGTTCCGACTAGACTTAATGAAATAAACGGTTTGACTCGATAATCTAAAGCAAATTCTATGCCGGAACAGACCCTTCCGCTTCGACTTCAACTGCGTCGCCGGCAGCTTCTTTCAACCGGCTGATCTTGTTCAGCGCGAACTGGAAGTAGACAACGGAACCAATAATCGTAAGCAGCCAGTTCAGGCTCAGGCCCAGCGGCTCTCGCCGGTTATAGTGCTCCAGCAATTCCTCGCGCAATTCGAAGATCACAACCACCCCGAGCAGCCAGGAGAAGAGAAACCCATAGCCGGTCACAATCGAAGCGATCGCCCAGTAGAGGGAACTGGCGCGCGGGTTCAGCCGGCGGATCCAGAGGCAAAGATACGTCGGCCAGGCCGCCGCAACAGCATAGATTGCAAAATTGCGGTAGGGTTCCGGAAACAGGTAACACACCAGCGCTTCGGCGCATGCAATCAGCAGCAGGAGAACGGCCCAGTGTACCCGCGGCGGCGAAGGAAAGTCGCGGCCGTTTTTGACACCACTGGAGACCGATGACTGATGCATACCGTATCTTACTCCGGATCAGGAATCCCCAGATTGGGGCGGCTGATTAAAAGAGGACCGTTAGTTTCTGGAACGCGTCAAGTTCGATCAGATGTTGACTCGCGCCGGCCTCAGAAAGCGTTGCATGTTCAAGGATCCAGGTATCTTTGTGGAAGAGAAAGACAGCGTGCATTCCGGCCGCAAGCGCGGGATTGATGTCGCTCTTCGGGCTGTTGCCGATCATCCAGCTCGAGTGAGGCGTCAGCTCATGCCGTGCCACCACGTCTCTATATGTCGCGGGATCCTTTTCGCGAACGATCTCGATCACGGAGAAGTAGTCCGCAAGCCCTGAGCGCCTCACTTTGTCGGCCTGCTCAGCGCGATCGCCTTTGGTCATCAGGATCAATCTGTGCCGAGTCGCGAGGTCTTTCAGCGTCTCCTCGACGTATGGCAGCAGTTCGATCTCCTGCTCGGCAATCGACTGCGCAAAGCCCACAACGCGCCGTCGCTTCTCTTCATCCATCGGCTCCGAGCTGAGACGCTCGAAGCAGGTAACGAGCGAGCGCGTGAAACTCGGCAGGCCATAGCCGTGCGCCAGAATCGTTTCCCGCTCAACGGCATTCAGCGTCTGTCGAACTTCCGCAGCAGTGTACTCGTGATGGTTGAGGTAGCTGATGAACGCAGCGATGGCGCGCTCGAAGTAGACATTGTTTTCCCACAACGTGTCATCCGCGTCGATGAGTAGCGTCTGACCGGCAGGGAACTGAGGCATAGATCTATGGTAACGGCTTCACTCAATCGAGCACACCCGTTGAGTGCACACTCGAGCTGAACCTGCGCAATGTTAATTCTCATCGATCTTCATCACTTCTTTACGACTCACGTGCAACGCGCGCGATATGCAACCTACAAGTTGCTCAAAATAAAGCGCGCACATTTTGTCATTGACGATCGTATTGAATTGAAGCTAACGTGGTGATGGGTACCCTCGAACCTCAAGGAGACAATCATGCGGAATGTAGTTGCAGTATGCGCTATCTTCTCCTCCGTGATGCTTCCTGCCCAATCGGTCAACAAGCGCTCGAGTGTCAATCTGGAGGCAAGAACTAACTATGCCGGCGTGCTGTTTGCGCATGGCTCGCCGCAACCCTCAACCGATGCCACAACCAACGCACAACCTCTGCGCATTAGCTCCGGAGTTGTTTGGCCAAAGCTGATTTCAGAGCCTTCATTCAAGGTCTCATCTTCTGACTTCAACGATCTGAATCTCGCAACTCGCCAGGTGATCGTCAGCTTCACGGTTGACGAAAGCGGCAAGCCGCAGAATGTTCATCTGACGAAGTCTGTGAACCCAGCAGTGGATGAGCGCGTGCTGAACGCAGTCCGCCAGTATCGGTATCTGCCTGCAACCCTGAACGACCGGAAGGTCGCAGTTGACATCAATCTCGAAGTAAATTTCGCACGACGTTGAGAGCCTGACCAGCCCTCCTGCCTCCATTTCTGCGGAAGACGTTCTGCCGGGATGGAGGTTCTTTTTAAAGAAGCTACTTGTGCACCGGAAGCGCATAGTCGAACTTCCAGGAGTGCTTGCCATTGGCGATCGTAATGGTCATGCTTCCCGAAATTCCGATGAGCTCTCCGGTACCCGACCCAGGAACAACCTTGACCGTCAGATCGAATTTATTCTCTTCCATCGTGCCGAAATGTTGCAGCGCGAACGAGCCTTGATGGCCGTCCAGCGTGCCGGTAAACTGCTCGATCGCGACATAGCCGGCGGTACCCGTCGCGGGATTCCCAGCGCCGAGCATCTCGCCCTTGCTGATTCCCTCCAGGTCGCCGTGGAATTGCTTGTCCAGCCCGAAGCGCCCGATGGAGGTGCTATTGATCGCTTCATCGGAGCCAAGTGGGAAGTTCTTCACTTCAAATGTTCCTTCAGCATGCAGGTGCATCAGCGGGTCCTTCGCATTGGATTGATTGCCTTGAGCTTGTGCGGCTGGAGAAAGTACCGCACATAGCCAAATCAGAGAGAGGACAAGGATTCGACGCACTCAAGCCTCCGCGGTTACTGAGAAATGTTATCGGAGGCCGCGGACCGGCATTGATGACTTTGTTACGAGCCGGACTATTCGTCCAGTTTGAAGATTTTGATCTGCACGAGTTTCGAGATTGTCAGGTCTTTCAGACCGCGATTCTGCATGCGGCGCACAAACTCAGGCGTGATCTTGAAGATACGGATCTGGATCAGTTCATCCAGCGTCGGCTTGAAACCAAGATCGCGAATCTCGCGCACCTCATCGGCATTCACACCCTGCACCTTCAACCCGATCAGCTTGTTAGCGTCGGGCTGCTCGTAACCCATCGCCACAAAACTTTGCGGGTAGGAAGGGTCGATTTTGAAGATGCGCATTGCAATCAGGTTGTCTGTCGTGAGCCCCCTGATGTTGGCCTGCTGAAGAGAACGCGCATATTCGCTGGTTACGTCGAGGAGCGCATACGCCTGCAGCTTCTGCGAGTCGTAGCCGGTGAAGCCGAGCTTTCCCATCCGCTCCACAAAAACCTCATCCGGCGTGAAAAGTGCATCCCCGTACAGTTCTTGATCGTGGACTGTACCGGCGCATGTGAAGCTGCCTGCTTCGGCTTTGAGCGTCGCTGTAAGGTGGGCGCCTTCATTCGCAAGATCGGGAAGGGAGACGCCTATGAACCGGCTCATCGATTCGCTGCTGAAGTCCGACCCACAGTGCCGGCCTTCAGGACAGTCTTTTGTGTTGAAGATGTGAAGACTGAGCTTTTTGCCATCGCTGCTGGGGCTGACAGCGCACTTCGCATGAATCGGTTCCAGTGCCTGCGCGCAAAGGCTAATCGGAGCCGTAGCAAGCGCAAGAAGAAGAGCTGCAGAGCTGAGACGCATCGGGATATCTCCTCATGGCCTCTTTCCGAGGCGAGGTTTTCCTATGCCGCGCGAACGCGGATTGAGTGTCTTATCGAAATCGCTGAATTAGCTTGTCTACTGCTTCACTGACTCATCGTCGAGCAGGCCCGAAATCCGCAGTTGCACCAGTTTCTTGAACGGCAGATTCGTGAACCCGTGGCGGCTTGCCTGCGCGATGAAGTCATCATCGATGCGGAAGATTCGCGCCTGGACAACGTCTTCCGCCGTAACGCCAGGAAACTTCTGCTTCAGCGTTCGCGCAAACTCCGGCGTGGCGCCCTGGATGCGCATATTCAGGAGCTGCTTCGAGTTGAGATTGTCGAAGCCCGCCGCCTTCATTCCCGAAACAAATTCGGGCGTGATGTTGAAAATCTTGAATGAGACGGCTTCTTTGACGTCATCGATCTGGTGGCCCTGCTTTTTGAGGTCCGCAATGTACTCCGGCGTGACGCCCTGTATCTTGCAGGAGACGAGATCGTCGGCGCTGAGTTTTCCAAATCCGGCCGCCGCCATCTGTTGCGCGTATTCCGGCGTGATGCCCTGGATCTTCATGCTGATCATCTTGTCGAGGTCAACGTCATATCCCGCAGCCTTCATGCGGTCGATGTAGTCGCTGTGAGGCTGGGCTGCAGCTTCCGGCTTGGCTGGCGATTGCGCCTCTGCTTCGGCAGTCGGGTCTACGCTCGCATCAACCGTGGTCTGAACTGCGGAAGAGGCAGATGATTTCGCTACTCTGACTGCGACCGCCGGAGTTGCGCTGACGTGCACTACCGGCGTAACGACAGTCGAAACGATTGCCTGAGGCTCTGGTTGCGGAGCCGGATTCAGGCTGGCCAGTACATGCGGTGCAGGGACCAGTAGAGCGATGAGTCCGGCCGAGGCGGCCACGAGAGAGAAGGGGCGAAGACGAGCGCTGGGAATTCGGGTCATGGGTTCTCCAAGGATGCGAGCGATGCGCATCAGCAACGTGGAATGAGAAGCGTGGCCGTCAAGAGCCATCGCAAGGCGAAGGTGCTGCGAGCGATGTTCCTCGAGACGGTAGAGGGCGCTCGCGTAAGTTACCGGGTTCGGGCAGATCGTAAGCGCCACATCATCGCAGCAGAGTTCGCGCTCGTGGCGGATGCGGGCATTGATCCACCACACAGCAGGGTGGAAGAAAAACAACGTTTCTGCGATCGTCTGAAGAATGTTCCAGAAGAAGTCCGCTCGCCGTACGTGCGCCAGCTCGTGCGCGAGAACCACTTCCAACTCGTCGGGGCCAAGCGAAGTGAGCGCGCTGAGAGGAAGCAGAACAATGGCGCGGAGCGTGCCGATCGTCATCGGGCCGTCAATGGCTGTGCAAACGCGCAAAGCGACGGAGCGGCTCAGCCCGAGTGCGGAGCAAATGCGCTCAAAGCTAGCGCGAACTGCCGCCGGAGCTTGGGCGATGGCAGATCGCCGTAAGCGGCGGAGATACCACCAGCCGCCTAGACTGCGAATGCTCAGGGCCAGAACGCCGGCAATCCATAGGCCGTCAATCCACGGAAGGATCGAGGCAAGCGTAATGTGCTGCGCATCAGCGTGCGAGGCGAAGAATCCCGGAGCAGCAATGCGCGGCAGATCGCTCGCCAGCGGTACGGCAAGCGTGGCCGGCGCAGCCATCAGCGCAGCCGGCATCGCATCAGAGCGCAACTCCCACGCAAAGGTCCCGGCCGCGCAGGCGAGCATCACCAGCATGGACGCAAGCGCCGCGGCGTAGCGGATCTCGGCCGAGCGGCGGGCGAGGGTCATGGAGCCAAGCCGATAGGCGGCGGCAATCGCTGCAGCCTGCCAGCAGAAGTGGATGAGTGTCCAGGCAACGGCTTCGGGGATAGGTGTCATGGCCGGTCCTTTAGAGAAGATCTGGGTGCGGAGGTGTCATTGGGTTGCGTTGCTGATGGGGCGGTACGCCGGCGTTCGAGCAGAGCCCTGATCTCCGCCAGTTCGGCATCGCTCGCAGGGCCCATGGCCAGGGCGTGCAACGCGAGTTGTGTTGCGGAGCCCGCGAACAGACGATTGCTGAGATCTGAGAGCAGCCGGCTCTGCATCGTGTCCTGCGAAAACGTTGCGCGGTAAACGTGCGCGCGAGCGGCCTCGTCGCGAACCACCAGGCCTTTGGTCGTCATAATCTGCAGCAGCTTGAGAACCGTTGTGTAGCCCGATGGCTTCTCTTCGTTCAGAGCCTCGTAGATGTCCCGCACCGTTGCCGGTTCCTTCTGCCACAGGATCTGGAGCAGCTCGAGTTCGGCTTCGGTGGGGCGGGGGATGGTCGTACCGTGTTCGAGCATGAGGAGACGTTATACGAAGCGCTTCGTAGGCGTCAACGAAATTCTTCGTACTTGTGACGAATGGTGCGCATTGCGCTTCGACGTCAGTGCATTTCGCAGACCGGGAACGGGTGGGGCGCAGGGCCGAGCCTGCTTATAGAATCGACACATGATTGGTCGTCCACGCCCCGAGGAAGCCGACTCCTACTACTTCACATATATCCAGAAGGTCAATGGCGAGGATCCGCTGCGAGCCATCGAAAACCAGCTCGATCAGTACTCGCCCTGGCTGCGCAGAATCTCTGAAGAAAAATCGGTCTTCCGTTATGCCCCCGGCAAGTGGAGCATCAAGCAGGTGCTCAATCACATCTCTGACACGGAGCGGGCATTCGCGTTTCGAGCCTTGTGGTTCGCCCGAGGCTTTACGGACCCGCTGCCCGGGTATGACCAGGAGATTGCCGCGGCAGGTGCGGACGCCGACAAGATCCCGTGGAGCGCCCACGTTGAGGAATTTACGCGCGTGCGCGTCGGAACAATTTCGCTCTATCGAAACATGCCTAAAGACGCATGGATGAAGAAGGGAATCGCCAGCGGTTTCAGCTTCACCGTCCGCGCCCTGGCCTTCATCATCCCGGGTCACGTAGAGCATCACTGCAGGATTCTCAAGGAAAAATACCAGCTCGGCTGATGAAATGCGTTCGTGACGGGTGGCGGGTGCCCCGGATCTCCCGCGGCTGGAGACCTGGGATGCAACATGCTATGCCTGCGAAGCTGTATTTGCTTGCGATGTTGATCCCTGCCGTCCCCGTGCTTGCTGTAAGCTCGCAACTTGATCCTGGTGAGCTAATGCCACTTCGCCAGGCTAAATCGGCCTCCTCTGCCGGTCCTGAAATCACGCCTCTCCGCGTGAACGTGAATGAAGTCGTGGTCACGTTCAATGCCATGGATGCAAATGGCCTGCCAATAACTGATCTGAAGGCAGACGAAGTTCGGGTCAGGGACAACGGTGTCCCTCCAAGGCGGATTGTGGCTTTCGATAAGCTCGCGAATAGGCCGCTACGTGTAGGTATTCTGCTCGACACGAGCGAATCGATGCAGCAAACCCTGCCCTCCCACAAAGCCATTGCAGAAAAGTTTGTGGAGCGTCTCTTCCGTCCCAAAACGGATGCGGCGTTTGTGTCGAGCTTCGGCTTCGGATCTGAGGTGCTGCGGTCATGGAGTGGAGATCCAGCACTCGTCGCAACTGCAATTCGCGCGGCCGGGCAGAAGCGCAGTCAACAGCCAGGCACGGCTATATTCAACGCCGTGTTTCAAGCCTGTTCTTCATCATTCAAATCTGCTGATCCAACCGCAACCGGGAACTTCATCCTGCTGTTTTCAGACGGAGAGGACAACGCCGGCCTTGCATCCTCCGATGAAGCGGCCAGAGCATGCCAGAGAAGCAACACTGAGGTATTCGCATTTCTCCCCGGTTCTTCGTCCTCGCACGCCTCGACAGGCCCAAAGTCGCTGCGAGAACTTGCGTCTAAGACAGGCGGCCAAGTGTTTGCGGCGGAAGATTCCGACGAGGCAATCTGGCGCAATTTGCAGGAGATCGAGTTGGAGATGCGCAACCAGTACCGGCTCGTGTACAACCCAGCGGACTTGAAGCACGATGGAGCCTTCCACGAAATCGAGCTTCAACCGCCGGATCGCGTGAGCCGGATTGTAGCCAGATCCGGATATTTTGCGCCGTCGCACTAGCGCACTATGAGTTGCGTACCGAGGCCAAGTCGCGTCGCACTCGACGTACAGGGAATCACCGCGCGATCCGCGCCGAGCCGCCCTTCATCGCCCGTTCCACCTCGGCCAGAGAAGCCATACTCGTATCGCCGGCCGTGGTCATCGCAAGCGCACCGTGAGCTACGCCGCAGCGCACAGCCCAATCAATCGGCTTGCCTGCAAGCAGCCCATAAATCAGGCCAGAAGCAAAGCTGTCTCCTCCGCCAACGCGATCGAGAATGTCGATCTCGATCTGCCGCACGTGAACAATCTGATCCTCATAAAGCGCGATCGCTCCCCAGTGATTCCGGCTGGCCGTCGTGGCCGTACGCAGTGTACTCGCGATTAGTTTCAGGTTCGGATAGCTGGCCGCAACTTCGCGCAGCATCTCTTCGTATGCGGCAACAGGGAGTTCGGAAAAATCCTCCGACACGCCCTTCAACTCAACTCCGAGCATCGCTGAGAAGTCCTCTTCGTTACCGAGCAGCAGGTCAACTTTGCGCACCAGGTCGCGATTGACTTCCTGAGCTCTGGCCTTCCCTCCAATAGAACGCCACAGCGAGTCGCGATAATTAAGGTCGTACGAGACCGGCGTGCCATGCGCTCGAGCCGCATCCATTGCTTCCGCAGCCACGTCCGCGGTTGAGGCCGATAACGCCGCGAAAATCCCGCCGGCGTGCAACCAGCGGCTGCCGTTCGTTGATCCAAAAATCCCCGGCCAGTGGAAGTCGCCCCGCTTCACCTGGCTGATAGCTGTATTGCCGCGATCACTGCATCCGGCAGCCGCGCGTAGGCCGAAGCCGCGCTCCGTAAAGTTCAGTCCATTCCGCACCGTTCGGCCAACGCCGTCGTAGGGCACCCAGCGAACCAGTGATGTGTCGACCCCGCCTTGAAGGATGAAATCTTCGACGAGCCGTCCGACCGGGTTTTCCGCAAGTGCGGTCGCCACCGCCGTGCGCAGGCCAAAGCAGCGCCGCAGACCGCGCGCGACGTTGTACTCCCCGCCGCCTTCCCACACGGTGAAGTGGCGCGCAGTGTGGATACGGCTTTCGCCCGGGTCGAGGCGCAGCATGACTTCGCCGAGGCTCACGCAGTCCCATCGGCGATTCGCGTCGGGAATCAGAAGAGGTTCCATAGAGAAAATCGATTCACTCAAAACTCTAACTCATCGGTTCCCACACGGCGCCGCCGTTCAAACGAAGCCAAGGCAGCGTGATAGATTTTTGGGGTTAGGGAAATGGGTTTAATTCAGTAAGCAAAGAGCAGCGGGAGCCTTCGAGCTGCGCGAGGAACGCCATGAGTTTGTTTGACTTGAGCGGCAGAGTTGCAGTTGTAGCGGGCGGCACAACCGGCATCGGACACGCCATCGCGCTGGGACTGGCCGAAGCCGGTGCGGATGTGGTGGCAAGTTCACGGCGCAAGGAGCAGGTTGATAAGGCGGCCGGAGAGATTGAAGCTTTAGGTCGCAAGTCGCTCCGAGTCACAAGCGATGTGCTCGACCGCGGTTCGCTCGACAAGCTGCACGATGAAGTGATCAACGCATTCGGCAAGGTCGACATCCTGGTAAACGCGGCCGGCGTCACCTACAAGGCCTCCACGCTGGAGACCTCAGAATCAGATTGGTCCCGCGTAATCGAGACCAATCTCACCGGAACGCTTCGGTCCTGCCAGATCTTCGGCAAGACGATGGTCAAGGCCGGCTACGGGCGGATCATTAACATAGCCTCGCTCACCACCTTCGTGGGCTTCTTTCAGGTCGCGGCATACTCCGCTTCGAAGGCTGCCGTAGGTTCGTTGACTAAGGTGCTCGCCGTGGAACTGGCCAAGACGGGCGTGAACGTCAACGCCATCGCCCCCGGCATGTTTCCAACGGAACTCAATGCCAAGCTGATCACTGGAACTCCGCGCGGAGAGGAGCTGCACATGCGCGTGCCCATGGGCCGCTGGGGCAAAACCAGCGAGCTGGCAGGCGCCGCAATCTTTCTCGCATCCGAAGCCGCGTCCTATGTAACCGGCGAGATCGTTGCGGTCGACGGCGGCTTCCTCGCCAGCGGCGTCAACCGGTAACGTGAGTAGAGCAGGAGAAGCCCACTCGCATTCAGAACTGATTACCGACAACTGAAGACTGGCAACTGTCCTTCATGAAGATCACGAACGCATACGTCAGCATCACTTCTCCGGGACGCAACTTCGTCACGCTGAAGATCGAGACTGACGAGGGAATCTACGGATTGGGCGATGGCACGCTGAACGGCCGTGAACTTGCCGTCGCGAGCTACCTCACCGACCATGTAATCCCATGCATCATTGGCCGCGATCCCTTTCAGACCGAAGACATCTGGCAATACCTCTATCGCGGCGCGTACTGGCGGCGCGGCCCCGTGACCATGACGGCCATCGCGGCCATAGACGTGGCTCTCTGGGACATCAAGGGCAAAGCCCTCAACACTCCCGTGTACAACCTGCTCGGCGGCAAAAGCCGCGAGGGCGTGATGGTTTACGCGCACGCCAACGGAGCGGACATCGACGCTGCTGTTGAAGACGTGGCGAAGCACAAGGAACTCGGGTACAAGGCAATCCGCGTCCAGAGCGGGATCCCCGGCTTGAAGAGTACCTATGGAGTTCCCAAGGGCGCGGGCCGATACGAGCCTGCCGAGCGCGGATCGCCGCACGAATACGAGTGGTCGACGGAACTGTATCTGCGCCATGTTCCCAACCTCTTTGCGCGGGTGCGCGAGGAGTTTGGCGAGGAACTCCACCTTCTGCACGATTGCCACCACCGCCTCACTCCCATCGAAGCCGCGCGGCTCGGTAAAGAACTGGAGCCATTCCACCTCTTCTGGATGGAAGACCCGACACCCGCAGAACTGCAGGAAGGCTTCAAGATCATCCGCGAGCACACCACGACTCCGATTGCCGTGGGCGAGGTCTTCAACTCCGTTTGGGACGCACAAGAACTGATTCGCAACCAGTGGATCGACTACCTGCGCATGACCGTGCTGCATGGCGGCGGACTGACTCACCTGAAGAAGGCGGCGGACTTCGCGGCGATGTATCACGTACGCACCGGCTTCCATGGCGCGACGGACCTGTCACCCGTGACCATGGCCGCGGCGCTGCACTTCGATCTCGCAATAAACAACTTCGGCATTCAGGAGCACATGCCGCACGCAGACGAGACCGACGCCGTTTTTCCTCACAGCTACTCATTCAAAGATGGAATGATGTACCCGGGCGATCAACCGGGGCTCGGCGTCGATCTGGACGAGAAACTCGCTGCCAAATACGAGTACCAGCGGGCATATCTTCCCGTAAATCGCAAACTGGATGGCACACTGACGGACTGGTAGGACTGAATGGCCAATCAGACGAAACCGATAGGCAAGCCCGCTGACCCGGTTGAGGTCGCGGACGAACTGCTCGCACTGCAAGGGCGATGGACCATCTGCGCCATGTTGTTTGTGGCCACGACCATCAACTACGTCGATCGCCAGGTGCTCTCGATCCTCAAGCCGATCCTGCACGGTCAGGTAATCCACCTGCAGCCATTCTTCCCCGGCTGGGCGTCCGTTGAAACCACCATCAACGTCACCGATCGCGAATACGGCTACGTTCTCGCAGCTTTCCAAATCGCCTATGCTCTCGGCGTAGTCTTTGCTGGTCGCCTTGTCGACCGGCTGGGTTGTCGCCGCGGATATCCGCTCGTAACCGGCCTGTGGAGCCTTGCGGCAATGTCCCACGCTCTCGTTCGCTCCGTCATGGGATTCGGAATCGCACGCTTCTTCCTTGGCCTCGGCGAAAGCGGCAACTTCCCAGCCGCAATCAAAGCCACCGCCGAGTGGTTCCCGCCGCAGGAGCGCGCGCTCGCCACAGGCATATTCAATTCCGGCGCCGGCGTCGGCGCCATCGTTGCTCCTCTTCTAGTCCCATGGGTGGCGCTGCACTTTGGTTGGAGAGCCTCGTTCCTGGTCACCGGAATCTTTTCGGCCCTTTGGATCGTCTGGTGGTCGATTCGTTATCGCAAGCCCCGGATATCGATGGACTCAACGCGCGGCTCGAAAGTGGCCGCGCCGGGTGCCGGTGATTTCCCGTGGTGGAAGCTGCTTGAGTACAGGCAGGCTTGGGCGTTCATGGTCGGCAAGTTCATGACCGATGCGGTATGGTGGTTTTTCCTCTTCTGGCTGCCCCAATATTTCCACTCGCGATTCGGGCTCGACCTTATGCATATGGGTCCGCCGCTCGTTGCCGTCTACGTGGTTTCAACAATCGGTAGCGTCTGCGGCGGTTGGCTTCCCAAAGGGTACACGCGGTTGGGCATGGATCTGAAAAGGGCCCGACTGGCCGCGATGCTCACCTGTGCGTGCTGCGTCCTCCCGGTGGTCTTGGTGGGTAGCCTGGACTCAGAGTGGCTCGCTGTCGGATTGCTTTCGTTGGCGGCGGCAGCCCATCAGGGATGGTCGGCGAACATCTTCACCACAGCGTCGGATATGTTTCCTTCGGAACATGTAGGAACCGTTGTCAGCTTTGGACAAGTAGCAGGGGCATTGGGCGGAGCGATCTTCCAGCCAATTGCAGGGAACGTTCTGCAGCGCGCGAAAGATCTCCACACGCAATCCGGGTTCGTTCCATTGTTCATCTACTCGGGCTGCGCTTACCTGATCGCCCTACTTCTGCTGCGCACGCTGGCGCCTGGACTCAAGCGAGCCGAGTTGCATACCAATTGACGATCATCTGAGTTGATTGGTCGCGAAGTTGACGCAGCCTCGCCGTGGGGCTGAGACTTCTTTGTGACAACTTAAGAAAGGTGAGGAGCTTCAATGGCGGGTCAGCGCAAGTTGCGCATGGGGATGGTAGGCGGCGGGCCGGGTGCTTTCATCGGCCCAGTTCATCGCATCGCAGCAGAACTCGATGGCAAGATCGAACTGGTGGCAGGAGCCTTTTCGCAGTCAGCGGAGCGATCGCGCGCCGCAGGTGAGATGTACAAGATCGACCCGGCACGTGCATATCCCGATTACAAGGCGATGATCGAGGCGGAAAAGAAGCGCGAAGATGCGATCGATTTCGTCGCCATAGTCACGCCAAACCATCTCCACATGCCGGTTGCCGTGGCCGCGCTCCAGGCCGGATTCCCCGTGATGAGCGACAAGCCCGCAACAGCGACCTACGCCGAGGCCGTCGAACTCGAAAAAACGGTCACAAAGAGCGGCCTCCCCTACGGCTTGACCCACACCTACGCGGGCTATTCCATGGTTCGCGAGATGCGCCACGTGTGCGCCAGCGGAAAGTTGGGAAAGATCCGCAAAATCGCCGTCGAGTACCTTCAGGGCTGGCTGTCCAATCCCATTGAAACTAGCGGGCAGAAGCAGGCAACCTGGCGCTCCGATCCCGCGCAGAGCGGCGCAGGCGGGTGCATCGGCGACATCGGCACGCACGCTTTTCATCTCACGGAGTACGTGACCGGCCTGAAGGTCGTCGGCGTCAATGCATCTCTCTTGTCAGTTGTGCCCGGTCGCAAGCTCGATGACGATTGCACGGCCCTGCTCCGCATGGACAATGGCGCTCAAAGCGTCTTGATGACCTCGCAGATCGCAGCGGGCGAAAGAAACGATATGCGGCTCCGCATTTACGGCGAAAAGGGATCGCTAGAGTGGCACCAGGAGGATCCAAACCGGGTGAGCGTAAAGTGGCTGGACGGGCCCGAAGAGATCCGCCATGCTTCCGGCGGATACCTCAGCGAAGATGCGCGCGCCGTGACCAGGCTTCCCGGTGGACATCCGGAAGGCTATCTGGAAGCGTTCGCCGTGCTATACCGTGAGTTCGCCGATGCCTTGAACGCGGCGCACGGCAAACAGAACGCCTCGCTCCCCTCGACGCTTCCTGGCATTGAAGCAGGCGTGCGCGGAATGCGGTTCATCGACCGTGCCGTTGAGAGCAGCAAGAAGCAAAGCTGGGTTGATTTCTAATTGATATTCATAGGAGCGACATCATGAGAACGATACTAGGGCCGGCGATATTTCTCGCCCAGTTTGCTGACGATCAGGCGCCATTCAACTCGCTCGATGGCATCGCGCGCTGGGCGGCGCAACTCGGGTTCGTAGGCGTGCAGATCCCGTCATGGGATGCGCGCCTGTTCAATCTGAAGTTGGCAGCCGAGAGCCGCGACTATTGCGACGAGGTGCTAGGCATCCTCGACGCTGCGGGACTTAAGCTGACCGAGCTGTCGACGCACCTGCAGGGACAACTCGTCGCCAGCAACCCGGCATATGATGCGCTGCTCGATGGGTTCGCCCCGGCGCAGATGGCGGGCAATCCTAGGGAACAGCAGGCTTGGGCCGTTCAGCAACTGAAGTGGGCAGCCGAGGCGAGCAACAATCTCGCGCTGAAGGCGCACGCCACCTTCTCTGGCGCGCTTGCATGGCCATACTTCTATCCGTGGCCGCAGCGTCCGGCAGGGCTAGTCGAAGAGGCTTTCGAAGAACTCGGGCGTCGCTGGACTCCAATTCTCGATCTCTTCGATGAGGCCGGCGTAGACGTCTGCTTTGAGTTGCATCCCGGCGAAGACCTGCACGATGGCATCACATTCGAGCGCTTCCTGAAGTCAGTGAACAATCACAAGCGTGCGAACATCCTCTACGACCCGAGCCACATGATCCTGCAGCAGCTCGACTACCTCGAATTCATCGACTTCTACCACGATCGCATTCGCGCCTTCCACGTCAAAGACGCCGAGTTCCGCCCCAACGGCAAGGCCGGTGTCTACGGCGGCTACCAGGCGTGGATCGATCGTCCTGGCCGGTTCCGCTCGCTCGGTGATGGCCAGATCGACTTCAAGGCGATCTTCAGCAAGATGGCGCAGTATGACTATCCCGGCTGGGCCGTGCTCGAGTGGGAATGCTGCATCAAGCATCCGAAGGTCGGAGCCGCCGAAGGCGCGCAACTCATCAAGGAGTGGATCATCAAAGTCACGGAGAAGGCATTCGACGATTTCGCCGGCTCAGGAGCCGACGCGGAAAAGAACCGCAAGATTCTCGGCCTCGGTGCCAGGCAGGATAGAGCGGCGGCGGATCAGGGCGCATCCTCCGAGCAAGCCGTCGGAGCCAAAGACAAGTCCCGAGCCGAAGGATAGGGAACTGAGCGCCAAAAAGGGAAGGGCTCCCATGTCTCCCGCCGTTGGAGACATGGGAGCGGGTGCTCGATGATCGAACTGAGACCCGTACATTCGCCCAACGCCTTTGGCGCCGTTTGAATACCCCACACAGGTTCAGCTCCCGGAGGGAGCAATCGAGAATAGCCCAGGGTGAAGCCAGCGAAACCCTGGGTTAACCCGACAACATGAACTCCAAGCCCCGGAGGGGCGCTCGACGCCCGCCTCCCCATCTCTCCCGCCGTCTAAATAGGGGAGACTAAACCTTGACTCCCGCAGCCCGATAAATCTCCGCGATGTACTGCATATCCCGCAGCCCTTCTTCTCCCGGCGACTGCGGTTCCAGACCGTTCTGAATGCAGTGCGAGAAGTGCTCCGCTTCTGCCTGAAAGTGCGATGGATCCTTCGACGGGTTGGGCTCATCGATCTGCTTGCCAGAGAGATCCGCGAGCAGGTGCAGACCGTCGTACGAAAACGCGTTGTCCACCTGAATCCAGCCCTTTGATCCGTAAACGCGGAAATACCCCTCCATGTTTGCGCCGTAGGTCGTGCTGCAACTCGCCACGACCCCCGAAGGGAAGTGCATCGTCCACGAGACGTTCTCTTCCACTTCATTGAACCGCCCATCGTGGTCAATCACAGACGAGTACGCCGAGATGTGGTCCGGTTCCTCGCCCGTCAGATAGCGGCACGCATTCAGCGAGTAGATCCCCACATCGTAAAGCGGCCCGCCCCCGGCCATTGCCTTGCTGAGCCGCCACTCGCCTTTAGCGATGTTGAACCCGAAGGCGCTTTGAATCGTCTGAACCTGCCCGATGGCTCCGTCACGAATCAGCTTGATGGCCCGCAAATTCGTCGGCTCGTAGTGGCAGCGATAGGCGATCATCAGCCTTTTGTTCGCGGCCTTGCACGCCGCGATCATCGTTTCGCAATCAGCCACGCTCGTGGCCATCGGCTTCTCGCAGAGCACGTGCTTGCCGGCTTTGGCTGCGCGAATGGTGTACTCCGCGTGCATCGAATTGGGCAGGGCAACGTAAACCGCATCGACAGCCGGATTATGCGCGATCTCGTCGAAGTTCTCGTAGTTGTAGATAGAGCTCGACGGAATGTTGTTTTGCGTTCCAATCTTTTCGGCCTTCTCGCGATGCCCGCTCACCAGTGCCGTGATCTGCGAATTGGACGTAGCATGTGCGCCCGCAATGAAATGGCCCGCAATGCGCCCCAGTCCGATGACCGCATAACCGATCTTCTTCTGGTCAGCCCGCGCGCGGGCTGATGCGGGAACGAGATGAGCAGCAGCGCCAAGCGCGGCGAGCCGGGAGAAGTCTCTGCGGGTTAGGGTCATAGGGCCTCGTGGGAATTCGATACGGCGTCTAGGGTGAACGCGTTTACGAAAGGATTGTATCTGGAGTTGTTCGCATCAGGAGATTAGATAAGCGGCGGAGAAAAGATCTGCACATTACCGCCTGCGGGGCCGCTTCTTGCTCACGGTCGTAAGTTTTCCTAGTACGTTCAGCTTGCGATGCTCCACCGGCGAAGAGAGAACAAGGCTCGTGACCGGGTTGCCATAGGGAAGAAGAGCCTCGATTAACGCTTCGAGGTCCGCCAGGTTGGTAGTCGTCACCTTGAGCAGAAAGTCGTCCCCGCCAGTCAGGTGGTGACACTCGCGGACTTCTTCAAGCGTCTGTACGTACTCAAGAAAGCGATGGTAATTCTGTCCGGGGCAGCTCATGCGAATGAATGCCAGAACCTCAAGCCCGAGCGTCTCGACGTCGATCTCGACCGTATAACCCCGCAAGATTCCGATCTCCTCCATCTGCTTGAGCCGTTCGCCCGTGGCCGTTGGAGACAGCCCAATCCGCCGCGCCACTTCAGCCAGACTTATGCGCGCATTGGATTGAAGCTCATGCAGCAGTTTTCGTCCATGAATGTCAAGAAGTACCGTCGAATCCATTGTCATAGTAGATGATTGTAGCTGATTCCGAGTTAAACTACCCGCCGTGGTGTAGAAACCCGCTTTAAAGTCGAGCTCTTTGCGCCTAAGATTGGCAACATGGAAAAGCTGGTTCTGGATGGGCAGTCTTTGACACTGGAAGAGATCGACGCTGTCGCGATCGCCGGCAAGCCGGTTGAGGTCGCACCCGCCGCGCTGCGCCGCGTCGCAGATAGCCGCGGATTCATAGAGAAGATCCTTGCTGCCGGTGAGACAGTGTACGGCGTCAACACCGGCTTCGGCAAACTCGCAGATGTACACATCCCCGACGACAAGCTTGCCGAGCTACAGATCAATCTGGTGCGAAGCCATGCCGGCGGTGTCGGCCAGCCCTTGAGCGAACCCGAGTCGCGCGCCATGGTACTGCTGCGCGCCAATGTACTGGCCAAGGGCTTCAGCGGAGTGCGACCCGAGCTGCTGCAACTGCTTGTCGGCCTGCTCAACGCGGGCGTGCATCCCGTCATCCCCGAAAAGGGCTCCGTCGGTGCAAGCGGCGACCTCGCTCCGCTTGCGCACTTGGCCCTCGTTGTCGTCGGCGAAGGCGAAGCGTTCTATCGCAGCGAACGCATCTCCGGCGCAGACGCGCTCCGCCGGGCCGGTCTGAAACCGGTGCAGCTAACTGCGAAGGAAGGCCTCGCACTGCTAAACGGCACCCAGGCGATGACTGCCGTAGGCGCCCTGGCCGTATCCCGTGCACGCCGAATCGCCGAACTCTGCGATCTCTCCGGCGCAATGGCGCTGGACGCGCTGAAGGGCACGCCGGCGGCCTTCGATCCGCGAATTCAGAAGGCCCGTCCACACGCCGGACAGACAGCAACTGCAGAGCATCTCGTCCGGCTTCTGCAAGGCTCGCAAATCCGCGAGTCCCATCGCGAGCACGACACTCGCGTTCAGGACGCGTACTGTCTCCGCTGCATGCCGCAGGTCCATGGAGCAGTGCGCGATGTGCTGCAGCACGTCACCGGAGTGTTGGAGACCGAAGCCGGCTCCGCCACCGACAATCCGCTCGTCTTTCCCGGTGCCGACGCCGCTGTGATCTCCGGCGGCAATTTTCATGGAGCCCCACTCTCCTACGCCTTCGATTACGCCGCCATCGCCATGACCGACCTTGCCGGAATCACCGAACGAAGGATCGACCGGCTCCTGAATCCCGATATCAACGAAGGGCTGCCCGCCTTTCTCGCAATGGACCCGGGGCTGTCGTCCGGCTTCATGATTGCGCAGATCGTTGCAGCGGCGCTGATCAATGAGTGCCAGGTCCTCTCTCATCCTTCCTCAACAGGCAGCATCCCCACGGACGGCGGCAAGGAAGATCACGTATCCATGGGCATGACCGGCGCCATCAAGTTGCGCCAGATCGTCGAGCACGTCGAGCGCGTGCTGGGCATCGAGCTCATGTGCGCGGCGCAGGCGCTGGAGTTTCGCCGTCCCCTCAAGTCAAGTGCTCAAATCGAAGAGGCGCATGAGGCGATTCGCCGAGTCGTGCCGCGCCTGGAACGAGACCGCGTGCTCGCAGGCGATATCGACGCAATGGCGGCCGCGATCCGGAACGGCGCCTTCGATAGGTGGCGACGTTAGTTTCTGTCCGGGTTTGCAGAACACGCGAGACGCGGTAGACCGCAGAGAGCCACCGGATCGCAAGTGAACTCTACTTTAATCGAATGACTGGGTTCCGATCCGGATGAGAGGGGTCCTTAATGATCCGCCCGCCCTGCATGACGAACGCCACATGCTCCATCACCGTGATATCGGCGAGCGGGTCGCCCTGCACCGCGACGATATCGGCATAGCGGCCCGGCTCAATCGTGCCGACGTCCTTGTCCTTCTCCAGCATCGTAGCCGCATTGATGGTCGCGGCCTGCAGCGCGCCCAGCGTAGTCATACCGCCCCGCACAAGCGCACCAAATTCCTTGGAGACGGACTCGTCCACGTCATCGTCATCCACTCCGTACGCCACGCGAATGTGATGCGCAAGCGCCAGCTTGAACGCGGGCCCCTGTGCCGCCATGATCTCTTTGCCTTTCGCAAACGAGTCGGGATCGCGGCCCTTGCTGAGGCCCGTCTCCATGTCGTGCTGAAAGCAGTAAAGCGTAGGAACAAGCCATGTATGGTGTTGCTCCATCAGCTGGGCGCCTTCTTCGTCGAGCATGGTGCCGTGTTCGATCGAGTCCACCCCGGCGCGGACTGCGGCTTTAATTCCGGCAGCGCCTTCAGCGTGGGCCATCACTTTTTTTCCGGCCCGGTGAGCAATCTCCACAGCAGCAGCCATCTGAGCCTCGCTCAACTCCTGCACATGGAAATCGGAGATGGGATCCATCACTCCGCCCGTGGCCATCAGCTTGATCCAGTCCGCCCCGTACTTGATGTCGCGGCGGACAACATGCGCGATGTCGTCGACGGTATCCGCGACATTGGCTCTACGCGGCATCTCCATGTCAGCGGAGAACGGCGTGCCATCGCCGTGCCCGCCCGTGAGCGAAACGCAACTGCCCGCCGCCGTGATCCGCGGACCGAGAATGATGCCGCGCTTCACGGAATCGCGCAGAGCAAACTGCGGGTAGTCAGCGGGGCCCTCGCACGCATCCCGCAGAGAGGTGAAGCCGTGATCCAGCCAGAGGCGCAGATTGTAGACGCCCCAAAGCGTGTGTTGCGGGATCGAAGTCCGCAGGCCCACAGCGATGCTCTGCGATGTGGGGTCTGAAAGCGTGTGCGCGTGCGCGTCGATCAGTCCCGGCAGTACCGTATAGCTGGATAGATCCGTAACCGGAACGCCGGCGGGCGCTGAGTCGGCGATGGATTGAACGCGATCGCCCGCAATCAGAACGAACGCATGTTGCCGGACGTCGCCGGTTCTGACGTCGATGAGTTTGCCGGCCAGCACTGCCTGTGTGACCGCGGGCTTTGCTTCTTGCTGGGCCAAGGCAATCGAAGTGGAAACGACGACAACTGCGGCGAGGAGCAGGGAAGTTGAACGTGTCATCTTGGGTCCAAGTTAACACTTCCAACAGCAGTCTTCAGCCTCAGTTTTCATTCCTGAACGAGAAGCCCCACCCTGATGACGAAAACGAAAACGTCACGAGGGTGGGGCAGCTGCTTTATCTCGACATTAATGGGCGGAGTCGGAATGCGTGCGCGATTGCGTCTCGAGCCATGCGTTCAGGTTCGGTTCCTGGAGCTTGCGAAGTTCGATGCACCCATTGATCCGCTCGATCGAGTGCTTCAGCGTCTGATCGGCAGCAGGCACCTTGTGTGTAGAGAAGAACTGCGATACATCGTCGCGGGCCTGCGCTGAGCAGAAGGTGCTGGTCGCGCCCACCACAGCCGAACCCAGTTCAGGAGTGAATTCTTTCTTCACCTCGTCCCAGTGGTTCTGGATGAAGCTCCAGGCGATGTCTCGAGTCTTGTCCATGTCCAGAGCGATGGCGAGCTGAATGGCAGCATCCTGGTTGCGAACCTTGTCGGAAACTGCATATTCGAGAGCGCGCTTCGCTAGTTCAGGCTTCTCAAACAGAGCGAGCAGGTGGAGCGCGCCAGTCTGGATCTCGGGGTTGGTTGAGGTCTCTGCGATCTTCTGCAACTCGTCAAACAGCGCGGCATCGCCATTCCGTGCGGTGATCTGCAGAGCGGTTTGAGCGAGGTTCGGTTCCACTGATGCCGGATTCGCGAGATACTTCTGGCTGATCTCGCGAGCCTGCGCCAGAATCTGCGGGTCGTTGGCTTCGCCTAGAGCTGCGAACAGGAGAGCGCGAAGCTGCTTCTTGTTCGGTGTATCGCCTGCGGATGGCGGTCCGAGCTTCGTATACTCCGATTCAAAGTTCTGGCGGAACCAGCTCTGGAGCGCCTCCTTCTCCTGCGGTGTCGCTGCAACGCGCTCTCGGATCGCGCCCAGGCCGTCGAGAGCCGTAGAAACCACGTCAGCGTTCGAGTCGTCCTTCACTGCTGCGACCAGATTGAGATAATCGCCGACCGTGGCTTTATCAGCGCGGACCTGTGCCCACTCATCTCCGATGAGACTGATGCGCTCGGGAGGCGTGAGTGCAGTTTCTAGATGCGAGGTGATCGCGGAGTAGTCGCCCGGCGTGTACGCAGTGCGGTAGTAACCCTTGCCGCCCGCGTTGGCGAAGAAGAGCTGTGAATCAGGCACGTTCAGTGAAGTTGTTTCAGGTGTCAGCAATTGGCAATCCTGCTTATTGCCTGCCGTTTTGAAGCAGACGGGGAGCGTCCACTTCTGCGCGGCATCGGGCTGGATGCTGGGGGTCAGGAAGAAGCGCCGCTGCGAGACCGATACCTTCCCGCCTGATGGCTGACCGAAAGTAAGCAGAGGCACGCCCGGCTGCCCGATCAAGCCATCCATAATCTTGTCCACCGGCTTGTGGCTGGTAGCCGTCTGCGCGTTCCAGAAGTCCTCGGCCGTTGCGTTGCCATAGAGATGTGCGGAGAGATACGCATGAACGCCCTGGCGAAACGTCTCAGGTCCCACGTAATTCTCAACACTGAGCAGAACATCGCTGGCCTTGCCGTAAGAGATGCCATCGAACATCTGCTCAATCTCTTCACGCGTATCGGCGCGAGCTCTGATCGCGCGTGTGGTCGGCTGCGCATCGAGGTTCAGTGTGCCATCGAGCCCCGAGATGACCTCCTGGCCGATGTTCCACTCTGGATGCATCGAAGCAACTGGCTTATTCTCCATCCAGGTGGCGAACCCTTCATTGAGCCAGA